>Ga0082212_10008655_pt1 | contig 13248 bp, 8 predicted proteins | sample TergutNt197P3_FD_71548 | JGI IMG/M metagenome (GOLD analysis project Ga0082212, IMG submission 71548) | Neocapritermes taracua P3 segment gut microbial communities from Petit-Saut dam, French Guiana - Nt197 P3 | ecosystem: Host-associated > Arthropoda: Insects > Digestive system > Gut ... | reverse complement strand
TACATCAGAAAATACCTGTAAGTATACACGTCGAGCATATCCTTGTTTTCGATGTAATGGTTTTCCAGTTCCGACGGGCTGTATGTCGACGCGTCGCGTACATGGTCGGAAAACATGTTCGCCGTATAGATAAACTCATTGATCTTACGGAAACTGTCCTCGTCGATGTTAGACCCGTATGCCATTTGGAGATAATACTCAAACGACGGGTAAATGTAGGAGTAAAGCTCGATCATCTGCTTGAACTCCGCCAGTTCCGATTCCATTGTCGCGCGGTCTTCGTCTGACAGCGTGAATCCAGCCGCAACGGCGGCGTTATGGTATTTTACGAGCTCCGACATCTGCTCTATGGCGTACTCCACGAAGAAATCCGCCCATGTGCGCGACGTATCCGGATCGTATATCTGGCTTGAGAGAGGCCTGTCGTTGGTGGGCAGCATACTGCTTGCGTAATCCCCCATTTGCTGGTTGACCATGTTTTCGTATTCCTGGCGCGCGGAACGGAAAAAGTAATCGAATTCTACCGGCGTGAAGTTTACCCCGCCGATGCTGACCGCCGTCAAATTCCTGCGCGCAAACTTTGAGTTCAGAAAAAGAGCCGCTGCGAACAACACCGCGAGTACCGCGACGACCGTGATCGCGATAACGCGTATCCTTCGTTTTTCCCGCTGCTCCTTAAGCTCCCTTTCCAGCCGGCGCGTCGCTCCGCCGGGTTTCTTGTCAAGTAATCCACTCATAAACTGTCAATCCTTCATCTTATTATTATGCAGCTCCGGTTATGCGTTTTGTATTATACTTTATTATTTTTTCTCTGGCAAGTATGATTTCACTGCAACAACTCGCGTCATCAGACTCGCGTCGGATTTTTTCGATAGTTTTACGGGTTTTGAGGGCGAATGATTGGTTCATTTAACCGAAAAACGCGTGAAAATAGCGGAAAAAGACGATGCGAAGATGGTAACGCGCCAAAGGCGCGAGCGGGAGTTGTTGCAGGGGAATCATTATGTGACTACTCAGTAATGACCGTCAGGAACCTCGCCTTTCCATCGCCTATGGCTTTCTGGCCGTGGGGATGGGTGGGGTCGAAGTATACCGCGTCCCCGGTGTCAAGGACATGCTCCTTATCGTCGTAAGTGAGCGCGATGGCGCCCTCGAGGACAAGATTGAACTCCTGACCGCCATGCGTCACCAGAGCGGCCACAGGTTCGCCGGGGATCAGCGTGACCAGAAGAGGCTCCATGACTTTACCCGTAAACCGGGGCGCAAGGTTTTCAAACATGTAGCCCGGGTAGCGGTCGATCGTTTTCCCTTTTCCGCGTTTGCATATCTGCAGCGTGGAAATACGGGCGGGCTCGCCGGTGAGGATCTCGGACATATCGACGTTGAATAGATGCGAAATATGATAAAGCACGCTTATCGGGATGTCTTCGCCGCTTGACTCGTAGCTCGTATACGTTTGCGCGTCTACGCCTATTTCTTCGGCCATCTCTTCTTCCGTCAGTCCGAATATCTCGCGCAGTTCTCTTATGCGTTCTGACATCATACGCGTTTCTTCACCCATAATAACCTCCATTCCTTTCCCGGGCCGGGTAGTTTTTTCCGCGGCTCCCGGCGACCCGGCGATCGCGCGCTCACGTGGATCAGCCGGCCGATCTCCGCGGCTTTGTCACAAAATAACGCATTGCGCCCGGATTGTCAAGACGTTGCCGGGATGTTGGTAAGTTATTAACAAATAACTTGAAAAAAGAGTGTATTATTTAGAAACTTTGTGTTAGAATACTGCTCATACCAGCATTTGCTTGGAGGAAAAACGTTGGCCGGAAAAGCTGTGGCGGTGCGTCTGAATAAAGTGCTCTCCAGAGTCGAGGCTCCCGCGGACCGCGGGCTTACGCATGAGCAGGCCCGGGAGCGGCTCGAGAACGGTTACGCGAATTTCAAGCCGGACTCTGCGGAAAAATCCGTCGGGCAGATATTCAGAGACAATATTTTCACATACCTGAACCTGGTGTTCATAGTGCTTGCTTCGTGTATCATAGCCGTGGGGTCGTACAGGAACCTGATTTTTATCCCGGTGATCTTCATCAACACCATAATCGGGATCGTACAGGAACTTCGCTCAAGGAGGATACTCTCGAAGCTCACTTTTATGACCGCGCCGCACGCTACCGTTATCCGCGACCGGGAGCGCCTTGTAGTTCCAACGGAAGAGACGGTACTCGACGATATCGCTGTGTTCGCCGCCGGTCAGCAGATATATGCCGACGCGATAGTCGTCGGCGGGGAATGTAACGTCAACGAGGCGCTTGTAACGGGTGAATCGGACGAGGTCGTAAAAACAACCGGTGATACGCTGCTTTCAGGCAGCTTTATTGTGTCCGGGGAATGCGTCGCGCGGCTTGACAAAGTCGGGCGCGATTCTTTTGTCGCGCAGTTGACCCTTGAAGCGAAGAAAACGCAAAGCAGGCTGACCGCCGGCATGGTGTCGGCGCTTAAGCGATTCATCCAGATCGTCGGTATAGCGATAATACCCGTCGGTCTGGTGATGATGTTCCAGCAAACGCGCAGCCTCGCGATCGGCGACGCCATGGTTACGACCGTCGCCGCGCTGGTCGGGATGATACCCGACGGGCTGTATCTGCTGGTGTCTATCGCCCTGACCGTCAGCGTTATTCGCCTGGCGCAGAGAAAAACGCTCGTGCAGCAGAGAAACTGCGTTGAAACGCTTGCGCGCGTGGACGTGCTGTGCGTCGACAAGACCGGTACGATCACGGAAAGCAACATGGAAGTCAAAGGCGCGGCGCTTTTATGCGCCGACCGGTTTAATATGGACGCGCTGAACATGGTCATGGCCGATTACGCGGGGAGTATGCCCGCCGACAACGCGACAATGGAGGCGATCCGGGGATACTTCAACGGGCAGCCGGGGCGAACGGCGGTCAAAAGCATGCCCTTCTCATCAGCCGTGAAGTACGGCGGGGTTTCGTTCAGCGAAAACGAGTCGTATCTTCTGGGCGCCCCGGAACGGATATTATTGTCGAACTACGCGAGTTACAGAAGCGAGATCGAAGAGCAGTCCGCGCAGGGTTACCGCGTGCTGCTGCTTGCGCTTTACGGTGGGAGCATCGGCAGGAAAATAGATGAATCCATGGTCATGCCGCTGGCGCTGATCTTCCTGTCAAACAAGGTGCGCGCGGAAGCTCCCGCAACGTTTAAGTATTTCGCGAAGCAGGGCGTAAAGATCATCGTTATTTCGGGAGACAATCCGCTGACTGTTTCGCAGATCGCGCAGGAAGCCGGCATCGAAGGCGCCCGCCGGTGCGTTGACGCCGGGGAGTTGACGACGGATCGAAAAATCAGACGCGCGGTAAACGAGTATGTAGTGTTCGGCCGCGTTACGCCGGATCAGAAACGCAAGCTTGTCAGGGCGCTGAAAGCCGCCGGGCATACCGTGGCGATGACCGGCGACGGAGTCAACGACGTTCTGGCGCTCAAAGACGCAAACTGCAGTATCGCGATGGCTTCGGGCAGCGAGGTCGCGAGCCAGGTGGCGGATATCGTGCTTTTGGATTCGAATTTTGCCGCGATGCCCGCAGTCGTCATGGAGGGGCGCCGCGTCATAAATAATATAGAGCGCTCGGCGGCTCTTTATATTACTAAAAATATTTTCTCTTTTCTGTTTGCGACCGTTATGACGATCGCGCTGGCTTTTCCGTTTCCGCTGGAACCGCTGCATCTGACGCTGTTCAACGCGATGCTGATCGGCGCGCCGTCGTTCGTCCTCGCGCTGGAACCGAACAAGAACATCGTCCGGGGAAAGTTCATGGTAAACGTGTTCTTAAACGCGCTTCCCGCCGGGCTGACATGTTACGGCGGGCTGACGGCTCTGGTCATATTCTGCGCGAGACAGCGGATCCCCGAACACGAAATGTCAACTATGGCGCTTCTTATTATTGCGTTTGTGGGATTCCTGATGCTAACTAAACTGTGCAGGCCGTTCAACGGTTTACGACTGGCGCTTGTCATAACGATGCTGGTGGGGTTCACGCTGGGGGCGTTCGCGTTCAACGGGCTGACTATTCTGGCGCCGCTGTACGGCGACAGTATCTTGATGACCATCGGGATATGCGCTGCCGCCGCGCCGGTTTTCCTGCTGCTGACGCTTCTGCTTAATGCGTTCGGGAAGTATGTCAGCAAGCCGAAAACCGTGGATGAGATCCAGTAGGCGACGATCGCTGCAGGCGGAGCCCGCGTAAATGCGAGCTGCGCCCGCAGCCCATTCAAACCTGCTGGTTCTCCTGCTTGCTCCCTCCGCAGAGATTACTCGCGAGCCGCGCAAGCGCGGCTAGTCCGCTTAACAACTCGTTTCAAATTTGTGTTATTTTGACCTAAGCGGACTAATGAACTATCACATTGAGCCCTATGCTTTCGAGCTGCGCCCTGCGCGCCTCTATCAGTTCGTCTGACGGGGGCGTCGCTTCGAATATTGGCGTGTTGGTTTGCAGGCGCTCCCATTTTACGATGCCGAGATTGTGATACGGCAATATCTGGACGACTTCTACCGCGTCGCCAAGCTCGAGTACGAACTTTCCGATCGCGTCGAACACTTCAGCGGAATCGCTGTACATCGGCATTACGGGTATCCTTATCTGGAACTTGCCGCCGGCGGCAGCGATTTTGCGCGCGTTTTCCAATATCAGGTCGTTCGGTACGCCGACGACCTGTTTGTGCAAATCGCCGTCTATCCCTTTGATGTCATAGAGGAAGACGTCGGTGTACGGCAGGATGGTCTCGATGACCTCCCATTTGACGAAGCCGGTCGTATCGACGGCCGTGTGTATGCCTTCTTCCTTACACTGCTTCAGTACGGCGAGCGTGAATTCGGGTTGGCACAGGCATTCGCCGCCGGAAATGGTTACGCCGCCGCCGGAGCGTTTGAAAAACGGCACGTCGCGCCGGACTCTCTCCATGATCTCGTCGAGCGTGTAGTCCGTTCCACACATGTAAAGCGCCTTTGACGTGCAGGCCTTGGCGCACTCGCCGCAGTTGTCGCATTTTGAGCGGTCGGTGGCGACAAGCTGTATTTCGCCGCTGCCGTCAAGCGCGGCTTTCATTTTGCCCGGAGTTATGGCGCCGTGCGGGCAAACGTTAAGACACCGCCCGCATTTTTCGGTTCCGACGCATTTGATTTCCATCCAGTTCAGTTCTGTATGAAACGCCTGCGACTCCGGACTGTGGCACCACGGGCAGCGCAGCGGGCAGCCTTTCATAAAAAGCGTCAGCCGGATGCCGGGGCCGTCGTGCACGGAAAAGCCCTGAATATCATAAAACTTCCCGGTCAACTCTGTGTTTTCCATTATACTCAGCTCCAGTCCTGATTCCCCCGCAGTGACTCGCTTTGCCGGAGTTCATTCGGCGGAATCAAAATGATTTTTCTGATATTGTAAACCAAGCGCGCTAAATTATCAATGAAAAATTGATTGTTACTGCTCAGGGGGAAGCGTTTGCAGAGCTGCGCGGTATGGTTTTTGTTGTTCGCGAACCTTTGGTTCGCTGGTCAGCTACCGGCTTTTTCACCGGTATTCCCTCAACAAAAAAACCATACCGCGCAGCCCCTGATGGGCAGACAGTAACACAAAAAAATAACAACCCCGCATCCGTCCATCGCGAATGCGGGGCTACTCGTGGTGCTCAATAAACAATGGGCAAGCCACCTTTCTTTTCGAATCACCGCCCGTTCTCAGTCACGCGTCTCCGATGCAGCCAATGCACACCATAAACTCCCCTTTGGGGATACCGGCGGACTCTATCCGCGGTTGTGCCAGTTGGTCTGAAAGACCCTGCCTGCCATGAACCCGATCAATTGCGAACAAAAGCTCAATCCGAATTACGAGATAACTATACTATTTTTTGTATTATTTGTCAACATTATTTATATAATTCTCGCAAATCACGAAAATATTAGGCAATATGTACAAAAATTCCGTCGCTCCGACTATCAGGTCAGCGGCGTCGTGAGTGGGCGTCGTGAGTGGGAGTCAGACACTCTCATCGCGGCGCCGGCTTGATTCATCAGACCAGCGGCGTCGTGAGAGTGCCGATACCGTCGATCGTGACCTTTACGACGTCGCCGGGCTTGAGCCAGACCCGGTCTTCTCTTTTCCGGCCCAGTATGACCCCCGAAGGGGTGCCGGTGAACAGCAGGTCGCCGGGCGAGAGCGGGAAATACTTCGACGCTTCGCTGACAGCCTCAAAGCACGGGAAGATCATATCGGATGTGATAGCGGACTGAACGGTTTCGCCGTTAAGCTCACAATACAGGCCGGTATCCGCGTACGGGTCGAAACTGTCGCGCGTCGTTATATACGGACCTACCGGGGCGAAGCCCGGAAGCGCTTTTCCGGAAAGCCACTGGCTCGATAAAAACTGAGCGTCGCGGGCGCTCAGGTCGTTGCCGCATGTGTATCCGAAGATGCAGGCCGCCGCCTCCTCTACAGTCGCGTTATGCGCGGGCTTGCCGATAACGACGACAAGTTCAGCCTCGTAGTCGTATTTCTTCAGCCAGGGAGGAAGAGGCACGGGTTTATTATGGGCGCTCAGCGAATCGCCGAACTTACTGAAGAAAATCGGGTAGTCAGGGATCTCCTCGCCGCCTGATTCCGCCACATGGGCTTTGTAGTTCAGGCCTTCGCAGATGATCTTTTTTGGTTCCGTTACAGGCAGAAACTCTAGGCTGTTTTCGTCGAGAGCCGCCGGGTTTTTTTCCTTCAGCGCGTTTGATATTCCGGCAAGCATGCTGTCGCCGCCTTCGATGACGTCGTTCATCCGCGACGGGAACCCAAGAGACGTGACATTGATTATTCCGGAGTCCGTTTTGACGCCCACGCACGGGCTGCCGTCGATAAGAATAGCGCATAGTTTCATAAGAGTGATCCGCCTTTCATTTTAGTGCGGTCTGCGGACCGCAAGGGGTCAGGGGTCAGGGGTCAGGGGTCAGGAGACGGGAGTTGTTGCAGGGGAATCAAACCTCAAACTCGCCGAGTCCCGCCGTTATGCCCCAGTTCGGGCGCATAGCGACAAGCTCCGCGATTTTGTCCTTGTCAAGGGTGCGGCTGAACCCCATCATCCTTGAGTACATAGTAACGCTCGCGGTGTATTCAACGCTTTCCATTCTGAACAGCGCCTGCGTCACGCTGTCTCCCCATGTGACCGCTCCGTGGTGTTCGAGCAGCGCGCCGTGATACTCTTCGCAGTACGAAGCCGCAGCCGCCGCCAGTTCTTCCGAGCCGGGCGGCGCGTATTTAACGACCGGAATAACGCCAAGGAGCATGACGGTCTCCTGTAAAAAGGCTTTGTTCAGCGCGACGCCCGCCGCCGCGAAAGCCGCGGATACCGGAGGGTGGGCGTGGCAGACGGAACGTATCTCCGGCGATTGCCTGTAGATGGCAAGATGCATCCTGATCTCGGACGACGGCTTCAGCGTTCCGTCGAGCACGGCGCCGTCCGGCGACAGCCGTATGAGCATGTCGTCGGTCATGAAGCCTTTGGAAACGCCGCTCGGCGTCGCGATGACTACGTCGTCGGATACGCGCGCGCTTATATTGCCGTCGTTAGCGCATACATACCCGCGCATGTACATACGCCGGCCGGCTTCGACAATATCGCGCCTGACCGTTGCTTCGTCGAAACATACCATACCCCGCGAGCCTCCTTTGCTGCCACCTCTTATTATTCAATCTCCTATACATTATTCCAGCAGATCCTCTATACCGCACCCCAACGCGCGGGCAATGCCGGCAAGGGTCGCCGCCTGCGCTTTGTTAATATCCTGTTTTCGCTGCTCATAAAGCTGTATCATCCGGAGCGCAGCACCGGATTTTTCGGCCAGCTTTTTTTGCGTCATCCCGCTTGCTTTACGGATCCGCTTCAAGTTGCACATATTTAGCGCGCTGTTTTTTTCTATTGTTTTATCTGCTATCTCCACGAATTTTGATAAGTCCGCCTCATGGAGCGTCGGATACAGAGAAATGACTTTCTCCACAGTCAGGCCTTTCGTCGATAAATCGGAAAACCGGCGAGCCGAATACCACTGATAATACGCAAGTATCCATCCGGCCCAGTATTCCGGGCTCTTTTCAATATTCTCCGAAGGGGGCGCGGACGGGCGGATCCTTTGCGTTTTGAATATGACCTCGGAAGCAAGCTCAGGCCCGGACATCCCTGCTATATATCGTGGATTCCCTTTTCCGAAAGAACTTGCGACCCCGGAAATTATGAAGTGTGTAAAAAACTCCGGCAAGTCGAAGCCCAGGTCGGTCACGGCGTAATCCAGCATATCGCCCAGATTGTTCATAGCGTCGTCAAGGTATGTCTCGTCATATGCGCTCATCGTCGCCGCCCCACCTTTCCCTTAAAATGTCCACTAAATAGATTGAATCGATCGCTCTTTGGATCCCGTGCTCTTTCCTGTATGCCAGGCGCGCGTCCATGTCTCTCGCGGATCTCATCGGGTAATAGGTTTCGCTTTCCGCGATTTCACTGCGAATATAGATTATTTGCCCAAATGCCTTTTTTGACTTCAGGACAGTCTGCTCGCCGAGATTGCCGAGATACATAGCTTTTTCCAGTTGTGTCAGAGAAAGCGTATTATTGAGAAAAGCGTTGGCGAAGGCGAAGTATGAGTCGTCTGCGCGATAGCCGACAATTACATCAAACGAGCTGACATCAGGTAAAAAATGATCGAGCAAATACGCTTTACCCTCAGCCGCTATATCATTGGATATGCGAAATATACGGTTTGCGAGCAGTAGCGCGAGCCAGTTAAGAATATTATAACCCTCTCCTGACAGGCGCATAACCGATAGACCCGTTAAGTCAAACTCATATTGGTTCGCGTACCCGCCGCTATCTTCCAGGCAGGCCCATTCTTTTGCCAGTTCGATTTCATGCGTGCAGTAAAAGCCGGGGCCATAGTCGTTATGAGGGTTCCCCTCGCCATGCACCGGCTTTTTTATTATGTACTGTGACCCATGGTATATTGTAACTTTCCGCGACAATGCATCTCACCGACCTCTGCCTGCATTATATCGTTACAACGATACTTTGTCAATAAGAACATCTGTAACTTTATTTATGGTGAACTTTTCTTTCGTGGCTATTTCCCGGCTACCCGTGAAATGGTATCGGCACAATAAGGATGGAGCAGCTGGCGAATATCAGGCAAACGGCAAGAACAAGCCGTAAAAACGAAAAGGACCTGCATACATGGAGTTTCTACCGGTTGGCAAATTTCAATATTACCAGATACAATTACGATACTTTACTTCAATACTATGTTATCAACGCAAAACGACACAAAACGGTAGCCACTTCAGTTCAGCAACAGACGGAGGTCAAGGTACTCATGAGAATTAAGATTCATTTCATTGTCTTGATTACAACGTTACTTCTTTGTGCCTGTTCAGGTCGATCAGACCCATATGAAATGATAAACGAAACATCATCGAACCCGAACACGGATGTAAGCCAGAGAGAATCATCTCCATCTACACTAATTCGTTCAGAAAATCCAACGCCTGCACTTGCTTCAACCAATGTTCAGAACTACGAACCGGAATCACAGTCAGAGCCGCTTGACCCAATGTCTGTAATAACAATTGAGCCTCAAAACTCTTCTGCTTATGAGTTCCATGATATTGTAGTAAAAGAATGCATTGAACTATATTTTGACAAAGACGCAATAGATTTGAATGTGGAGGACTATACTACACTTGCCCAACTCCATGTGTTTAGTTTTGACATTTTCAACAGGCACGTAAGATCACTTCAAGATCTTCCATTGTTGTTTCCGTCGCTCAGGTACTTCAGTCTTGCTTATTCATGGTTTGATGAGGCGCAATTATCTTTGGAAGACTGTGTAATTTTGGAAGAAATGGAAACGCTGCGTGCCGTCGATATATATGCCGACGGATTGCCTTCGCTTGCTTTCGTCGAGAGGCTACCATACGCATCGCTGCGATACACTGAGAGAGCATATCTGTCAGATGATAACAACCTTGCTGAAGCGTCTGTTCTGGGACGGGACTTCATAGAGGATCGCGTGACCGGTCATGTCATGGAATATGTTAAAGTAGTTGATGGCTCGCATGTGTATGAATTAATCGTTACAGATTATGAACACACTGAAGATATATGGTATGAATGGAACGAGGCAAGAATTTTTATCTCTGAACGAAGAAACGATGAATATTTCTTCGTTGACTGCTTCGATGTACCGGGGCGAATACCAGGACGCTGCTATGCTCACGGCGGGTTGATTTTGATTGATGTTAATTTCGATGGACAGAAAGATATTCTTGTACTTCAGGGGCATTTTGGCACTCAGGCTGCGGTGAGATATGCCTGTTTCTTAAATTCCGGTGAGACGTATGAAATAAACGAGAGTTTCTCATACATCATGAACCCCACAATAGATGAGCAAAATATGAGAATTCTCAGTACATGGCGTAACCATTCGATGTCGCATAGTTGGGCAATATTTTCATTCGAAAATGGGGCGTTTATAGAAACAGACCGCCTGACGGAAGAACCGGAAGAAACAGGTGGATTGCGAGAAGAAGGCTTAGGTGTAGAAATAATAGTTTGGAAAAACACAATTGAACGCTTTAGCAGCGGGTATACAGAAACCGAGGAATACCTGACAAGCGACTATACTGATGATGAATGGCTGATCATGTTTTATAACGAAGATAGTTTTTGGGGTCTATTATCCGATAAATGGCGGACACTGCGCAACCAAGGGCATCTGCTTGACTGGAGTCTCTACGGCAACGGCCTTGATACACAGATTATGGCGTTAATCAGTTAATAACGGCAGATAAGCTTTCGATAGCCCATCTGCCGCAAGTCTTTTTCATCAAGCGCCATACTTATTAACGGATAAGTCTGCAAACGAGCCGGTCACTGAACAGCAACCATCAGTGACTATTCACTGTCTGCCAAACGGGTCTAATTCATCATCCTCCACTTCTAATCAATTGGATAATCGTCCGGGAAGCATAGCTCCAGTTCGCGCCCGTCCGGTTCGGTAAGAAACAGGCTGTATCCGTTATAGCTGACCATCGCGCCGGTTATGACGGACCCTTCCGCCGGAGCGTAACCGCGCGGCGGCCATATGGAATGCGGATACCCCGTCTCCGATATATCCCAGTCAGTGATTTGGCGAACATAAGCTTTTGAAAAATCATGATCGGCCGGCAGGACGCCGAGCAGATCCACAACGTCTCCCGTGTTTATATCGAAGCATATCGAATATATGACGCCGAGGCCTCCGCCGTCATAAAAGCTCAATGAGTAACTGATCCCGAGATAGTCGCGCCAGAGACTTGGGTACGGTCGTAAATTATATACCCATTCCTCATCTCTCAGGAAAATGTTCAAGTGCTCCAGGGCTATTCCGTTTCCCGGGAAACTGTCGGTCCACTCCCGTAAATGCCCGTTTATCCGCGCGGCGGCTTCGGGGTTATCAGGGATGCTTATGCTGTACGTAAAGAGATCGACCCTCGGCAGCATACGCCTTTCGTAATTAAGGGTTGCCGTAAACCTGCCGCGCTCGTCGCCATACGGGCTTATATCATCAGTCAGGCTGATGTAGAAACTCTGTGTGTTCCTGAAAAAGGGATTATCATTCGGGAAAATGATAATCAGCCATCCCATACTTCGTATCTCATAATTCGGGTAATCGTTCGGAATGCCGGTAAACGGCCGCGTCAGAGTTACCTCGGAATATGAAGACCATTCATATTCATATGAATACGTGTAGTACAGCTGCCGCATTATGCTGTCGTTGATATACGATATGTAGTTGAAGCCGTCAAAAAACAAATCGGACAGGGGAGGCCTGACGCCGCGCGTCGGCTGTGCGTCATCAACGCTTGTTTTCAGAACGATCCCGCCGGTTCCGGACGAGTTGCTCACGTCGCCGAGATAAACCGGGTCGAAGGAACCGTCGGGAAATACGCCGTCTATGGGGCGCAGCGGTATGTAGCCCGCTCTTATCGCGAGCTCCTGCCCCTCGTCGGTCAGCAGCCACGAAATGAGTTCGCGCAGCGGGCTGTCCTCCGGCGTATCTTTTCGGATGACGGCGTAGTAATAATCTTCAAGCGGGTACTCGCCGCGCTCTATCGTCCCACGCGACGGCCTGACGCCGTCGACGCCCAGAAGCTTGAAGCGGTCATTGCCGTACATATTATTAACGAAGTAGAACATCGAGTAACCGATCGCGTTTCTCGAGTTGTCGAAGCTTGATACAGCCTCGACCAGCTCGTCCATTTCCGCGGTGACCCATTCGGTGGGAGCGGCCATCGGCGCTGTATCGCCCATCAATAGCTTCAGAAACAACGTCTGGCTACCGGAACCGGAACTGCGCTGGTAGGGGATCAAATTCTCGTCGTTCCCGCCAATGTCCGACCAGTTGACAGTGTTACCGGTATAGATACTGCGCAGTTGCGAAGTTGAGAGGTTGTCAACCGGGTTTTCCACATTTACGAGAAAAACGAGCGCGTCTTTCACGGTGGGAATGATTTCCAGCTCAACGCCTTGCGCGCTCGCCATACTTAACTCGTATTCCGACGGGTATGTAACAAAAATCAAGTCTGCGTTCCGCGTACTGATAAGGTTCCAATATGCCGCAGATGTGGTGTTGTGGACAGGCGGAGGCTGACTGCCGTATTTGAGAGTTTTGTGCAGAGCCGCTGTCAGCGGGATAGTGGCGGTAGAGCCGTCGATGCGGGGCCATAATCTGCTCATTACTTCATTGAAGCCCGGTGGCTCCGTAGCGGTTGTCGGCGCAGGCGTCGCCTCGGGAGAGACCGAAGGCGACGCGGTTGGCGGGGCTGTCGAAGTTGCCGCAGGGGCGGTCGAGTTCGCTGCAGGGGCCGTCGCGGCGGGGGCGGCCGGCCCGGGGGGCCCGGAGCAGAGGGGCAGGGGGGCCTCCGGGGCGGCACCTTTGGCCAGGGCTTGGCCCGCCTCCTCCCCTTGGCCGGCCGAAAGATAGAGGGCCAGGGAAGCCCCGACAGAAGCCAGGGCGGCCAGGTTTTCGCCCTCGGGCACGGGGGTGCGGCCGGCGGCCCGGGTGATGATGAGGGTCTGGGTTATTTCAGGTAAAGTGAATTCCAGGCCCAAACCGGCCGCGGCGGCCAGGGCCGCGGTGACCCCGGGAATGACCCGGGCCGGCACGCCCCGGGCCGCCAG
>Ga0082212_10008654_pt1 | contig 13249 bp, 9 predicted proteins | sample TergutNt197P3_FD_71548 | JGI IMG/M metagenome (GOLD analysis project Ga0082212, IMG submission 71548) | Neocapritermes taracua P3 segment gut microbial communities from Petit-Saut dam, French Guiana - Nt197 P3 | ecosystem: Host-associated > Arthropoda: Insects > Digestive system > Gut ... | reverse complement strand
TGGCGCCGTCAAAATACAGATTTTTGAAGAAGCCTTGCGGACGGCTTTTGATCAGGAACATTCGCTTTGTATTTTCAGAGAAAAATGCGGAGGCGTTCCCGTTATTGAGCGTAACGGCAACTTCTATCAGTGCGACCATTATGTTGAAAAGGAAAGGCTTATTGGCAATATCAATGATTATTCCTTGAGGCGTCTCCTCAACCATCCGGTTCAAAAAGCATTTGGAACAGCCAAGAAGAGCGCCTTGCCTGAATATTGTATCCAATGCGAAGTGAAAGCAATGTGTAATGGAGAATGCCCCAAGAACAGATTTATCACTTCACCTGATGGAGAACCCGGATTAAACTACCTGTGTGAAGGTTATCAATATTTCTTTAACCATTGTAAGCCTTTTATCCAAATGGTTTCAAAGGTGAATAGGTAACAATATGTATTTTACCTGTTTATTTAAAATACTCCAAATCTTCGCAGCCAAAATTTTGAATATATGATTCGATTTTGTTTATCTCGGCTTGCCCGTACCTTATATATACTTCTGCCGAGCGGCGAAAACTGTCATTTTTTTCTGCATCCTGCAAAAGAAGATAGCCGAAAATGCAATGAGTAGCTGCTTCGACCAAACGACGTGCGTGGAAATCAAGATATTCGCTGTCTTTTGTGCCGGTAACCGAGGCGACAATCTTTTCATACCGGTCGGTCATTTCAATCAATTTCTTTTTCAAGCCTTCCAATTCCGGTTTGTATTCGCCGGCTTCGTAACGGCGAATTTGTTCCAAATAGGCGCCGGTTGTGACATACCGAATGGCAGCAACTACCTGCAACTGTGTTGTCCCTTCATAAATATTCGTTATTCGGGCGTCACGATACAGTCTTTCGCAAGTGTAATCCTTCATAAAGCCGGATCCGCCATGAATTTGGACGGCGTCATTCGCATTTTGGTTGGCAAATTCGGAAGTCATCCCTTTACCCATCGGCGTAAAGGCGTCGGCGAGTTTGCCGTAGAATTTCATCTCCTGCCGTTCGTCCGGTTCTAATTTGCGTTCTTTGGAAATATCGTCATACACTTTGTACATATCCACAAAGCGGGCTGTTTCATACAGCATGGCGCGTGAAGCATCTGTTTTGGCGCGCATCAGGGCAAGCATTTCGTAAACGGGAGGAAATTCGATGATTGCTTTACCGAATTGTTTCCGTTCCTTGGCATAGGCAAATGCTTCGCGACAAGCTGCTTCGCTGATACCAACCGATTGCGACATGATTCCCAGCCGGGCACCGTTCATCAATGCCATTACGTATTTGATAAGTCCCAATCGCCGTTCGCCGCAAAGTTCGGCTTTGGCATTTTTGAATACCAACTCGCAGGTAGGCGATCCTTTTACGCCTAACTTATTTTCGATACGGCGCACATTTACTCCGCCGTTTCTTTTGTCATAGATAAACATGGACAGGCCGCGCCCGTCTTTGGTTCCTTCTTCCGAACGGGCAAGTACCAAATGAATATCGGAATCGCCGTTGGTAATGAAGCGTTTTACGCCATTCAAGTACCAACTGCCATCTGCCTCTGAACAGGTTGCTTTCAGCATAACGGATTGAAGGTCGGAGCCTGCGTCAGGCTCGGTCAGATCCATCGACATGGTTTCGCCGGCACAGACGCGCGGGATATAACGTTGATGTTGGCTCTCGCTCCCAAATTCGTACAACGTTTCGGCACAATCCTGTAATCCCCAGATATTTTGGAAACTTGCGTCAGCCTGCGACACCAATTCGGCCGCCATGATATAAGGGACAATGGGGAAATTCAGCCCGTCGTACCGGCGAGGCATCGAAAGCCCCATTAATCCGGCTTTGCGAACGGCATCCAAGTTTTGTTGCGTTCCGGATGCATAAGTCACACGTCCATTACTGAGCGAAGGCCCTTCATGGTCAACCGATTCTGCGTTCGGCGCAATGGTATCGGCGCATATTTCACCTACGATTTCCAATACCCGCTCATAGCTGTCCATTGCATCGTCAAAATCAACGGGAGCATAGTCGTATTGATCCTTATCTGCATAATTCCGTTCTTTCATATCCACAATCCGTTTCATAAGCGGGTGATGCAGATGATGCCTGAATATTGGGTTATCTGTATAATAATTGGCCATATCTTTTAAATAATTACGAATTAAAAATTAAAAATCACGAACCTTTATTTGGTGTTCTTTTTATAATACTTAATCATCTTGGGTAGAATGTCTTCTATCGTACCGGTAATGATATAATCGGCAATCGCGTTGATGGGAGCGTTCGGGTCATTGTTGATGGAAATAATGATTGAACTTTCCTGCATTCCCGCAATGTGTTGAATCTGACCGGAAATACCGCAAGCGATGTATAGCTTGGGGCGAACCGTTACGCCTGTTTGTCCGATTTGCCGTTCATGTTCGGTAAATCCGGCATCGACGGCAGCACGCGTACCTCCTACTTCAGCGCCAATAACTGTTGCAAGGTCGTAAAGCAACCGGAAGTTTTCTTTGGAACCTACCCCGTAACCTCCCGAAACAATGATGGATGCGCCTTTGATGTTGATTTTGCTCTTTTCTATCTGACGGTCGATGATGGTTACGGCAAAATCGACGTCACTTACATAGTTGTTTACATCGTATTTTACGACTTTACCTTTGTGGTTTGCATCCGTAATTTCTTTTTTCATCACCCCTTCGCGTACCGTAGCCATCTGTGGACGACACTCGGGATTGATAATGGTTGCAACGATATTTCCGCCAAATGCCGGACGAATCTGGTAGAGCAGGTTCGTATAGGCTTTATTCTCTTTCTTGTCTTCGTGATCGCCAATCTCCAACGATGTACAATCGGCAGTAAGTCCACTGCCCAAGGCAGAAGATACGCGGGGGCCTAAATCGCGACCGATACTCGTAGCGCCCATCAAGGCAATCCGGGGTTTTTCTTCTTCAAACAATTTGACTAAGATGGACGTATGCGGCAACGAGGTATATGGATACAGGCGGGCGTCATCAAACAGATGAAGTACATCTACTCCGTACGGGAAAACCTGCGCAGCAATTCCATCCAACCGGCAGCCGATTGCAACCGCTTCCAGTTTGCAACCCGACATTGCAGCCAGCGAACGCCCTTTGGTAAGCAACTCAAGGCTTACATCAGCCACAATGCCGTCTTCTATTTCACAATAAACATATAAATTATTCATAAGTTACGAGTTACAAGTTACGAGTTACGATATTAAGAAATCAGTTATTGCTTCCCTTTGGAAAGCCAAACATTATATAATTTTTTACGCTAATGTAAAGTCAATTATTCAACCTTACCCAATGGTGTGATTGGCGATTAATTCTTTCATCAGCGCTTCGATATCGGTATCTGTTGGTGCGAGCGTTTTGCTTTCTTTCGCCTGAAAGACAATACTTTCAATTTTCTTTACTTTGGTTGGCGAACCGGAAAGTCCGCACAGCCGGACCTCGGCGCCTACATCGGTCACATTCCACTCCGGTAGAGTCAGGTATGGACGATGGCTGAACAATTCGATACAGCCGGTACCGGCTTCTTGCTTTTCTGTCAGGGTTTTGGCATGTTTGTATTTTTGCACCAACTTAGCGTTGCGAGGGCGACAAGCCGGTGCACTTCCGTTTACCGTAATAACAACCGGCAGTTGACACTCGACTATTTCTATCCCTCTTTCCAACCGACGTTTCACCGTAATCCGATCATCGGTTACTTTCAGGATTTCTTCGGCGTATGTAATCTGAGGCAGTCCGAGTTTTTCCGCAACTTGCGGTCCAACCTGTGCCGTATCGCCGTCAATCGCTTGCCTACCACAGATAATCAGGTTGTAATCTTTGATTTTACGGATTGCCATGGATATTGCATACGATGTAGCCAGCGTGTCTGCTCCGGCAAAAGCGCGGTCTGTCAATAAATAACCGTCGTCGGCTCCCCGATATAAACCCTCGCGAATAATCTCGGCGGCACGTCCCGGCCCCATAGTCAACAGCGTAACGGTTGCTCCCGGACAAGCATCTTTCAGCCGGAGAGCCTGTTCCAACGCATTCAAGTCTTCCGGATTAAAGATAGCAGGCAGTACGGCGCGATTGACCGTTCCGTCTTCCTTCATGGCGTCTTTACCCACGTTGCGCGTGTCCGGAACCTGTTTTGCCAATACAATAATTTTTAAACTCATACCATATAGAATTTAAAGATTTAAGAATTTAAAGATTCAAAAATAAATTTAAAGCAACTCTTAAATCCTGATTTTTTTTCGCTGCAAAAGTAATCAATCATTTCATAAATCAACTAAAATTATGCCAAAAATTGCACACTTTGTTGTATTTTGCGCATTTTTTCGCGTATGACAACCAAAAAAATAAAGCCTCGGAATCTCCTACAAGAAAAAAAAAGTAAAAAAATAGGCCATTTTTTTACACTGTATTGTTTTTTTTACTAATATTGTGACCTAAATACTATTAATAAATAAACTATGAACAGAAGAACTTTTTTATCAACATCGGCAGCAGTCGGAGCGTTAACGATCGTTCCGCGCTCAGTGCTTGGCAGAGGTTTTATCCCTCCGAGCGACAAAATCACCATCATTAATGTCGGTTGCGGCTACCAAGGCCATTCCGAAATAGGCGCTCTGCTTCGCTGCCCACAAATTGAAGTTGTGGGAGTTGCCGACCCTAACAAACTCAGTAATGATTACCTTGAATGGAGCTACAACGGCATGCGTACAAGTTTACGTCGCCTGATTGATGAGCCAACCTGGCAGGAAGGTGCAACAGGATGTCCGGGCGGGCGCGACGTAATGAAATACGTCGTTGATACTTATTACAAAAAGAACCGTCCCGGCTATACCGGTACATGCCAGGCAGAAGAAGACTACCGTGAACTGCTTACTAAAATGCGTGACGTTGACGCGGTAAAAATCATACCTGTCGATCACTTGCACTCTTACATTTCCGTTGATTGTTTCAAACGCGGAAAACATCAGATCATGCACAAACCCATTGGAAATAAGATGCATGAAGCGATGAAGGTCATCGACATGGCTACCGCGCAGCAGAACATTGCCACCCATCTGCTGGCCTATAATTCGTCGAGCAACAACGGCATCAACCAGACAAAAGCATGGATCGACGCGGGCGCCATCGGTAAACTGAGAGAGATTCATAACTGGTCCGGGCGACCCTATTGGCCGCAATATGCTGATATACCGACCGAAAAAACACCCATTCCGAGAGGTTTCAACTGGGATCTTTGGCTTGGCCCGGCTCAGATGCGCGATTATTCGCCCAAATACACCCACTGTCAATTCCGTGGCTGGTTCGAATTTGGCGCAGGCTCGATCTCTGACATGGGTATCTATAGTATGATCCCTGTTTTCAAAGGATTAGGGCTTGGATCAGCCATAGCTGCATCGTCGCGTTTCTCCAGGGTATATACAGTTGATGCCGACCAAGTTCCCCGACAGGTAGTCAATACATGGTCGTATCCATTATCAGGCGGTTTCCGTTTCGAAATACCGTACAAGAATGGTAGCGGAACAATATTCTTCACTTGGCACGATGGCGGAATGAAACCAAATATACCTTATGGATACCCCGAGGATGACCTTCCTTTGGAAGGCATGATGTTCATCGGCGAAAAAGGCGCCATCGTTGGCGGTTTCAACGGACAAAATCCGAAGTTGATCGGACTTTCTCCTGCTGATATGAGAAGATATGGCAACATCACTGCTCCGGGTTTACCCAATCAGAGCGAACAGGTTGCCGAAGGCACTCCGCGCTGGCTGCAAGGCTGGATAGATAACGTAAAGGGCGTCAGTAAAGGTCCGGGATCGTTTGAATTTATTCGTGAACTGACCGAAACCTATAATTTAGGAGCGGTATCCATGATGCGCGACGGCAAAAAATTACTTTATGATCCTAATACTCGTACCATTACCAACGACGAAGAAGGGAATAAACTCCTGCATCGCGATACGCGCAAGGGTTGGGAGTTTGTATAGAGTATAGTTATTAGAGTTTAGAGTTTAGTTATTTACTAATCATTATTAAAATGTTAAACAGAAGAGATTTTTTACGCACATCGCTTGTTGGGGCAGCCGCTACGGCTGTTCCCGCAGCGTTATCCGACAAGGCTTTTGGAATGCCCTTGCCACAGCCAACGCCAAGTACCTTTTATAAAATCGGCTATCAGTTGTATGGAATCCGCCAGTTGTTGTCTGCTGACCCTGACAACACCATGAAAGTCGTTTCGAATTGTGGAGTTGAAGGTGTTGAGTATTCCGGTATGACCAAAACACCCGCCATCACTTTCCGCCTGTTACAAAATAAATATAATTTGGTTTGTTGCGGGATACATTATGGTCTGCTCGAGTATGAACAAACAGGCGTTGATCCCAAAATGGAGTATTGTTATGTTCTTGGAACAGAAGACATTGCCTGTCATTGGTTAGAAAACAACCATAGAGGTTCACTTGAAAATTACCTGAATCACGCCAAAACATTCAACGGAATTGCGCGTGAGCTGAAGAAAAACGGTTTCAATTTCTATTACCACAATCATGCTTATGAGTTTACCGAAGTTTTCAACGGCAAGTATGCAATGGATATTATGCTTGAAAATACAGATCCGGCGCTGATGTCTATGGAATTTCATTTTTCAGGCCTCCCCGCAGAGTTGGATATAATTAAATACATTGAAAAACTTGGCGGACGGTTAACGAAATTGCACTTTCCTGTACTCGACAGAGATGGTAATGTGGCGCTTAGCCGAGACATTATCGACGCAGCAAAAGCCTCCGGCAGTTGCAAGTGGTTTATCATTGAGCAGAACTTTCCCGATATGCCTACTACCATTGACAGGCTTACACGATCGGTCGATGCTTTGCGCGAAATGCTGAATAAATAATTATGAGGATATTAATGGCAGAAATGAGAAAAATAGGATTTCGATTTATGCTGATGGCGGCCATACTGATCTTTACCGGTATGGACGCTTTTGCGCAGGATTGGCCTCAATGGCGAGGCCCTCAACGTGATGGTGTTTTGAAGAAAACAGACCTCAATTTAGATTGGACGGCGAAAAAACCTCCGTTAACATGGACATTCAAACAGGCAGGCTCCGGATATGCAGCGCCTGTAATTGTTGGGACTACCCTCTATTGCCAAGGCGCCGGAGATGGCAAAGATTTTGCTTTTGCGTTGGATACGCAAACCGGGAATTTGAAATGGAAACAGGACTTAGGCGATGAGTATAAAGATCCGGGAAACCGTGGAGGCGGTCCTCGCGGGTCGGTCACGGTGGATGGCGACAAACTCTATCTCATTCGTGGAGGCGGTCAAATACATTGCCTTTCGGCTACTGATGGCAAAATGATTTGGCAAAAAGATTTTACGTCGGATTTTGGCGGTAAACTGATGTCAAGCCCAAACTGGGGTGTTAGCGAATCGCCATTAATAGACGGTAATCTTGTCATCTGTACCCCCGGCAGCGACAATGGGACCATGGCGGCGCTTGACAAAAATACCGGCGCTGTGGTATGGAGATCAAAGGAATGGACAGACCCTTGCGGCTTTTCTTCCGCGATTGTTGCCGAAGTAGGCGGGATTCGCCAATATATTCAGCAAGCCGGCAAAGGCGTGGCAGGCATATCTGCAAAAGACGGGAAACTGTTATGGAAATTCGACTATCCTGTCACAGGCAGAGGGCCTTCTGCAGTTATCCCTACGCCGGTTTTCAATGACAATATGGTTTATGTTACCAATGGATATAACTGTGGATGTATGGGCATCCGGCTTACTAAGGAGGGCGAAAACATTAAAGCAGAGATTGTATATGCCAACAATAGAGACATAAGCAGCCAACATGGTGGCGTTGTGTTGATAAACGGGTACCTTTATGGTCATTCCGAAAGGCCAAGCGACAGTTGGGTTTGTCAGAATTTTAAAACCGGCGAGATTGTCTGGAGTCAAAAGACGCAGGATGCAGGAGTAAGCAAAGGCTCTGTATTTGGCGTTGGCGACCATCTGTTATTAATGGAAGAAAACTCAGGTACGATTACAGTCATAGCTGCTTCCCCTGCCGGCTGGAAAGCGTTTGGGAAAATTGAAATACCGGAACGTTCCAATATGCCGTCACAAGACAGAATGGTATGGACACATTTAGTCGTTGCCAATGATAAACTCTACCTGAGAGACCATAATCTGCTGTTTTGTTTCGACTTAAAAAAGTGAAATTTTTACTAAATCACTGTTTTTAGCGCAACAGACCGTATTATCAAGCGTAAGCGTAAAGTTATATGTAGCCGGCTCAATATTTGGGACGACTGTTTGGAAAATTCCTGTGATCGTTGTATTGGCAGGCAGTGTTTCAATTTTCCGGTCAAATACGCAGTCATTGAGCACGATTTCCTTGTGTCCGGCGCCGGCAGCAATTTTCGAACGCAATAGATAAGCGGCTTTACAGGTGACCGGAAATTCGGCATGTTGGAAGTGTATATCCTTAGACGTAGGGTTATGCATCTCAAAATCAATTTGTAATGTATCGCCCGGACATATTTCTTTCCGGTTCAGCGTATATTTTATTTCAACGCTGTTGACAGACTGAAAATCGGAAGTAAAATAGCCCTCAAACGTATGTCCGTCGATGTGATACGCTTTTGATCGGCCTTCCTTAGATTGGCAGATAAAAACAGGTTTTCCCTGATATGCCAATTCTTTCTGCCATATATCAAATTGTGTCCGGCGGCTTTCCACCGAACTCAAAACAAAAGATTCCTTTCCCGTGAAAAAATGATACGTCGAAGGATTTTGAAACGACTCGCCAACAAAAACGACCGGTATATTGCCGGCTACCGATAGTATCGCATCGTTTTTGATTTTTTTTCCGTAAAAATTAAGATGACCGGGCAACCAATCCGTCACAAGCGCAATTCGGGTACAAAAGACTAAAATGATGGACGGCAATACCCATCGTTGCACGAAACGCATTAATTTCCTGTCTTGAAGACTGCGGCGGTAAAGCAAAATAATCATCGGTATGGTGCAAACAACCGTCCAGTGAGGTTCGACATGCCCCCTGAACGACATAATCCAAAAAAACGATAAAAACCCGACAAGCAGAAAATACAACCCTCTTTCAAATAAATCGTCAATCCTGTATTTCAATACAATATAGATAACCGCCCCAAATGTAAACGGATTAAATACGACTAATTGATTGGGAAGATATTCAATAAAATAGCGCCATTGAAAACCACTGTTTCTATCCATCAGGTGATATTTGAAACTTGGGAAATCCATCGAAAATTGCCACAGGATATGAGGTATCAACAATAAAATCGTCAAAAAAACAGCTGTCCAAAATTTGGGTTGAATCAGCAAACGCATATTAGACAGCACAATACAGCCGATAATGAGGACGGTATGATACTTACTGTAAATCATTCCGGCCATTGTAAACGCAAGGAATAAAGTGTTAGTCAGGGATTTATTTTTCAGAAAATCACGATAAACAAACAAAAATAAAGAGGCAAAAAACAGCAAAGGCGCATCGGGAGTCGTCACAAAGCCATACGCCTGAAACATAACCATTGACATGGAAATAATGAAGAATAAGGCTACTTTTTTCGTATCCGGCTTCTTTTCATCAATGAGTTTCCAAATGATAACAAGGGTAAAAAATTGCATAAACACAGTCACAAAACGAACCGACAGGTTTCCCTTACAAATGAGAGCCGACAGCCAAGTCATCAAAGCAACCATCGGGGGATGGTCGAAATAACCCCATGCCAAATTTTGCCCGTACAGGAAATAATAGGTCTCATCTGTCATGATTTCCGTAAAAATTGCCTGAAAGAAATTCATCCCAAGCCACAATATCAACAAAAAAGCAAAAAGTCTTTTCCGGTCTTGTCTGATAACAAAATTTACCAACTCCCTCATCCAATTATATTAAACCCACTAAATATTTACTTATAAATCTGATAACTAAAAACTAATAACTGAAAACTACTCCCTACTTCAACCAATTATCCCAAAGACAGGCATATTTTTTTTGCTTTGACTTTTTTAAATGATCCAATTCGAATGAAGCGCTGAACAATTGTTGGTGATACATTGTTCGTTCTGTAAAATGAAGCGACCAGGTCATTTTGATGTTCACTACATCGCTTTTGTAAAACAGAATTGAGCAATCGGTTCTGTTATAGGTTTTGGCTTGATACATCGGGTCGCCCCAATAAAGATCGCTTCCACAGTCGTTGCGGAATATTTGTCGGCTTTGTCCTTTATAAAAGGTATTATACAATGCCAATCCTTTATATTCGACTTTTACTTCGGACAGGAAGCCTTGAGGGCGATGCCAATCGCCAAGGCTTCTGTTCCGTTCCAACCCCGCAGCCCAGCCTATATTCGCCTCTAATTGTTCAAAATTCGTTTTAGACGACAAATCAAGGCCCAATGAGGTCAATGTTAGTATATTATCATGCAATCCCTCGTGAATAACCGGCTCCATCACACCTGCAAAATGTAACATATAGCCAAAGTGTTGTCCATAAAATAGTTGCAGGTTATACTTCCCTGACCAGCCCAGAAAAAAGGATTCGCGCCTCGTATGTGTCTGCCTGCTTACCCAATCCAACCATACGTTCATATAATTACCGCCGGAATCATATTCCCAAAATACCCCGGTAACGGTAGGCCGGTAGTTATTAATCGAATCTTGAAAAAATATGCGCGGATATTTATCCAATACCTGTTTGCGGGGAAAAGCGCCTGCAAAAAAACGAAATTGTTTACCTGCAAAGTGATAATAAACAATCGGGTCGAAAAAATCGACCGCCTTGTCGCTTCCGTATTCGTGCATAGCGTCAAATCCGGCAAAAATCCTGTGATTATCATCCCATAACATTCCGATTTCGGGAGCAAGATGTACCCCCGCCATCGTTTGAGGAATATTGAATTTCGAACCGGCAAATTCGGCATTATCAAAAAAATTATATACGCCTGCTTTCCATAAAAAATCCTGTGAGGAAACATGCATAACAACTCCCTCAAATATCAACAGCAAAATAACAATTCCTTTTTTCATACAGTCTTTTGATTGCAAATTAAATAAAAAAAAGAGAGAAATTGACTGCCTTAACACTTAATAAGTGTTTTTTTCCTACATTTGTGCTCCAAAATTATGTTGACAAAACAATATAATTAATGAAATATATCAAACATTCGTAAATGCTTCCCTTTGGAAAGCCAAACATTGTATAATTTTTAACGCTAATGTAAAGTCGTAATTTTTAATTCGTAATTGATTTTATATGCTTAACCGACTACTCAAACGAAAAGATTTGGCCGCTATGATTGAGGAGGCTGAAAATACCAACAGCGGGCTTAAACGAAGTCTTACAGCAACCCAATTGGTCTCATTGGGAATCGGCGCTATTGTTGGAACAGGCATTTTTGTCATTACAGGGCAAGCTGCCGCACAATATGCCGGACCGGCGCTCACTATATCTTTTGTCATTTCGGCACTTGGATGTATTTTTGCCGGTCTGTGTTATGCTGAATTTGCAGCTATGATTCCTGTTGCCGGTAGCGTCTATTCGTACACCTATGCAACTATGGGTGAATTTCTTGCGTGGTTTATCGGTTGGGATTTAATTCTTGAATATCTCTTTGCCTGCTCGACCGTTGCTGTTGGATGGTCGGGCTATATGCAAAATCTGTTGCACGGATGGGGCATTGATTTACCTTATCATCTGACGCAATCTACTTTGGAGTACATCAATGATCAATGGGTACTGACGGGAAGCATAGTCAATTTTCCCGCAGTCTGCATTGTCGCCATTATCACGGCATTGTTGTTGGGAGGTATCCGGCAATCGGCATGGGTTAACAATGTGATTGTTTTTATTAAAGTTGCTGTCATACTGTTGTTTATTGGTTGTGGGCTATCATACATTGATACGTCGAACTGGACGCCCTATATACCTGAAAACACGGGCGAATTTGGACATTTCGGATTTAGTGGCATCTTACGCGGCGCCGCTGTGGTTTTTTTTGCCTACCTCGGATTCGATGCACTGTCCACCACAGCGCAGGAAACGAAAAATCCACAACGGGATATGCCAAGAGGAATATTGATTTCGCTTGCCATTTGTGCACTGCTTTATGTAGCGGTTACCGCAGTGCTCACAGGTATTGTCAGATATGACCAACTGAATGTTGATGCACCTGTAGCTTTGGCTATTGATCATGCCGGAACAGGCTTAAAATGGATGAGTCCGCTGATCAAATTGGGGGCAATAGCCGGTATCAGTTCTGTGATATTAGTGATGATGATGGGGCAAACGCGCATCTATTATGCCATTTCAAAAGACGGACTATTACCCTCTGTTTTTTCAAAAATCAGTGCCAAGCGCAGTATTCCGCATAATGCGACAATTTTTGCCGGTATCGTTACCGGTGCTGTTGCCGGCATTTTTCCGCTCAGTGCGCTAAGTGAATTAGTTTCTATCGGAACATTGATGGCATTTGCAATTGTGTGTATTTCTATCATGGTTTTGCGCAGAACGCATCCCGATTTGAAACGCCCGTTCAAAGTGCCTTTCGTCTGGTTTATTCCTGCGTTGGGCGCGTTTTTCTGTTTTATTCAAATGGCAGCCCTCCCCTGGCCTACCTGGGTTCGGCTTATCCTTTGGACTATCATCGGATTTGTTATCTATTTTACTTACGGAATCAAAAAAAGCAAATTGAATCTGCCAAAATAAAAAAAAAATGCATTTTGTTTGGTGTTTCAAAAATAACAACTATTTTTGCACCGCATAATAAATAATTTTAAAATTGAAGACAAACAATTTCATTATATCTATTGATATTATTCTACTCCGGAACCGGAATAGGAAGTGAGATTGTGCGTAAAAAAATTAAGTTAACACTGATGAAAACCTTTCTCGCTTCTGGGCGGGAAAGGTTTTTTTAATTTATAAATAACTGTATCTTTAAATTTTTAAATAATTAAATCTTTAAATTAATGAACTCCGACAAATTATTGATTTTTGACACAACATTGCGCGATGGGGAACAAGTGCCCGGATGCCAACTGAATACGGTAGAAAAAATACAGGTGGCCAAAGCGCTTGAAGCGTTGGGGGTGGATGTGATTGAGGCCGGTTTTCCGGTGTCAAGTCCGGGGGATTTTAACAGTGTAGTTGAGATTTCGAAAGCGGTCACCT
>Ga0082212_10008653_pt1 | contig 13249 bp, 12 predicted proteins | sample TergutNt197P3_FD_71548 | JGI IMG/M metagenome (GOLD analysis project Ga0082212, IMG submission 71548) | Neocapritermes taracua P3 segment gut microbial communities from Petit-Saut dam, French Guiana - Nt197 P3 | ecosystem: Host-associated > Arthropoda: Insects > Digestive system > Gut ... | reverse complement strand
TGGCAACTATTGGAGGTGTAGTCCATTATGTTGATGAACCTTATAAGACTAATGAGCCTGACCCGGGAAGTAGAAGCTTTGGCAACCAAGTAAGAATAATCGATGAGAATAACACAATGCATATATATGTGCATATGTCAAAGGTTTGGAGGGATGATGATGGTAATATGCTTTCTGTAAATACAACAGTAAATGCTGGAGATATTATTGGGTACGTCGGCAACACTGGCGATTCAAGAGGGAATCATTTACACTACCAAGTTGAAATAAATGGTGCTCATGTTGATCCAAACGACTATCTACCATGATAGGAAGAACGTAATCTATGAAAAAGAACATGACTATGGTTTTATTAGTAATGGTTATTTCGTTGTTAATCCCGTATACAGTATGCTTTGCTAACAATGATTTTTTGCTTGATCCAATCAATATTATCATTGTAAGTGATGATATGGTATCTCCTCGGTATGTGCAGAGTAATGAGCAATCGATAATTAAAAACGGATACACGTTAATCCCGTTACGGGTTGTGTCTGAATCGCTGGGCTTTTCTGTGACATGGGATGGTAAAAATCAAAAAATAACCATACAGAACGATGATTCTCTGATTGAATTGGTTGTGGGTGAAAGACACGCAAAGGTGAATGGACAACAAGAAGAAATGCCAATTGCTCCAGAAATTGTTAATGGAACTACACTAGTGCCATTTAGATTCTTAGCAGAAGCGCTTGGTCAGTATGTTGTGTGGCAAAAAATGAGTAATAATTTGGATTATATTTGGCTTTCATCAGTGCCGTTGCTATATGAAGATGATTATTCGATTTCCGATGATTATATAGCAGATGAAAGTAATGATTATCCAACCTTTCTTTTAAAAGACGATTGCTTTACGTTTCGAGGGCTTCGTTTAGGCTGTAAAAAGGATGAAGTCATCGAACTTTATGGTTCTCCTCACACTACTCGTACTCTTGACAGCGAAAACGAAGTTTTGTTTTATTTCGGGATAATGCTACCTTATACTGATTTTGGGCCTTACATAGATATACATCTTCAGAAGGGCATAGTATATAAAATAGCTATTGGAGGATTATAATAGACCACCTAGCCTAAATGAGCATTTTATATAATTCATCATATGCTGTCTAAGTGTGCGAATTTAACTTCTTTTTTTCTAAACATATCCAGCGCGCCGTTGACCGCGTTGAAACCGTCCTCACCAAGCGCCTCCAAAGCGTCGTCGTAATTTATTTCCTCAGAGGGCTGTGACTGCATCGTTGCCGGGTCTATGGGAACAGAGACTACCGGAGCGTCTGCGGCAGCATCCGCCCTGTCGCGCAGAATCCTATTTACTACAGCCTCAATAGCCTTTTCATCCAACCGTGCCGGACGCTGTGCGTCCGGCATTGCATCACAATTCTCATAATGAAGAACAGCGTTGACGATATACTGGGCCTTGCTGCGCCTGCCCTGCCGGTTAAGAATTTCGGCAACATGCAGGTGAGTAGGGTCAGTTTTGCTGAACTGTATCGTGAATCTTGTATCAACAATTTTATCAGCCATGTCGTCACCTTCTTGCCCTTGACGCCTTGTAAAGCAGCTCATAACCCTTAGCGTTGGCGGAGATTTTATCCACGAAGATAGGCGCGGTTACTTTGCCGGACGCCTTAATCTGTTTTCTGAGCAGGATAGACCCGCCGCCAACAAACACAGTCCTCCCGGAGCGTAAATCTATCATCCGTTCACGCAGCTTGCCGAACAGGTCGCTAATAAACACCTGAGCAGCATCGAGCACAATATGCCTCACATCGTCACCATGTTCGTTTGGGTCTTCATTGAGGATCGTATCTATGTCAGATTCCTCAAGAAGCATGTCCAGCTCTGAATTGATTTTACCGATGATTTGATTGTAGAGGATGATAACACCGTTTTCCAGCGTATCACATACGGTTAAGTCCGCTTGCCCATTCTTGATTAGCAGGTAATCGGCGGTAAAACCGCCAATGTCGATTACCATGACCTTCGGGAACATATTTATCCGGCTGAAAACCGGCATGGCTGCTGCGAAAGCCTGTGGGTAAGCTATGGCCTCGCGTATGTAGATTTCATATTTCCTGCCGTGAAACTCAAATTCATCAACGTCGCCTCGCGTAAAGTATTTCTCGAATCGCTCATACTGCGCACCGAAGTGCGCCGGCGGCAGCCCTATCAGCAGGCTGACGGGGAGGACGTCGGGCTCGTGGCATCCCCGATCTTCGAGCTCAAAGGCTATGGCAAACAGGGTGAGGATATAGAAGCGGTCGTCCTCCGACTTGTCGCGCATGTATGGTATGCGCTGGTCCGAGAGCGTGTAGTATTTGCCATTATACTTCAAGATGTCGTCGCCAAAGGGCGGGCGGGTATCGCTCTCGCGGAGGCCCGATGTGAAAACCCTGCTCTCCGTCTTGATTTGCTTGTTGCCGTGGTCGATTGCTATTAACATGAAAAACATCTCCTTTTTGCTTTATGCTTACTATATACTGATTTAATACGCATAACTTCAACAGCCCTTGCGATAAAAAAAGAACCGCGGAGCAATTAAGTCCCGCGGTTCCGATTTCGCAATTCTTTACATCACCCTGCCATCTCAAGAAACTGCTGTTCCGTTATGACAGGCACACCGAGTTCTCTGGCTTTTCCGAGTTTGCTGCCGGCGCTTTCCCCGCAAATAAGGTAATCGGTATTCTTTGATACCGAACTGCCCGCTTTAGCGCCGAGAGATTCGATCTTGGCGTTGATCGTATTGCGGGTGAAATGTACCAGTGTTCCGGTTACGACGACCGTGCGCCCGGCGAACGGGTTGTCCGCAGCCTCCGTGACTGTGTTTGTGCGTTTCTCAATGTTCATCATTTTCTGTAGCTCCTCCCATAAATTCCTGTTATCTTCTATCTTGAACCACTCATGGATATTCCGGTGCAGGACTTCACCAAAATCATTGAGTTGAGTGAAGTCAAACCCATCGTCCACAGCGGTTTCAAGGGTGTAAAGGTCGCCGTTAAAATAACGGCTGAGTTCTTTGCTGGCTGTGCGCCCGATCATTGGGATGTCCATAGAAATCAGATACCGCTCAAATGTGGTGTTACGGCTTTTTTGGATTGCATCCCAAAGCCGTAGCCATGACTTTTCTCCAAAACCATCCATCTGCTGTATCTCCACGGAATAGCGGTCGAGGCGGTAGACGTCCATAAAATCAGCGAGCCATCCCATGCCTATGAACTTTTCAAGCGTCGCTTCGGAAAGACCCTCAATGTCCATAGCCTTCTTGCTCACGAAATGAACGAACTGCCGAAGCCTTTGCGTAGCGCAGGCTGGGTTGTCACAGTGGAGTGTCTCCGCCGCCCCGCTTGCATCCACCCTCGTCGGGGCTCCGCAGCAGGGGCAGGTTGATGGGATAATGCTTTCGTCATATTTGCCACGGTCGAGGGTTTCCTCAACATGCGGGATGATCATGTTGCGCTTGCTGACGAGGATCCGGCTGCCTTGCGACAATTCCAATCCTTTGATGAAAGTTAGATTGTGCAGGCTGGCCCTCGACACTTCACAGCCATCGATCTCTATGGTATTGAATACCGCAACGGGGGATATTTCCCCGGAGCGCGACGGCGTCCATTCGATACCCTGCAAAACGGTTTCAAACAGATCGTCTTCAAACTTGAAAGCGATGCCGTCTTTATAATGGTGCCCGGTGCGGCCGCAGGAGAGCGAAAAGGGGATGTCGTTGTAGGTGACTACAATGCCATCTATCGGCAACCCGCTGTCTTCGGCTAGAAACTTGAGTTCCTCTATGCAATCCATGAGGTCCTGTTCCGATGCGTTTGTTTTCAGCATGAAAAACTCGCATGTTGAAAACCCAAGCTTCTTCAGAGCCATCAGTTTCAGGAATTTGCTCTCTGACGCTTGAATGTCCTCGCTAAAGCCTTCCTGTACGCTGAACGGCGAAAACATGAGCCCTCGTTTTGCACAGGCGCTGGCATCTAATAACCGGACGGAGCCAGAAGCCATGTTCCTCGCGTTTTTATACTGGTTGCCGGAGCTGTCAAGCAGCGTTTCCCGCAGCCGCTCGAAAACCGGTTTTAGGATGTACGTTTCCCCGGTTACGACAAGCCTTTGTTTGTGCTGGATTTCGACAGGGATCCCCGATATAGCGGACGCATTATGCGTGATAACCTCGCCTTCGTTCCCGTCGCCCCGCGTGGACGCCCTTAACAGTCGGCCATCCTCATATTCGAGTTTCACCGTCAAGCCGTCCAGTTTGTGCATTAGCAAAACTTGGCGGTCTCCGATAAAGCGCATGAGGTCGCTTGTCTGTTTGGTTTTTTCCAGAGAGAGCAGAGGAATGAGGTGAGCGGTTTTTTCAAGACCGTCTGCCACCGTATACCCTACCGTCTGCGTGGGCGAATTAGCCATGCGGCATCCTGTTTCGCGTTCAAGCCGTTCCAGTTCGTCATAAAACCTATCATAGACTTCATCGGACACCGTTGGCGCACCCAAGGTATAGTATTCATGGCTCCATTGGTTAATCCGGTTGGTCAGTTCGAGGATTTTTTGAGCAGGTGATTGGTGCATGGATTTCCCTCCTTGTCCATAAGATTCATACATACTGTGCAGAGAATAGAGCCATCCGGCTTATGCCAGAGACAGCCGCTCCCACACTTCGGGCATTTTGAGACAGTTTGCTTTTTCATGCCGCTTTTTCTCCTCTTCAATATGATTTTTCTTCCTTGATTGTTTTCATAAGGGAAATCCCCTTATGCAGCTTTGGAAACGCTTGACGCTGTAAGCTTCTTTCGCTCCCATAGGTCGAGGAACGCCTTCACTTCCGGCGTTGGCGCAGAGTGTCGCGTGCCGTGAATTTGTATTACCTTACCGTCTTGCACTTCTACTGTGTAAAATGGTTCCTTGATGTTGTTTTTTTGACGGACAAAGAGGACGACGCATCTTCCTTTGGCAACGCGCTCCACATAGGAATGAACGCAGTGGTGCAGGGTGTGGCCTTCTGTGACAATCTCCCTGGCCGTTTTAGGCGGCATGATCGCATATCCGCCTTTTGAAAAAAAGTATTGCTCACGAAGGGCTTTGTACGCTTCCCGGATAGCTTTGTCGAAAACAGCTTGTTTTTTTGCGTCAAACAGTATGCTTGCCTGGTCATGGGCTTCCGGCAGATTCTTCGGGAAAAGAACAAAACTATCAGAAAAATCATATTCAAGTTTATCGCCCATTTCCAAATAGTCCTTGTACTCGGATAAAACCCTGCCCGGTCTGTCATAACGCTGCCCCCCATAATGGGTTTTCCACTCTTTCAGCCGCTCATATTGCTCGTCCGTATAACGCATAAACTTCAATGGCGTGGTATACCTGAGAGGGACCGACACATCTTCACATGAGAATATTTTGCGTTCAAGATACCATGTGAGTAGGTTTTCGTCAGCCCGGACGCACAGCTCTGCAAGATGCCGATATAGCGCCAACTGACTCATGGTTGCGTTGATTTTTTGGAGTATGGATAAGTCGGCAGCATCCACGCCAAGCACTTCTTTGAAATTTTTACCGCTTGCGTTTATTAGCTTTTCGCCGTCGTATGTATAGACGATCGAGCCTGCGATATTGGTCAGCCCTAGTTTCACCAAGTACTCTATCGCCGGGTATTTGAGGTAAGCCCGCAGATAAGGGAGCACTTCCATCGCATCGCTTTCAATCTGTTGGAACAAACCAAGCTGGCTATATTGCCAGGGCGTCGATTCCAAGGAATTTGCCAAGTTTCCGCAATACAGATGTCCGCGCATATCGCACGCAAAACTGTACTGATAATGGGAGAACCTTGGTCTCATGCCCTTTACCCAATGTGTATATGTTCCTTTACTGTAATCAAAATAGTACGCCTCGATCTTGATATCCTTTGCTTCGTTGTACCCGATAAACATCCGTGCATTTTCGTATTGGGTATAGTGCGGACGGCGCCAATCCCTGAGTGCGTTGTATATCTTGAATATCCGCAACACCAGCTCGCCGTCGTTCACCTTCTGTAAGACTTGAACGGTCACCCCGTCATAAACCCGCTTTGCTTTACCGCTTGACTTGAACGTGATCTTTTTATTGCAATGCGGGCATGTTCCGGTGCCGTTGTATTTGGCTCCGCTCACCATGACGTCATGACGGCAGGCAGTGCAGTACCCTTTCATCTGTTTGCCGCCGCGTTTGTAGTCGTAAAAAATGTAGTGCGGCAGCACCTCGCGGTGAATCCAACCTTTTAGCCCTCGGGGGATAGCAGGGATAGGCTTCATACGCTCAATGATATTGTGTTCGCGCTCTTTTATCCGTTTTTCCAACCGAACGCACATAATAGCGGCTTGCAGGGCATTGAGCGCGTCAAACCCGGAATTATCCGGGATATTGCAGAACCGTGTGACAGTTTGCTCATCCCGCTGACGGTAGAAAGCGCACTTGTTAGTGAAATAGGCGTACTGTTCCCCGAGGTTGTCGAGGCTCGCCTCCCGCCATTTTTCCAAGCCGCCGCCAATCCGCTGCAGGGTGATGTAATCGTCCTTGCCCTGAAATAACGTGTACTCTGGGGTGAAACAACCTTCAACAGCCTTTCTACTGTTATAGAAATACAGGACTAAAGTGCGTCGGCCTGCAATGATCTTTACTGCCGAACGGACGATGTGCTCTATGCTTTCAACGAGAAGGAGGCCGCTCCCGGGGCTGAATCTCAGCCCCGGGTCAGCGAAGTTTCTGCATTCTTTCTTTTTCATGCTCACGCTGTTACGCCCCCAAACATATTGATTTGGCTGTTGTCGGGCTCAGGTTTTTTAGCCGGAGCAGCCTCTTTCTTCGGTTTTGGAGGTTCTTTTTTCTTGGTTTTGGATGATGTAGTGCCACCGTAAAACTTCTTAGGCTCAAACGTATCATCCTTATCCTTGTCAACCTCAGCGTCGGTGTCATGGAAATAATCCTCTGCCCACTTATAGCACAGGTCGTCAGGAACATCCTCGCCGATAGCCCCGGTCGCCTTTTCGCCGAGCATTTCCAACTCCTGTTTCACATATTCTTCCGCTTTTTTATTGATATACTTAAAGCAGTTGATCATGCTCTTTTTCGGATGGCAGACAAAGCGCGCGAAAACCGGGTCGTCCAAACATATAGTCTGGATGTGCTCGGTGACGCACATTTTCATGTTTCGCCGGGTCAGGCGTTCCAAATCGGCGCCGGTACGCTTTACAGAAGCGCCGGCAACGTCGTCGTCTGACATTTCCAGCAATTCTTTCAACGCCTTTTCCAACGCCGCCTTTTTCTCAGCCTGCTTTGCCTCCCATTCAGCTTTTCGCTTGGCTTCAGCAGCTTCATGCTCCGCTTTCTTCTGGTCCGGTGTGGGTTCTGCCTGCTCCGGTTCCTTTACCTCCGACTGCTCTTCTGCAGATTCATCATCGGCATCTGCGCTTGCAGCAAAGGGGATTACCTCGCTTTGTTCCCTTTGCTCCGCTTCCATTTCAGAAAAAACTCCCATTTTTCATGTCTCCTTTAGTAAATAGTACCGGCGCAGTAAAAACTGCGCCGGCCATTGAAATGTATTGTATGTTGATTAAATAACCCTTCATACTCCGCTCATTGTTTTTGCGGAAAGCGAAAGTTGCCAGTCATCAATCCCTTTATAGCTGGGATTCCATGTCAGCCGCCTTGATTCCATACCGTACTTGAACGCCATTGCGTAGATTTGCTGAGCGCCTTTGGCAACCATCTCATTGCTGAATTTATCCATGTCGTGCGCTTCCACAATCAGCTTTGTACCGTTATACGCGAGCGCGGAAAAGACCGGGTCGAGCTGGCTGAGGTTATTAGCGCCTGCGATTGCCACAAACGAACGGTTCATAAGGCAATGTGCGATATCCGCTTTAAGGCTGCCTTCGGTCACATAGACGGCATTGGAAAACGGGTCGCCGACAAAATGGACCGGGCTGCCCGAGGTCACGCCCAAATACTTGTTAGAAGACGAGAGCCAGAGGTATTTCGTACCATCTTTACCTGCGTCTTCGTATTCATTCTTTATGGGGACATCCAAACGTATTTGCACGCCTCGGATAAGCCCGTCTATGCCTATGACCGGAATCAGGATGCCTGCCGTCTTTGTGTAAAACTTTACCGTCCATCTGCCGTCGCCGCCAAGATAGAACCCTGGGACGCCCTTCACAGTACATCCTTGTCTGATAAGCCGCTCGGTGAGGGATTGGCATTGATGGTGCTGCGGCGTGCTTTTATAGCCGAGCCGGTCGATCTGCTCATCCGTCAGGCCCCTGCCTCGCAGTTTTTGGCGGTGAGGTTCCGACAGCGTGAGCATACCGAGCAGCAAGGACAGCGTTCGGTCAATCTCGCTGATGCCTGCAAGCACGGAATTCTGGATGTCTGCCGGTTTTTGCATGGCGATTGCCTCATATCCCCGGGGGCGGTTTCCCGTCTGCATGGCGTCGCATATTTCGCGGTAAGCCCCAGAGTTGTTCATTCTGTACACTTTCGCATACAACGCAAGCATACCGCCGTATTCACCGCAGTAATTGCACCGGAACACATTTTTCTTTAGATTTAGGTTCATTTTCCCCCGTTTATCTCCACATAGGGGGCAATCCGTATACACGCTTTCCGACTGCCGGCGCCTGACCCGCAGGTCCATCAGCGCGGCCACGTCCATGATGCCAAACGGGAAATCTCCCAAAGGCGCCACCTCCTCCGCAATACGCCTATGCTGCTTTGCGAGAGTATCAGCTCGCTTTTTGCTCTGCCATCATGTCGAGCAGCAGCTTTGCGCCCGCCCGCAGGATATTGTTGCTGCCCGGGTAACCGTTGCTGAGGTACCATTTGAGGCTTGCAGGCCGCTTTTCCGCAACGTCAGCTAGTCGCCAGCCTTTGCATGTGCCGTTGTCAACGACTATTGCTACAGCCTCGTCCGGCGTCATTAACGCAAGGATATCGTCAACAGGCATATCTTCCGTATAGCCAAGTGCCTTCGGTGTTTCCACGGCTGCGCCATTCGCCTGGCCGCCGTTTATTACCTCATAAACAGCTTGGATATCAGCTTGTGCCGTGTTGTCAACTGTATTTTGAGACTGCGTGGCTGCCGACTGTGTGTGTGTTTCTTCTTGCTGTTGAGACTGTATCTCCTCGACCGGCGCTGTTGCCGGAATTTCTTCTGTTTGCTGTGCTGAGTCCGACTCTGGCGGCTGTGGTTCTTGTGCCGTTTCAAGTGCCGGTGCTGCCGGGACAGCCTCGGTTTGCTGCGCAGGCGGTTCATCCTGTTCTCTTAGCCCGTCCGCTTTCGTATCTGCCGTAGCTGTCATGATAATCTCAGCTTGCTGATCGTTTAGCGATTCCTCTGCAGGTATGTCGCCATTAGTTTCCATCGCGGCTCCGCTGGCGGGGATGCCTGCGTCAAATAACTCAGCATCGGGTTCCTGGCTTACATCACAGAACTGGATGCCAAACCCGGCGTCGATAAGGGCTTGGTTTTCCGCCGCATACTGCGCGGATTCAATATACACAGAGCCCTGCCTGCCGTTTGAGTATCTTTGCGCGATGAAGCTGGAAATCGGCTCGACGTCATTTTTGTCGCAGAATATCTTTGCTTCGATAACGGCGATCTGCTCGTTTATCTTCAAAGCGGTCTTTTTGATGCGGCCTTTCGGGTACATGAGCCTGAACCAAAGCTTTTTGTACTTCAGGTCCAGATAGAGGACTTCCTGCCGTGTGCGCTCCGATACCGTTTTCCGTAAAAACCTGTGGGGGTCGAACCCTTTGACCATGTTAAGCTCGGATACTGCTGGCTGGCTCTCGAACATTGTTTTAGTGGTTGTACTCATTGTCTAATTCCTCCTGATATTATTTTTTTATATTCCCTTTGTTAAGATTTCTGTTACAGCTTCCCATTCCGCTTCTGTTCCGTCGTATGGACTGTTATCCCGGTCATAGTAATAGCAGGACAGTTGGAGCGTTTTTATATAGTGCTCCTTGCAGAGGGGCATTTCGATTTTTCCTCCATACCCAAATACTTTATTCCCGCACACTTTGCATACCGGCATTTTTATCACCCTTTCGTAAAATCCTTCTCATGCTTAATAAACATAAAACGCAGGCGCAAATCTTTGCATATACGCAAAAATATTTATCCTGTGCGTTTCATTGGTTCCGGTATGGCGGCGATTTTGCCGGAATAGCCTTGATAGTACCGCACGATGCGCTGCCCGAGCAGGGTGTTGCGCTTGCCGGTCTTGTTCCTGTGTATCGCTATAATCAGCGAGCTTTTTTGCCCTACGAGGAACACGCGGCGTTTCGCTCTTGTGATCGCCGTGTAGATCAGGTTCCGATAGAGCAGCACCATATGAGCCGACAATACCGGGATGATCACGGTTTCGTACTCCGAGCCCATAGCCTTGTGGATGGTCATCGCATAGGCGAGCTCGATAATACCCAGTTCAGCGGGGGTATACTCAACAAAACGCGAGTCCGAAAACTCGATTGTCAAAACCCGCTCGTTGTCGCTGTTCACGCTTATTGACCGCACGAAACCGACGTCGCCGTTGGATATGCCGCGCTTGTTCTTTGTCTGCATCACGCGGTCGTTCACTCGGATCACTTTTTGCCCGGCTTTTAGTTCTGCCGTTTCTGCGGACGCCGGGTTTACAAGTTCACGTATGGCCTCATTCAGCTTACCTGCGGAGGCGGCGCCATCGTCCCTGTAGGGGGAGAGGATCTGGACATTTTCAACCCCTTCCTTCGCAACCATGTCGAGGTATATCCTCTGGATCTTCACGGACGCCTGCTTTTGCGTGTCGCATTCGCAGAAAACAAAATCGCTGCCGTAATTCAGCCGGGTCCTGCTTTCGTTGATGGACTTTGCGTTGTGCGCGATGAGGCTGTCCTTCGATTGCCTGAATATTTCATCAAGCACGGTGACGGGTATCAGCCCGCAGGTAATGAACTCGCGGAAGACGTTGCCGGCGCCCACGCTCGGGAGCTGGTCGGCGTCGCCCACCATCAACACCTTAGTGCCATGTTTCAGCCGCGAGAACAGTTCCGACGCCAGCCACATGTCCACCATTGAAAACTCGTCAATAATGACGAGGTCGGCGTCAATGGGCTCGGTTTTGTTCAAATGGCCTTTTTCGTCGTCGCTCGTGACAAGGCCCAAGGCGCTGTGGAGCGTTTTGGCGTTTTGGTAGCCTGTACTCTCAGCCATCCTCCGGCTTGCCCTGCCTGTCGGCGCGGTGAGCAGTATGTTTCCGTTTCTAAGCCGTTGGTACAACTTGATAACGGCCTTCAGGACTGTGGTTTTTCCGGTCCCCGGCGATCCCGTTATTATGGACAGGTTATGCCTGAAAGCCATGTTTACCGCATCTTCCTGTTTTTTTGACAGGATTATGCCGGATTCTTTTTTAACATTTGCCAATTCTGCTGATATGTCGCTGTTGTAGCTTTTTTCTGTAAGCATCTCCGCGACGCGCTTGGCGACGAAGTCCTCCGCTGTAAAATTGCGAGGCAGATAAATGGAGTCGCTGTCGGCCACTAAGCCGCCGCTTAAAATGACGCTGTAGAGTTCGTCCGGTACTTCCCGCTCATTTAGGCGAGTTTGCGGCTCGGTGAGCTTTTCGTTGAGAATGGCAAGGGTTTCTTTGCACAGTTCGTCTGTGCCCAGATACAGATGCCCGTTTTTACTGCGGTTTTCATCGAGGATGTAGAACAGCGCGCCGCGGATCCTCGTTGGGGCGTTCGGCGGGCAGCCTGTTTTTCGTGCTATGTCGTCCACCTTGATAAACCCGAAGCCTGATATGCGGCACAGTTCATAGGGGTTTTTCCGTATGACCGATACGCTGTGGGTCCCGAACTCCTGATGTATCTTCATGGCAGTGTTCGGCGTTATTTTAAACGGCGCCAGATAAGTCATCAGGTCACGGATCGCTCTGCTCTGCGTGTAAGATTCCTTTATTTTCTCCAGTTTGTTTTCTGTTATGCCCTTGACCTCAAGCAGCCTTTCCGGGCATTGCTCCAGTATGTCTAGCGCGTCAACTCCGAATCTGTCCACTATGTCGCCGGCGGTTTTTTCACCGACGCCGCTGATGAGTCCGGATGCAAGGTAACCCCTGACGCCTTCAATTGTACGCGGTATGATTTCCTCCCATTGGCCGACTGCGAGCTGAGTTCCGTATTTCGACTCGGCCCACTCGCCGTCAAAGGATATCTCCACCGCGTCCGTCAGCGGCAAGCGGTAGCCCGTCGCCGTGAAACGAATCAAGTGATCCTTGTGCCTGTAAGTGCTTCTTGCTTCTTTCGGAACGGTTGCATCAGAAGTTTTTATACTGATAATGCAATAACCGCTCACCGGGTCGTGATAGATAGTCCTATCGTATTTGCCTTTATATGCCACACAAATCAATCCCCTCCATAAACTCAAATGTATCGTCTCTCGCCATCAGATTGCAAATCAACTGTGGCGAAAACGCTAGAGTGTGTATTCCATTATGTATGCGGCGCCTACCCAAGCGGCCTTCTTTGGCGCTTACTATGGCTACGGTATACAAATTGCCATTGAGATAGATGTAAATAGGTATACTTAGTGCGTACGCCGCTTCGATTTCACCGGACATGCCGGATGAAACCCGGTTACCGCAGACGACCAACATATCGCATGTAGCGAGGTATTTTTTACCAAACTCCAGGGCGAGCGCCCTTTCAACAGGGTCGTTATCGTCCAGCAGTTCAGGCATAATGCCGTGGACAGCTACTGCCCTGCAATCGAGAAGCTGTGATATTTCTTGTGCGTATTGATTCGCCATTCGCATATTCTCCTTGATACCCTCGGCTGTTTTCGAGGACAGCGGGGAACAGATATATGCTTTTTTCCTTGTCATGCGGCATCCCTCTCTTTCGATTTCAAGTAGAAGCGCCGGCTTTCGGACACGGTGACATATTCGTCGTAAATGTCCGGATGCTGTTCTTTAAGGCGGGAAAGGCTGTCCTTGCCGATTCCCAACCTATACACAGGATTGTAAGTGACTACATAAGGTACGCCGCCGACCTCGCATGAAGCAAGGCAGCTCCGGCCCATCGCGTCTGTAATCAAGCCTTTGATTCTACCCATTTGCTGTTCAACTGCTTTGACGCGCTTATCCAGTTCCTGTTTCAGATTTTGAAGTTCAAGGAAGCGTAGGATGTTCGTGTCGTAGCTGTTGTC
>Ga0082212_10008652_pt1 | contig 13250 bp, 10 predicted proteins | sample TergutNt197P3_FD_71548 | JGI IMG/M metagenome (GOLD analysis project Ga0082212, IMG submission 71548) | Neocapritermes taracua P3 segment gut microbial communities from Petit-Saut dam, French Guiana - Nt197 P3 | ecosystem: Host-associated > Arthropoda: Insects > Digestive system > Gut ... | reverse complement strand
GAAGTTGAAGATAAACAAAAAAGCACTTTCAATTGCTCTGACAGCATTGATTTATCTCGGAGCAGGCGCAGTGCTGTTTATTCTCATTATTCAGCTTGTCTATATGCTAAGAGATGTACTGTCCGCATTTCCTGATTATTATAAAAACTCCATCGTTCCCATGCTTTCTGGTACAGGAAATGTTGTGGAGGGCTGGTTGACTAGTATGTTTCCTTCATGGCAGGAGTCTTTTAGCAGTATTCAGAACAGGCTGGTAGATGGTACGCAGAGTATAGCAAGTAACGTAACGCAAGCAGGAATATCTTTACTTAGCAGACTCTGGAATGGATTGCCTGGTTTTCTAATAGGGCTGCTATTCACGATACTACTCTCCTTCCCCATTGGCACACATTATGACTCAGTTATCGAATTTTTACTTTTTCAAGTTCCTGATAAACTATCAGTAATCCTATCAGGCATCAGATCAGTTATTAAGGATACTTTACTCAAATATATCAAAGCACAGTTGATGCTAATGGTTATTGTTTTCGCAGGATCGGTCATCGGCCTATTGATAATTCGCAGTCAAAATGCTTTCGGTATGGCTGTAATCATAGCTTTCTTTGATTTGTTACCAGTGTTTGGGCCGGGCACTGTCATGATTCCGTGGGCAGTTATTGAATTGCTGCAGGGCAATATTCGTTTTGCTATTGGCTTAGCTGTTGTATACACAATAATCACTATTGGACGTAATATCATAGCTCCCAGAGTTGTTGGAAGCCAATTGGGGATGCATCCTATCATATCGCTGCTATCGATTTACATTGGGTATCGTTTGCTGGGTTTTTTTGGCATGATAGCTTTCCCAATAATAGTACAGATACTTCTTGCTATGCACGAGAAAGGTAGCATTCGTCTATTCAGAGAAAAACAGCAATAAAACTATAAATAAGAACCGAGGTTTTTCTAATGAGGCTCTTTTTCTTGATTACTGCGTCAGCTATGCTGTCGTATCTGCTCGGGAGCATAAATGGAGCAATAATTATTTCAAAATTTGTATACCACAAGGATATACGCGGTTTCGGCAGTAAAAATCCGGGAGTAACGAACTTTTACCGTGTTTTTGGCAATAAAGGCACGATTTTGGTAATTGCGATCGATGTGTTAAAAACGATTGTTCCCGTTCTGATTGGCGGATATATATTAGGGCGGAACTTCGACATGGCTTTGTTCGGCAGACAGATAGCCGGATTATTTGTCATGCTGGGCCACTGCTTTCCGATATATTACGGTTTTCAAGGCGGAAAGGGTGTTATGGCGGCGGGAGCGATGCTGTTTTTTATTGATTGGCGCGTAGCGCTTGTTATTTGGGGAGTGTTTATAGTCATAACCGTAGCGACGCGCTACGTTTCTTTAGGTTCGACAATCGCTGCTATCGCTTATCCCGCAACCCAAGTACTGCTTGGCATTGGTAGCGGGAAAGAGTTGATTGTTGCGATAATCTGTTCCATCTTGCTCATCGCTCGGCACGGTCCAAACATAATAAGGCTTACGAAAAGCGAGGAGCCGAAACTCAATATTTCGCAAAGGGCGGAATATTGAATTATTAAGTATACTACACTTAATCAATCGGTCTGATGATTATTCGCAGGCCGTTTTTTCGTATTAATGTTTCGCAAACAATTCTCTGACAATTCTTAAACACACGTCCTGTACTATGCAAAGCAGTCAATGCAACACTGCTTATATTAAGGAGACAGGACAAATGAAAAAGCTGCTGAGTTCAAAGACCATCGCGGGGTTCGTATTCATCACATTGCTGGTATCGACGATCTATATCGCTGCGAGGCTGGTGATGGCGCCGTCCGGCGCCGCGTCGGCGGAGCAGGGCGTTGCCGTGAAAGGCGATTACGCCTTGATGCTATTACAGTGCGCATTAGGCACGGGCGTCATGCTCATTCCCGGAATCCTGCGGCGCAAACTGCATGTAAACATTCCACCGATCATGCTGGTGGCATTCTCGGCCTTTCTGTTCTGCGCCGTATATCTTGGCGAGGTTCACAATTTCTACTTCCGCATATCGCATTGGGACACGATACTGCACACGTTCAGCGGCTTTGCGTTGGGCGCGGTCGGTTTGTCGATAGTCGGGCTTCTGAACAAATCGGAATCCGTGCCGGTATCCTTGAGCCCTGCGTTTGTTGCAGTGTTTGCTTTCTGCTTCGCGGTGTCCCTTGGCGCGATTTGGGAGATTTACGAGTTTTGCGTAGACTCGGCGGTGGGCCTGAACATGCAAAAATACATGCTTGAGAGCGGTGAGGCGCTCGTCGGCCACGCAGCGCTCGCGGATACAATGAAAGACATAATCGTGGACGCGCTTGGGGCGCTGGCTGTTTCGATTGTCGGCTATGTGTCGATGAAGCGCAAGGAGGGGTGGCTGGAGAGCATTCAAATCAGCATTGACCGCCCAATGCCCGCCCCCGCGCCCGTATACGCGATCCAGAGGCAAATGCCACTCATGCCGCAAACACACGCTGTTGCGGCGAGTTCGGACACGGTTGTTATTCCTGAAAATCTCAGTGTTGCAGTCTAAATAATGGAGGTCAAAAAAATGTCAAATGATTATGTAACTTTTGCAGATGTAGTCCGCGAGTATCATAGCGGCTCAACCCCGGTACGAGCAGCGGACGGCATTTCATTCTCGCTTGAACAGTCAAAGTTCAGCGTTATCGTCGGGCCTTCCGGCGCAGGAAAGACTACTGTGCTGAATATATTAGGCGGCATGGACGCCGCAACCTCCGGGTCGGTTTCGGTGGACAGCCGGGAAATATCACGGCTATCCAAACGGGACGTCTGCTCCTACCGGCGCGACGACGTTGGGTTTGTGTTCCAATTTTATAACCTGATCCCGAACCTGACAGCATTGGAAAACGTCGAGCTTGCTTCACAGATACGCAAAGACGCGATCGACCCGCGTTCTGTCTTGGACGACGTCGGGCTTGGGCACAGGACGGACAATTTCCCGGCGCAGCTTTCCGGCGGCGAACAGCAGCGCGTAGCCATTGCCCGCGCCATTGCCAAAAACCCCAAGCTATTGCTGTGCGACGAGCCTACCGGCGCCTTGGATTACGAAACGGGAAAAAGCATACTTCAACTGCTGCAGGACATTTGCCGCGAAAAAGGCGTCACGGTTGTTGTAATTACCCATAACCAGGCAGTAATGCCCATCGCGGACAGGGTCATCAAGATCAAGAGCGGCAAAGTAGAATCAATAACGGACAATGACAATCCTGTTCCGGTGTCCGAGATCGAGTGGTGATTGACCCATGAGTGCATATTGGAAAGACTTGCTACGCGAGATAAAAAACTCAAAGGGAAGGTTCCTTTCCCTGATCATTATCACGGCGCTTGGCGCGGCGTCTGTCGTAGGTATACAGGCGTCGTCCATCGACATGAGGGATATAGCAGACAAAACGTACAAAGGGCATAATCTGTACGACATTCAGCTAAAATCCAGCTTTGGATTTGGCGAGGATGACATTGCGGCTCTGTCCAGCGCGGACGGCGTATCGGCGGTCATGCCAACTAATATTTTTGACGCTTTTATCAACGTTGAAAACGAAAACCGCGCTGTACGCACTTACGCCCTGCCTGACGAAATCAACAAAATCGACATTCTTGAAGGCAGGCTCCCGGATAGTCCCGGCGAATGTGCCGTTGAGAGACGGATACTTGAGGATAGCGGCATTGAAATAGGCGGAATCATAACGCTCGGTCTTGACAACATGGCTGATTATTATGATGTGTTCGCCAACGACACATTCACGATTGTCGGAGTTGTCTCGTCGCCGCTGTATATCTCGTTGCAACGCGGAAACACAACGCTGGGCGACGGATCGCTGAGTTATTACATGTACCTCCATCCCGAAGCGTATACCCTTGATGTCTTTACCGACGTCTATTTGATAATGGACGGTTCGCATGGGATGGACAATTTGACCGAAAGCTACTATGAAGCTGCTGATGGGTGGAAACGCCAAATCGAACAAACAGGAGTTTTGCAAGTCCAAGCAAAAAGCGATGAGTTGGGCGATGCTTGGCGTGAAATTGAAAACGGCTGGACGGAGTATTTCGATGGTCAACGTGAATTGGATGAAAAAACTTCAGAATGGCGCAGGGAACTTGAGGACGCGAGAATAGAATTGGCCAATGCTAAAGTGGAACTAGAAGAAGGACAAAGGACACTTGACGAGAGTATGGCGGATGGCCTTGCCGAGATAAACAGGCAGGCAAGGGAACTTGAAAGCAACCAGCGGGAACTGGATGCCCGCCGTGTTGAAATAACGAATGGGCAAGAGCGAATCGATACGGCGCGTACACAGCTTGGTGAAACACTGGCGGGGCTTGCGCTGAAAGGACCTCAAGGCGTTTCCCCAGAGTTGGACACATACTACGAACAAGCCAACGGTGGGTTGCACCAGTTGGAATATCAACAAACAGAACTTGATAATGGAAGGATTGCATTAGAAGCTGCGCAAGAGTTGATTGACAACGGCTTCCAGCAAATAAATAACGCCCGAATTACACTTGAAAATGAGCGCCGTGAGGCACAGTCTGAAATTGACGAGGGATGGAGAGCCTACTTCGAAGGGCTGTATGAATACAACGACGGGCTTATGACGTTGGCAGCAGAGGAAGACGATGCGCTTTCCAAACTCGCGGACGCAAGAATTGAGCTTGTAGAAGCTCAGGAAAAACTGGATGATGCCCCCACTCCCGAATGGTTTTATTTTACCCGAAAAGACGGCTTGAACTATGACTCGTATTATCAGGATACATTGAGGCTGCAAAAAATCGGCTATGTCTTCCCTTTGGTATTTTTCCTTGTTGCGGTCATGGTATCGCTGACTACCATGTCGCGTATGGTCGAGGATCACAGGACGCAAATCGGCGTGTATAAAGCATTGGGCTATCGTCCGGTGGCAATCATGATGAAATACTTGGTTTACGCGTTCAGCGCCAGCGTGGTCGGTGGCCTTGCAGGGATAGTATTGGGGAGCAGGCTGTTCCCGTTCATTATATCGGATGCATATGGGCATATGTACGATATGCCGCCGGTGGAAATGCCTATACCGGGTTTCATCTCAATTCTGGCTGTTGCGTCGGCGGTGTTGTCGGTCGTGCTGGTGACTCTGTGGACGTGCGTCAATTCCATGTCCGGAACCCCGGCTCTGCTTATGCGCCCCAAACCGCCTCGCAGCGGGAAACGGGTCTGGCTGGAAAGGATATCTGCTGTCTGGAAAAGGCTTGGGTTCTTCAGCAAGGTAACAGCGCGAAACATCTTCCGATACAAGCGGCGTTTCATAATGACACTATTCGGAGTTGCGGGCTGCGCGGCCTTGCTGCTGACGGCTTTCGGATTGCGCGACAGCGTTGGAGGCGTGGCAAACTTACAGTATGAGGAAATCGTGAAATTTGACGCGCGGGCGTATCTCAGGGATATAACCACGAAAGAGCAACGCGCCGGGCTCGAAGATTCCTTGCCCGGCAACCACCTGTACATCAGAGAAGAAGCAGTGACGGCAAATGGCGCAAGCGGGGGCTTGCCCGCATCGCTTATTATACCGGACATCTACGAAAACCTAAGCGATTACATAGACCTGCATTCTCCGGTAACGGGAGAACTGCAGCAAATGGATCCCGCGAGCGTACTGATTTCAGAGAAGCTGTCCCGCGTCATGGGCGCAGGGGTCGGCAGTAGCTTCACTATTACATACAGCGATGGCACCGCATACACCGTCGAGGTCACGGGAATAGTGGACAATTACGTCCAGCACTTTGTCTACATGTCCCCTGACGTGTACAGGACAATGTTTGACAGTGAGCCGCACCCAAACAGCGTTTTGGTTTTCTATGAAAACGGGAAGGAGTTCGCCGCGCCGTTGTTGGAAAACAGCGACGTCAGGGCAGTTGTACACAACGCTGAACTCCTGGAGCAGATCGGAGATTCGACCGACGCAATGGGCATTGTCACCATCGTTCTAATAGTCCTCGCCTGCGCACTTGCGCTTGTCGTGTTGTTCAACCTCACTAACATCAATATCTCAGAACGCATCCGGGAGTTAGCGACCATAAAGGTCTTGGGGTTCAGCGATACGGAACTGGCGATGTACATATATAGGGAAAATGGGGCTGTCACGATGATTGGGATTGCATTGGGGCTTCTAGGCGGCATATTCCTCCACGGTTTCGTGATCTCCACTGTCGAAATCGACATTTTGAAATTCCCGCAACTAATACACCCGCAGAGCTTCGTCCTCGCGGTTGTGCTGTCGCTTGCATTTGCGGTTTTCGTCAATTTCACGATGAATCACCGCCTTGCGCGGATAGACATGGTGGAGTCGTTAAAGAATGTTGAGTGATTCAACGATTAATAATTCTTTAACGGTACTCTGACATTATTCAAACAGTATCAAGTTATCATGTTCGTAGTGATAATAACTTCACTACGCCGGTCAGGGGGATAGGCTATTTAGATGAAAAACAGGATCATCGTGGCGGCAATTCTTGTCCCCCTACTTGTTATAGTGCTGTTTGTTCTTCCTCCTGGCGTTTTGGTTGTTGCTGTCGCTCTTGTATGTGTGTTATCAACCAATGAGTTGCTCAACGCTGTACTGGCTAAAGAGTACGCAAGATATCGTATTTACGCAGTTTTTTCATCTGCATTCATACCTATTGGGGCGTTTTTTGGAAACATAGAATTAGTCTTTACTGCGGCTTTGCTTGTTTTGATGTGCATTATGACCACAGAAGCCATTATTACTCGCAAGAAAACAGAGAAAAACGCTTTCATTGAAATATTATATGCTCTGTTCGGTGGAGCGGTCATGCCTCTGATGCTGTCAACTATCGTTAGTATGAGAAATATGCAGGAAGGGCGCCTTATCGTTATGTTGCCTGCTATATCGGCATTCATAACCGATACAGGGTCATATCTAACAGGCATGTATTTTGGAAAGCGAAAAGCATTTCCGTCTATCAGCCCAAAAAAAACTATTGAAGGATATATAGGCGGGTTCGTTTCATGTGTGCTGACTATGATCGTTTATGGAATAATACTTGATTTACTAACACCGCATCGTGTAGCTTTTTGGGCAATCATATTATGTGGTGTTGTCGGCGCTTTAGCCACGCAATTAGGCGATTTAGCGTTTTCGCTCGTTAAGAGGGAATATAATCTCAAAGATTATGGACGCCTCTTGCCCGGCCATGGCGGAATGCTTGACAGGTTCGACAGTATGGTGTTCTCGGCGCCTGCGATTTATTTGTTGGTGACGATTGTCCCGGTAATTACTTGAAAAAAGAAAGTCACAATCAAGACTGAAAGGATATGCAGATGGCAATAAAAATTGATGGAAATACGTTGAGAGATATGATAGTCGCAGGGGCGGATGAATTGAGCAAACATCAGCAGATTGTAAACGACATCAATGTATTCCCCATTCCCGATGGGGACACTGGAACAAATATGTCATTGACAGTCATTGCAGCGGCGAAAGAAACGGAGCTGCTATCTTCTTCAAATATATCTGAGGTGGCAAATGCAGCGTCAAAAGGAAGTTTGAGAGTGGCGCGCGGCAACTCGGGGGTTATCCTCTCCCAGCTCTTTCGAGGCATGGCAAAAGGCTTGACGAATTTAGAACAAGCCAATGCTGATGATTTGGCGAACGCCCTTGTCCAAGCAGCAAAAACAGCATATAGGGCAGTATTAGCGCCGAAGGAAGGTACAATGCTCACTATCGCACGCGTTTTAGCCGAAAAAGCGACGGAATACTCATACGGCTCAGTTGAGATAGAAGAATTATTTTTTAAGCTGATAAAAAGCGGCAATGAAGCATTGATCCAGACGGAGTTAATGCTTGCCGAGCTTAAACAAGCTGGGGTGGTCGATGCCGGTGGGAAAGGACTGCTAATTATTTTGGAAGGCGCGTATAAATGCCTGACATCCCAGAATAACGCGAGCCAGAATACATTAAAGGAAGAAAAAGCCGAACCAGTTTCCGTTTTTACGTTTGGTGACTATATGGATTATGGCTATTGTACAGAGTTTTTTGTTTCGTCAGCGTCAAAACTTGAAATGTCGGAAACCGAAAAGCATTTGAAAGAATTTTTATCAAGCGCTGGCAATTCCATTGTCACAGTATCAGATGGAAATATGATGAAAATCCACGTCCACACAAACAATCCCGGAGCCATACTGGAGTATGCGGCTAAAATCGGGCAGCTTTCAGATATCAAGATAGACAATATGCGCACTCAAATCAACAGGGAGGACATCTATGAAAAGGGAATTGCTTTTGTCGGCAGCTACAAAGCAAATTGAAACGCTGCTATCAGACATAACGGACGAAGAATTATCTGAGCTTACAAGCGAGTTTATGCTTATCGACAACCCGGACACAATAATACTGCATGACCGCTCCATAGAGCTTGTTAATACCGTTGTCGATCTCAAAGAGCTGATGATGACGTACTCATGCGCGATGAAAGAGGCACGGATCAAATTGGAAATACTCAGTACAGAGTACAAAGCCGGATATAAGAGAAACCCGATACATTCCATTTATACAAGACTAAAAAGTATAAGAAGCATTGTCGAAAAGCTTGAAAGGAACAATATCCCGTTCTCGCTTGACAATATTGAAAGATGCATCAACGACGTAGCGGGGCTGAGGGTGATCTGCTCGTATGTTGACGACATATACGTCATTGCCGACGCACTAAAAAATCTGGGCGGCATCGAGCTTGTCGAGCAGAAGGACTATATCGCCGTGCCAAAGCCCAACGGCTACCGTAGCCTACATTTGATAGTCGGCGTCCCGGTGTTTTTTGCGGACGACATTAAGAAGGTGAAAGTCGAAGTGCAGATTCGGACGATCGCTATGGATTTTTGGGCAACACTTGAGCATCAACTAAAATACAGGCAGCAGTTGGCGGATGGTGAGACTATCGCCGCCCAGCTAAAGGAATGCGCCGAGACGATATCGGCTACAGATTCCCGTATGCTGGACATAAGGACAAGGATCGAGGCAAGTTGCGCCGAGCCGACGGTAGAAGAAATCCTGTTTGAAAAAATAAGGAAAATTGACATGCCAATCGAGTAAAAAATTACGATTAATAATTCTCTAACGGTTTTCTGACACGATTCAAACAATCGCCCGCTATTATATGGGTAAGATCAATCACCCGTATAAAAGCGGGCGATTGTGCAAAAACAAACAACATTGGAGGAAAACCGAAATGAGCGTAAAAGGTAAAATCAGCAGTTTTGTCCTGGACAAGGCGATGGACTACATCTCCGGCGACCCGGAAACAAACATCCCCAAGCTCCTGGGCTGGATCGACGCCCTTGGAATAAAGAGCTTTGAGTTGCAGTCCAAGGCGATCCACGAGGTCCTGGACGACAAGGACAACAACTGGTACAAGTTCATAATGGATATTTGGAAGGATGTAGACAACGACGTCCTCAAGTCTGTGTTCCAAAATTTCGTAATCAACGGGTTCCTGCTCAACTACGCAAAAAAACAAGCGCTTGCAGAAAAACTTGATTGCAATATCCCTTGGGCGATGCTGATAGACCCCACGTCGGCCTGCAACCTGAAATGCACGGGCTGCTGGTCGGCGGAATACGGCGACAAGCTGAATATGACATATGAGACATTGGACAGCATCATAACGCAGGGCAAAGAGCTGGGGACCCACTTTTACTTGTTCTCCGGCGGCGAGCCTCTTGTGCGCAAGGCGGACATCCTCAGGCTTTGCGAGGCGCATCCGGACTGCCAGTTTGGCGCTTTTACCAACGGGACGCTGATAGACGACGCGTTCGCGCATGAGCTGCTGCGCCTGTGCAACTTCATCCCGATAATCAGCGTCGAGGGCTTCGAGGAGGAGACAGACTTCCGCAGGGGCAAAGGCACGTTTGAAAAGGTCAAAGAGGCGGCGCAGCTCCTCAGATCCTACCGCCTGCCATTCGGCTTCTCGTGCTGCTATACGAGCCAAAACACGGAGGTCATCGGCTCTGAGGAGTATTTTGACTGGATGATCGAGCAGGGGGCGAAATTCTGTTGGTTCTTCACCTATATGCCCGTAGGGAAGGAAGCCGTGCCGGAACTTCTGGCGACCGCGGAGCAGCGCGCTTTTATGTATGGGCAGATCAGGGGATTCAGGGAAACGAAACCTTTGTTCACGCTGGACTTCTGGAATGATGGCGAATACTCGAGGGGCTGCGTCGCCGCCGGGCGCGAATATCTGCATATCAACGCCAACGGGGATATGGAGCCATGCGCTTTCATCCACTACTCAGACTCGAACATCAAGGACAAGACCATACTGGAAGCCCTTCAATCGCCGTTGTTCAAGGCATACCACGACAGGCAGCCTTTCAACGATAACCACCTGCGTGTCTGCCCCTTGCTGGACAACCCGGGCGCATTGGTTGAGATGGTTGAGACGACCGGGGCCTATTCCACTGACCTTATGGACCCGGAAGACGTACGCGATTTGAGCGCGAAATGCGTAGAAGCGGCGGAAGATTGGGCCGACGTCGCGGATGAGCTTTGGGCGTGTTCCGGAAACTGCGTCGGATGCGGATCGCAGGCAGGTGTACTTTAATAATACCCAAACAATTCTCTGACAAAATCCAAACAATTAGGCAGTAAAATTCTGCCAACAATAAAATTACAATTAACAGTGATTAAGAACTTGAAAGGGGAAATCGCAATGAACAATGAAGTAAGAAGCAATGATAGCTTTATCGGCTACGAGTACAAAGAACTATATGTGGACAGGGACAAGGAAGGCGTTTACGCCGACGCATACCCGAATTTCGGCTGGACGCTGGAAAACAGCACGGCGCCTATACTCGGGATTTCCACCATAGGCCTCAAATTCAAACGCGACCGCAGGATCCGCAATAAAGCGGAGCTGACACGGCTCCAACGCCAGTTCGAGAGCAATGTCAGCGAAATCGAGAAACTCGAGCAATCGAAAACCACGAAAGCCAGCATAGCCGCATATACCATCGGGCTCGCCGGGACGGCGCTTATGGCAGGCTCGGTATTCGCTTTCCTCGCGAGTTTGGTCCCGCTGTGCATCGTCCTCGCGATCCCGGCGCTTATATGCTGGGGGCTGGGATACCTCAGCTTTGTAAAGATCAGGGAAAAGCGCATCGAAACAGTCACGCCGCTAATCGAGCAGCAGTATGACGCAATCTACGAAGTTTGCGAAAAAGCCCACGCACTTCTGGCTTGAAAAACTCGAAACGCTTGCGTCGCAAGCGTTTCTTTTTACATCCACTGGGGATCGAACCCAGGACCCTAGGCATCCTTAAAATTTAATTCAGTAGTTGCCGACAGAAAAGGAACTATGAATAATTATGCAGGGTTTTCGCGCGCGCTCACGGCTCAAATAAATCATAAAAGCTATCCGGCAAATCATACTGAGACAAATTCGTTGATACACCGCCTATATAAACACCGTTTATCCAGGTATCTGCAAGCCAATATCCTACATAATGTGATGTATACATTTCGTTTTTATATGAAACGCTTAGTCTATAGCTGTTTCTTACGTCATTATTTACCTTGCACCCAAACGCTTCTCTGCCAACAGATGTAACGCTGTCAGGTATTGAAATTTCCAACAGTCTATTGCAATTAAGGAATGCCTCACGCCCAATGCTAGTCAACTCATCAGGCAATACCACATCCGTTAAATTAACACAATCAGTGAACGCTCCATCACCAATACTTGTTACGTTGTCAGGTATTTTTATGCTCCTCAGATTTTCACATTTCCTAAATACACTAGCGCCAATAGACGTTAGGTTCTCAGGTAATACTACGCTCGCCAGATTTCTACACATAAGAAACACTTCTTCGCCTATTTCCGTCACGCTGTTTGGTATGACAATGCTCGTTAACCCGTGGCACCACAGGAAAGCGTTTTCGCCAATGGTAGTCACGTTGTTCATGATTGGCAGATCCGTTAATCCCCAACAACTTTCGAAAGCATTAGCTCCAATGGAGGTCACACTGTCAGGGATCGTTATGTCTGTTAATTCCCAGCAGCCATTAAACATACCATGGCCGATAGCCGTAACTTTTTCGGGTATTTTTATACTTGTAAGGCTATGGCAACCATAAAACGCACGTTCGCCAATGAATGTCACGCCGTCAGGTATGGTTATGCCCGCCAAGCTACCGCAATTATAAAACGCTGCTCTTTCAATTACTTTTACGCTATTTGGTACTACTATTCGTTCGGTAATATTTCGATATGCAAACGCTTCTTCTCCAATAACCGTAACGCCGTCAGGTATGATTATCTCTTTGGCTATTGAAAGCCCTGTGTATTTAGTAATTTTGACCTCGTCATCTGTGATTACATAGTCGAAATTCTTAGACAGCTCCTTTTCCATATCATAAGGCGCAGTACTGATAGGCGGGGGGGTGATAGTAATTTGCGGCGTCGGAGAACTCCTTTGGTAAATATCCTTGTTGTTTTCATAGTTGCTGATAATCCCGCCTTCGATTATGGTAATGAAAAAGATACCAAACAGTATCGTGCTTAGAACTTTTACGCCTTTTCGCCACGACGAGTGTTTCCATAATAGAACGACACCCACGGGAAAAAAGAAAAGAAGAAAAAGAAAGATTACCCAGTTCTTTTGATACCACTTGATATAGTTCAATTACTCCACCTCATTCATTCGTCACATCGCCCGCGTTTTTCCCGCCGCTGTACGGCGGTTCTTTTTTTGGCTTTATATACTTCCCGTCTATAATGTTAATAGCTATTGTAGACTAAACATTGAACTATATCAATAGATTTTCATAAATCATGTCAAGGCGTAAGGGCTTTGCCTTTGTATCTTGTCCGGGATATTGATTTAGCATTAACAATTCTCTAACAATTCTCTGACAATACAAAAACAATCGGGTGGTATCTTATGAGCATGAAGCGGCTCACACCGGGCGTAGAAATGCAAAAAAGACGGAGGGATCAGCAACCATGAACAAATTGATGAATAAGGAAAACGAAGGAACGGGGGATTCCGAGTAATGAACGCTATAGAAATCAGAGACTTGACAAAAAGCTTTCGCGGAATGTATGCGCTCGACCATTTGAACATGACCGTTCCCGTTGGCGCGATTTACGGATTCGTCGGCGAAAACGGAAGCGGAAAATCCACTACGGAAAAGCTCATCTGC
>Ga0082212_10008651_pt1 | contig 13251 bp, 17 predicted proteins | sample TergutNt197P3_FD_71548 | JGI IMG/M metagenome (GOLD analysis project Ga0082212, IMG submission 71548) | Neocapritermes taracua P3 segment gut microbial communities from Petit-Saut dam, French Guiana - Nt197 P3 | ecosystem: Host-associated > Arthropoda: Insects > Digestive system > Gut ... | reverse complement strand
ACCGCGACGGGTGCGACTGGTTCAGCAGCACAGCGTCCACGATGCCCAATGTTTCCCCCGACCTTTGGGCGGCGCTGTCGGACGTCGTGCCGGAGCGGTTATGCCGTGATGTAGTAGAGGATTACTCTTTCGATGGCAGGCGGTGGGTGATCCACGGTTGCACCGCTTGTTGCTACACGTGGATGAGCAGTTTAAACAATTACGTTATGCCATCATACTGCCCTGGATGCAGAGCGCGAATCAAAAGAGAGGAGGTGCCTTCGTGAAAGCGTTGACCATCTATCAGCCCTACGCCGATCTGATCGCTCTCAGCGCAAAGCGGTATGAGACGCGCAGCTGGGCCACAAATCACCGGGGGCCCACGGCGATCCACGCAGGGGCCAAATCGTTCCAGCAGTTCATGCGCGAAGCGTTCCCTTACTTGGTGAACGGGTGGAGCTATCACCCGAACTATGCCGCCGGGCTTGCCTTCCTAGAACAACTGGCCGCTGTTTACTATGATACGCCGTTCACCAAGACGAACCCCATGAGCTTTGTCCGCAGGCTGGAGCTCCTGCTGCCGCGCGGCGCGGTGATCGCCACCGCTAATCTGGTGGATTGCCACAGCATTCATCTCGACCCCAAAACACATCGCATCCGCTTGGTCAGCAGCAGGGGTATGCAGGGTGGAGTTTCAGGATGTTCGCCTGAAGCATTTTTCGGCGATTACAGGCCGGGCCGCTATGCCTGGGAGTGGGCTGATGTGCAGCCATTGCCGGAGCCTGTACCCTGCAGGGGCCAACAGGGCCTATGGAACTGGAAGGGGGTGACGCGCCCATGCTGAATTCCGTGCTACAATGGAAGGACGCAAAAAAGGAAGACCCGCTGAGCGAAGGCATCTATTTCGTGGTCTTGAGAGGCCATGACCATCTGACATTCAGTCTGTGGAATAAAAAGCGAAAGCAGTGGGGCGGCTACGTTCAATATTGGGCCGCGATCCCCACCGCTGAACAGGTGCGGCAGAAATTCCGGGATTTGAAACTACGAGAGGAGGCGAACTGACATGCCGATACAAGTCAGGGAAACCGGCGGCAACCCAAACGCCAAGGGGTGGACGCGCCGCGACCTTGTTACCTTCCTGCACCACCGGGGCTATACGATGAAGCTGCTGGGCACATTGACCGGCAGGGGCGCGGCCCAATTGAGCGCACTCCTTGCCAGGCACGCCGAAAACGCTACTATGGCAGACGTCAACGGCGGGGGACAACGGGGAAGCGATGAAGGCATACTCATACCCCATATTGCCAGGCTTTGGATCGTGGAATCCGTCAAGGCATATATGCAGCACGAACAGCAGGTAAGCCTAGGCCACCGTCGCGGCGAATTCAACCCCCTGCCAATGCCGGAGCCGGTGCGTGATTATTTCCACCCAGGAGAAAAAAGGAGCCGTATTGCCAAAGAAAAAGAAGCAAAGCGGGGCGAGATTGCAATCGAAAACAGCCGGTTGGTTGCCCCATACGCTGACGGACGGCCCAAAGAAAACCTTGGAACACGGGAATGGATGGTGAAAAACGGCTTCACCATCGCTTATCTTGCGGAAAACGTCTTTCACGTGAGCACGCAGGCTGTTGAGCAGAGGCTTTCCCGCAAGAACGGGCTCAGGCTTAATGTACTCCTGAATGCGTTCCAAGAAGCCGGGATTGAGTATTAGGGAGGACACCATGACCAATCATTCTTTCACCATCCCCGGCCAGCTCCCCGGCCTGAACGAGTACATAGACGCCGAACGCGGCGGCGGGGGCAGATACCGGGCGGCCAACATGAAGAAGCGGGCGCAGCGCACCATCATTGTGGAGGCCCAGCGGCAGCTACGCGGGGTGCGCTTCACCGGCCCGGTGATCATGCACTACACCTGGTACGAGCCCAACCGCAAGCGCGACAAGGATAACATTGCCTTTGCCAAGAAGTTCGTGCAGGACGCCCTTGTCGCAGCGGGCATCCTGGAGAACGACGGGTGGAAGCATATTGAGGGCTTCACGGATAATTTCGATGTTGACCCCGCAACCCCACGGATAGAGGTGACATTTGAACCGAAGGAAGGAAGGACGGCAACGTATGAAAAACGAAGAAGTCAGGGACATAATTCAGCAGGCGGTGGAGGCCGGGCGCATTGCGGGGGCCCGCGAGCCCAAGAACATCCTCCGGGCCACAGAACGGCGGCTGCGGGCCCTCCCCATCCTCCGGGAACGGATTCTGCAGAACAATGAGCACCTTGCTGAGATACGCCAGTACGGCCCCGGATCGAAGGATAAAAGCATCGTCCGCTTCCAGCGCACCGGGGTGAGACTGTCGCCCGAAGAAATCATTGAGGCCCTTATCATCGACATGCAGGCCACCATTGCCGCAGACGAACACGAGGTAACGATCATGGAGGGCGTTATCGCCAGGGCAGAGCACGATCCCTATTTCAGGGTTGTTTCCATGCGATACTTCGACGGAAAGACCGATGCGGAAATCGCCGAGGCCATCCCCTGCGACGCTACAACGGTGTGGCGAAACCGCACGAGAATTCTTGACAACATAACGGTGTGGTTATATGGGGCCGCAGCGCTCTATGCAAAATAGACGTTAAAAAAGGGTGCAATTGTGCTTCGCAATTTGATGTGATATACTAGAATTACGATAAATAATTGCACCAAATAACCGCCGCTCCCACTCCGGGGGCGGCTTTGTCATTTGAAAGGACAGCATATGCGCATCGAACGCAGACGGCTTGACAGCATGACCCCGGCAGAGTACAACCCGCGCCGCCGGTTACAGCCGGGGGACCGGGAATGGGAGACGCTAAAGGCCAGCATTGACACCTTCGGCCTCGTCGAGCCCATTATCCTCAACGACCGCACCGGCAATATCGTCGGCGGGCATCAACGCTATTTTGTCCTGCTGGACAGCGGCGCGGAAGAAACCGACTGCGTGATCCTCGATCTGCCGCCGGATGACGAGAAAATCCTGAACATCGCCCTGAATAAAATCGCCGGGCGCTGGGACACGGAAAAGCTCGTGGAGGTGCTGGAGGAATTGCAGACTGCCGGGGCCATGGAGCCCACCGGCTTCGCCCCCTGGGAGCTTGACGCGCTCAAAGCGACATATGACCATATCGACGACCTACTGGAGGAGGATTTCACCGGCGGCGGCACAACGGAATCCACCACCTTCACCATGACATTTACCTTCCCCGAGGAATTCCGGGAGGATTATGAAACCTGGCTCGATACCCACGACAAAAGGGAGCTGGCGGCGCTCATCACAGAACAGGCGGTGGTATAGTGGGAATTATCAAAAAGCGTATCGCCGACATGGAGCGCGCCGCGTACAACCCCCGCGCCGACCTGCGGCCCGGCGACGCCGAATATGAACGCCTGCGCCGCAGCATCCTACAGTTCGGCTACGTTCTCCCCGTCGTATGGAACCGCCGCACCAACCGTGTTGTCGGCGGCCACCAACGGCTCACTGTCCTGGAGAACGAGGGCACACAGGAAGTCGAAGTCTCCGTTGTTGATCTGGATGAGCAGCAGGAAAAGCAGCTCAACGTCGCCCTGAATAAAATCAGCGGCGAATGGGACGACGCCAAGCTCAAGGAGTCCCTTGACAGCCTCGCCGACCGGGCCACGGAAACCGGGTTCACCGAGCCCGAGATCGACGCGCTGGCAACGCGCATCGACGATATGCTCGACAACGATTTCCTCGCCGGGGAGCTCGCCCGCATTGAGGAAACATTCAACATATCGCTGCAATTCGACCGTGAGAGCCGCGCGGCAGTTGAATCCTGGGTGAAGGAGCGCGGCAAAGATGAAGTTGTCAGCCTCATCATGCAGGCAGTAAGGGGGGAGCGATAATGCCGAAGTGCGGAAGCCAATGCATTCTTTGCAACCTGCCCATCCGCTTTGACACCTACAAGGGCTGCGCCCACGCCTGCCGCTACTGCTTCGCCCAAAAGAAGCAGGACATCAGCCAGATACAGCGCGACGAAAGCGCGGCGGCCCTGGAGCGGTTCATTCGTGGCGAGAGAGGCACCGAGACTGCCTGGTGCGATTGGCCTATACCCATACACTGGGGAGGCATGAGCGACCCCTTCCAGCCCTGCGAGAGGCAAGAGAGGGCGTCCTACGAATGCCTCAAGATATTCGCCGAAACAAAGTACCCCTTTGTGGTCAGTACGAAGGGCAGGCTTGTGGCCGACCCGGAATACCTGGACCTGCTCGCGGCGTGCAACAGCGTCGTCCAGATCAGCATGGTGTGCAGCAAATACGATAAGCTGGAGGCGGGTTGCCCCAGCTTCGAGGAACGGCTTGCCATAGTGAAGACCGTCGCCCCGCGCGTGACGCGGGTGATCGTCCGCGTGCAGCCATATATGCCAGAGGTTTACAAGGACGTCCTGCAAAGCATCCCCCGCATTGCTGCGGCGGGCGCGCACGGAATCGTCTTCGAGGGCATGAAGTTCTTCCAGGCGAAGCCGGGCATGGTCCGCGTCGGCGGGGATTCCGTTTATCCCCTGTCGGTATTGCGCCCCCACTTCGAGAGCTTCAGGGCCGAATGCCACCGGCACGGGCTCCGCTTCTACAGCGGCGAGAACCGCCTGCGCGCCCTGGGGGATGATATATGCTGCTGCGGTACCGACGGCCTGCCGGGATTCCAGCCCAACGAATATAATCTTTGCATGATCCTCAACGGTAAAGCCCCGCAGCCCACTGAGCAGATGAAGCGCGTCGGCACCGGCGGCTGCTTCAAGACCCTGGACCAGAGCGCGGGCAGCGGACGGAAGATCAGCCGCCAAAGCTTCTACGGGCTCATGCAGGAAGAACTCGCAAACAAAATGCCCTACCACAGGAAGGTGTTCGGCCTTGATGAATGACCTTTCCCCCGTCCAGGAGATCGGCGGCCTGCTGTTCAAGCGCGACGACCTATACCGCCCCTTCGGTGCCGGGGAAGTCAACGGCGGGAAGCTCCGGCAGGCAATGATGTTGATAGACAGTGTGAGCCCCACCGGGGTGATCACCTATTGCAGCATCCACAGCCCGCAGGCCCCCATCACCGCAGCGGCGGCCAAACTCCACGGCATACCCTGTTATATCCTGTATGGCGGCACCACCAGGGAGAGCGTGAGAACCCTTCCCATGCCCCGCATGGCGATGAAATACGGCGCGAAGATCAGCATAGCCGCCAAGAGCGGCAGGCACAACGTCCTGCACGCGCGGGCCAGGGAGCTCGCCGGGGAAAAGGGATATTTCATCGTCCAGTACGGCATCAACATCATCGGACACGGCGACGTCCTTCTCCGAGCTGTCGCGGAGCAGGTACAGAGCCTACCCGATGCGTTGGAAAGCCTGGTTATGACCTGCGGCAGCGGGATCCCCGCCGCCGGGGTCATGATCGGGCTTCATAAATACCACAAGCGGGTCCGGCACGTTCATCTCGTTGCCACGGGCCCGGACAGGAACGCTTTCATCCACAAGACACTCCAGCTCTACGGAGCCGACAGACAGTACGAATACCACGACTTATATTACGCGCCCGGCTTTGTTTACGAGAAGGGCGCGCCTACCACATACGAGGGCATTGCCCTCCATCCTCATTATGAAGCAAAAGCTTTTCGGTGGTTCATCCACAGCGGAATACCAAAGGACGGCACGCTATTCTGGATCACCGGGGCAGAGCCAAGATAAAGGAGAGGGGGCCAATGCCGAATGCATGGGAACGGTTAGAAAACGAGAGCGCCAAGGCATTTGAAGCCTTCACAGCATACCGGGATATTGGGCCCGACCGCAGCGCCCGAGCGGTATGGGAAAAGTGTGGGAAGAGTAGGGGCTTAATAGAGCGATGGTGTGCTCAATACCGCTGGAAGGACCGCGCCGAAGCCTATGATGATTACCGTGACCGTGAGGCCCGCAAGACAGCGGTAAGCGACTACAAAAAGATGAACGCCCGCCATGCCAAAATCGGGATGCAGCTGCAAAACACGGCGCTCCTTGCGTTGAAGAAATTGGGAGAACAGCTCGAAGCCGGGGAACTCACCCCAAACCAGATTCTTTCCCTTGTCCCAAACGCTGCAAAGGGCATTGATATTGAACGCGCAGCCAAAAAGGAGGAAGTGGGCTTATCTGACGGCGGGATTGCCCAGGATGCAGAGGACTGGAAGACCGCTATCATTGCCGCTGCGGCCCGCAGGGAAGCCGAAAGGGGGCAGGCCGATGAAGGACTTGGCGAGAGCCCTTGACGTTTACTACGACGACCCTGTGGCCTTTTGCGAGGATATACTTGGCGTTGGGCCTGACACCTGGCAGCGCCGCGTGCTGCGGGACCTGGCCGATCACCCCAAGGTGTCTGTGCGGTCCGGGCAAGGCGTGGGCAAGACGGCCTTGGAGGCATGGGCCATCATTTGGTTCCTTGTGTGCCGTCCCTATGCGCGGGTTGTCGCCACGGCCCCGACGATGCACCAGCTATACAATGTTCTTTGGGCCGAGGTTGCAAAATGGCTGGAGAACAGCCTTGTAAAAAAACTGCTGAAGTGGACAAAGACCAAAATATACATGGTGGGCGATGAACACCGCTGGTTCGCCGTCGCTAAAACAGCGGCCCGGCCCGAGAACATGCAGGGCTTCCATGAGGATCACATGCTGATCGTCGTGGATGAGGCCAGCGGCATCGCGGACCCCATCATGGAGGCCATATTAGGCACCCTCACCGGCTGGGATAACAAATTGCTACTATGCGGCAACCCCAACCGGCTGGAGGGTGTTTTTTATGACAGTCACCACGGCGACCGGGACAAATACCGCACGCACAAGGTCAGCAGCTTCGACAGCGCGCGCACAAGCCGGGACAACATCGACATGCTGCTGCGCAAGTATGGCCGGGACAGCGACGTGGCCCGCGTGCGGATATACGGGGATTTCCCCCGCAGCACGCAGGACGCGCTGATCAGCCTGGAGAGCGTGGAGCTCGCCATGTCGAAGCCCCCGCCGGAGGATGAACTGCGCGCCGCCAGCGTGCTACACGTGGGCGCGGATGTTGCCCGCTTCGGCGACGACAAGTCCGTATTTTCTCCCCGCGTCGGCGCTGTGGCGTTGCCGTTCCTCAAGTACAGCAAAAAGAGCACGATGGAAACCGCCGGGCTTATCCTCCAGCTGTGCATGAAATACCTGAATGACAAGGGAATCTACAAAAACATCAAGCGCTGCACTGTCCGGGTAGACGACACCGGCGTGGGCGGCGGCGTGACCGACCGGCTGAACGAGGTGATCCGCGAGGAGCGGCTCCCCATCACCGTGGTGCCGGTCAACAATGGCGCGGCGGCCAAAGATGAGTATTATCATAACCTGGGGGCTCAGGTATGGGGGCACATCCGGGAGCTGCTTGAGCAGACCGTGAGCGGCAGCCTGCAGGGCAAGGCCCCTGAGATATACCTGCCGCAGGACAACGAAATGGTGAAACAGCTGATCGCCCGGCGGTATCACATGACCAGCCGGGGGAAAATCCAGTTGGAGAGCAAGCAGGACATGAAGAAGCGCGGCCTCGAAAGCCCCGACATCGCCGACGCCATGACCCTCGCATTCTACGACCCGCCCACATGGATATATTGAGAGGTGATTATTACGCTGACCACTGAGCGGATTCAAAAGTACATACAGGACGCGGAACAGTCCCCGGTCAAGCGCCGCCTCAAACAGGGGCGGCGTTATTACGAGGGGCGGCATGACATCCTCGACTACCAGCTGTGGTATTACAATGCCGACGGAAAACCGGTGGAAGACAAAACCCGCTCCAACATCAAAATCCCACACGCCTTTTTCACGGAACTGGTGGACCAGTGCGTGCAATATATGCTGTCGAACCCGGAGCCCCTTGTCTGCTCCGACGACGGCAAGCTGCAGAAAGAGCTCGATGCGTATTTCGGCGACGACTTCCGTGCCGAGCTCGCCGAGGCCCTGACGGATATGTGCTTTGGCGTGGGGCACCTGTACGCCTACAAGACTACCGACGACCGCACGGCCTTTGTTTATGCGGACGCCCAGGGCGTGATCACGGTCCGCAAGCGGGACACCGCCGACAAAGCGGACTATGTGATCTACTGGTACATTGATTTCGCCGACGGCAAGGAGGTAAAGCGCGTCCAGGTGTGGGACACCGCCGCCGTGCATTATTTTGTGCAGGTGGAAAGCGGCAGGCTGGAGCCGGACCCCTCCGAGGAACTGAACCCCCGCCCCCATGTCGTATACTCCGAGCCGCCCCAAGAGGGCCGCTTCGGGGAAGCCCTGGGCTATATCCCCTTCTTTGAGATTGCCAACGGCAGGCAAAAGACGTCCCAGCTCGCCGCCGTGAAGGCTCTGATTGATGACTATGATCTTATGGCCTGCGGGCTTTCCAACAACCTGCAGGACGTCAGCGAGGGCATAACCCTTGTGAAGGGCATGGACGGCTCGAACATCGACGAACTCATGCACAACGTGCGCGTCAAGAAAACCGTCGGCGTGCCCGAGGGCGGGGACCTGGATATCCGCACGGTGCAGATACCCTATGAGGCCCGCCGGGTTAGGCTGGAGCTCGACGAAAAGAACATCTACCGCTTCGGCATGGGCTTCAACTCCGCGCAGATCGGGGACGGTAATATTACTAACGTGGTGATCAAGTCCCGCTACGCCCTGCTGGACCTGAAATGCGACAAAATGGCGGCGCAGCTGCGGAAGCTGCTCCGGCAACTGCTCAACGTGGTATTGCCGGAAATCAATGAGCGTCACACCACCGACTACCAGCAGTCCGACGTCTATTTCGACCTGGCCCGCGAGGTGATCACCAACGCCGCCGACAACGCGCAGATCGCCCTCAGTGAGGCCCAGGAACAGCAGACGCGGGTGAACACCCTGTTGGATGCGGCGGCCAAGCTGGACAGCGAAACCGTGCTGCAAGCCCTCTGCGACCTACTGGATGTGGACTATGAGGACGTCAAGGATAGACTGCCCAAGAACCCGCAGGCCGATCTCAACGCCGCCAGCGAGGCCCTGGCCGCTGCGCCGGTTGAATAGGGGGTGGGCCCGTGAACAGCAGACAAAAAGAAGTGGCGCAGGTCTCCCTCGACAATGAGCAGGCCGTACTAAAGGCCCTTGAGGACAATTACACCCGGATGCTGGGCGACGTGAAGCGTGCCATTAAGGCCCTACAGGGGGACGGCAGCGGCCTCCCGCAGAGCAAGGCGTATCAGCTGGACTACCAGCGGCAGCTCGAAAAACAGATCGAGGCCCACATTGCCGTGCTACAGGGCAACAACTTCACCACCGTGGCTGAATACCTCAACACCTGCTATACCGACGGCTTCATTGGCACTCTGTACGACCTGCAGGGCCAGGGGGTTCCCCTGGTACTCCCCATGGATGAGCGCGCCGTCGTCGCGGCGGTGTCTAAGACCGGCGACGATATCAAGCTGTCACAGAAGATCGCAGGGACCACGGATGAGCTGAAAGCCCAGGTTGTCGCCGAGCTGCAGCGCGGGTTTACAGCACAGCTCAGTTATGCCGACATCGCCCGCAATATATCCAACTACGGCCAGGCCAACCTTGACCGCTCCATGCTGATCACGCGTACCGAAGGGCACCGCGTGCAGAACGCGGCGACGTATCAGGCCCAACAGGACGCGAAAAGCAGAGGCGCGGACGTCGTAAAGCAGTGGGACAGCACCCTGGACGGCAAGACCCGGCCCACGCACAGGGCATTGGATCAGCAAGTGCGGGAGATTGATGATCCCTTTGAGATGGACAGCAAAACGGCTATGTACCCCGGTGACTTCGGGGACCCCGCTGAGGACTGCAATTGCCGCTGCATTATGGTCACAATAGCCCGCTGGGCCCTTGGTGCTATGCCGGGGCAGCGGTGGGATAATGAGAACGGCGGCCTGATTGATGTAACAGATTATGCCGATTTCAAAAAGCGATATTCAAAAGCAATAGGATAAAAGCGCTTGCTCCCGGGCAGGTGCCTTATCATATCTCGCCCCTGGCCTGGGCGTAATATGGGCCCCGGTATCGTGACGCAGCACGTAAAAACCGGAATCGGAAATGGAAGGATTTTTTAGGACAATGCAAGAACTGCTGAAAACCATCGAGGGCCTGGACCCCGCGCAAGCGGCGGCCATCCTGGAGGCCATGAAGACCAACAAGCTTTTTACGGCTTCCGAGGAAAACCTTGATGTGAGGTACGGCAAGCTCCAGGGGGAACACACCACGAAAACGCAGGAACTGACGGCGGCCAATGAGTTGATTGCACAGCTCAAAAAGGACGGCGGGGCCAGTGAGGGCCTGCAGCAGAAAGTCACGGACTACGAAGCGACGGTTGCCAAGCTCACGCAGCAGCTCACCCAGGAGCGCACCGACGCTGCGCTGCGGCTCGCCCTGCTGGAAGCCCATGCCTCGCCGGATGATATCGACTATCTGGCGTTCAAGGCCAAGGAGGGCGGCGAGATCGCCCTCAACGAGGACGGCAGCCTGAAGGACAAGGACGCCCTTGTGAAGTCCCTGCAGACAGCGCACCCGCGCCACTTTGAGCAGCAGGCGGGCGGCAAAAAGATCGAGGAAAACAAACTGCCCCCCGGCCAGGAGCGCGGCGGCACTGTCTCCCAGGAGGATTTCACCAAGATGGGCTACAAGGCCCGTGCCGAGCTGTTCAAGAAAGACCCCGACGCCTACGCCCGGCTTACCGGGAAAACAACAAATAACGAAGAATAGAGAGGTTGAATTGTATGCCCGATACTACGATGCTGGCTGACCTCATTAACCCCGAGGTAATGGCCGACATGATTTCCGCAAAAATCCCCACCATGATCGTGGTGACGCCCTTCGCCAAGATCGACGACACCCTGGTGGGTCGTCCCGGCAATACCGTGACCGTTCCGAGGTACGCCTATATCGGCGATGCGGAGGACGTCGCGGAAGGCGTCGCCTGCGGCACGACGAAGCTGGAAACCAGCACCGGCGAGGCCACGATCAAGAAGGCCATGAAGGCCGTGGAGCTCACCGACGAGGCCGTGCTTTCCGGCTACGGCGACCCGGTGGGCGAAACCAACGGCCAGCTGGCGAAGTCCATCTCGTCCAAGATGGACGTTGACAGCATGGATGCCCTGTACGACGCGACGCTCGAATACGACGGCAGCGACGCCAAGATCGCCTACATCGGCATTGTGAACGCCGTCGATATATTCGACGAGGAATTCCAGAGCGACAAGGTGATCTTCGTCCATCCCAAGCAGGTGACGCAGCTGCGGCTCGACCCGGATTTCATCAGTGCCGACAAGTACGACGGCAAGGTGATGATGACCGGCGAAATTGGCCGCGTGGCCGGTTGCCGCGTCGTGGCGTCCAAAAAGGTGCGGCTGGACGACGATGTATATATCTGCCCCGTCGTCAAGCTCAACAACGAGGCGTCCACGGAGGACGACGTGCCTGCGCTCACCATCTACCGCAAGCGCACGGTGAACGTGGAAACCGAGCGGGCTTCCCTGGCCCGTAAAACCGCGATCTCCGCTGATCAGATTTACGGCGTGAACCTGTCTAACGAGGCCAAGGTTGTGTTGGCGAAGTTCGCGGCGGCGTAAGGAAGGAGGGGCGGGCTTGTGCTGCTCAGAACCCAAACCGTGATAACGATGCCGGAGTTTCAGGCATTCCCGGCGGCGACGATCCAGCGTAAGCTCGCCGCCATTGAGGCCGCCATACGCGAACACACCCATAATAATTTTCAGCGGCGCGGCTTTCGCTGGACCACGGGCACGACTTCCGCCGGGCGGCTGCGCCGCGCCGCCGGGATGCAGCTGTCCCTTGGCGACACGGTGGAAATCAGCGAGAGCGCAGTCAACAACGGCATTTATTCCGTGGACGTCGCGACTGCCGCCAGCTACGAGCTGAGTGCCCGCCTGAGCCCCGAGAAGGGCTTCCTTGTCACCCTGGTGGAATATCCCCCGGACGTGATCGAGGGCGCGCTGGGGCTGCTGCGCTGGGAGCTGACGCAGCGCGACAAGGTGGGCGTGAAGTCCGAAACCCTGTCCCGGCATTCCGTGACCTATTTCGACCAGGACGCCGCCAACCAGATCAACGGCTATCCCGTGTCCCTGTGGGGCTTCTGCAAGCCGCACATGAAAGCGAGGTTTTAGCCTATGTCTATCGGTGGGAACACCACGGCGCTGCTGCAGGCGAAGCACGCGGGGAAAGCAAACAGCATCGGCGAAAAGACGGCGAAATGGCGCACGTCGGCCTCGCTGTGGGGATGGCTGGACCTTGCCGCCGGGCAGGGCGTTGCCGGGCAGACGGACCGGCTGACCTACAACGCCAAAATCCAAAGCTCCACGCATATTTTCATTTGCGACTACCGCAAGCTGTCCGTCACCGCCGAACAGTCCCGCGTGGTTATTGAGGGCCAGCCCTACGATGTGCTGCTCATCGACGACCCCATGGGGATGCACCGGCAGCTCGAAATCTATCTGAAAATGGTAGGTGAACAGGGTGCTGAATGACGTAAAGTTTGTTGACAACCGCGTGGCGGTGAAGTCTGCCCTGGATGCGGCTGTCCTCGCTTTCCTGGAGGAAGCCGGGGGCACCGTCGCGGCGCAGGCCGCGAAGAACAGCCGCGTTGACACCGGGCAGACAAAAGGCTCCTTCCGGCACGTGGTCAGGGAGCCCGCCGGGCAGGCCGTTGTCGGCAGCCAACTGGAAAACGCCGTTTGGGAAGAACTCGGCACCGGCGAATACGCCCTGGGCGGCAACGGACGCAAAGGCGGTTGGGCCTACAAGGACAACAGCGGCAAATGGCATTTTACAAAAGGCAAAAAACCGTCCCGCGCTCTGTGGAACGCATTTGAATCCCTCAAAGGGCCAATCACGAAACGTGCCGGGGAGATTTTGAAGGAGCGGATGAAATGATTGCTGTTCTTACAGCCTTGGACCGGCTTATGACCGCGCTGGGGCTCAACTATGAGTATTTGGAATACTCCACATCCCCGCCGCCCTACCCGTATTGGGTAGGTGAGTACAACGGCGGCGACCCTGGCACAGAGGACGGCCAGACCGCTGCGGATATTCTATTGACCGGTTGGACCCGTGACAGCAAGCTAGGGCTGGAGCTGGAACACCAAAAAATCAAGGACGCTACGGAAAACGGCTGGCGCGTTTATATCGAAGCGGACCCCGCCGAAGGGCGGGACCGGCCGGCGAGGGCCGCTATTTTTTATAGCTCTTC
>Ga0082212_10008650_pt1 | contig 13252 bp, 9 predicted proteins | sample TergutNt197P3_FD_71548 | JGI IMG/M metagenome (GOLD analysis project Ga0082212, IMG submission 71548) | Neocapritermes taracua P3 segment gut microbial communities from Petit-Saut dam, French Guiana - Nt197 P3 | ecosystem: Host-associated > Arthropoda: Insects > Digestive system > Gut ... | reverse complement strand
CTGAGCGAGCAGGATATGCTTAAATCCTCGTATTGGGGCTCGGACGAAAACGCATATATAAAGAGGCTTCTCACGATAAAAAACATGTTGTACGCCGCTTCAAACAGGAAATTGAGCTCGCACAGCCTTGAAACGCTCGATTTGGCCGGGGAGTTTTATTTCGAACAATGAAAAACGAGCCAAAAACCTGCGCAATAATCGCGGCGGCGGGCAGAAGCTCCCGCATGGGTCTCGAAGCGGGATCGTCCAAGCAGTTTTTGGAAATCGGAGGCAAGACCGTCATCGAAAAAACGGTGACGGTTTTTGCCTTTTGCGAATTCGTGGACGAAATAATAATCGCCGCAAGGTCCGAGGATATCCAAAAAATATGGGAAATCGCGAAATCGGCCAATTTTAAAAAGCTCAAAAACATAGTCGCGGGCGGCGAGACCAGACAGGAATCGGTAAAACGCGCTTTTTTCGAAATCAGCCGCGATGTCGCTTTTGTCGCAATCCACGACGGGGCGAGATGTTTTGTTTCGGGGGAGGATATAAAAAAAGTGATATTGAAAGCTCACGAAACAGGTGCCGCAGCCGCCGGGACAAAAATCACGGACACGGTAAAATTGGCGGAAGGCGAAAAAATTTCGCGCACGTTGGACCGGGAATATTTATGGGCGGTCCAGACCCCTCAGGTTTTTTCAAGGGATATGTATTTATCTGCGATGCAAAGCTCGAAAAAAGACTATACCGACGACTGTGCGCTGCTGGAAAACGCGGGATACGAAGTCAGCATCGTGGAATGTTCCAAATACAACATAAAGATAACGGATGCGCAGGATCTGGAATTTTTGAAAGGGATAAAAGATGGGAAATTATAAAGTGGGCCACGGCTACGACGTTCACCGCCTCGGCGAAAACCGCAGATTTGTATTGGGCGGGGTCGAGATCCCAAACGGCGGAACCGGGCCGCTCGGGCACTCCGACGCGGACGTTTTGATCCACGCGATAATCGACGCGCTCCTGGGGGCGGCGGGGCTCGGCGACATCGGCGAGCATTTCCCCGACAGCGACCCAAAATACAAAAACATGAGCTCCGTGATCTTTCTTCAGGAAATCGCGGAGCTCGTAGCAAAAGATTACGCAATTTCAAATATCGACTGCACGGTGATACTCGAAAAACCAAAGCTTGCGCCCTATAAGGAAGATATAAGGCAAAAGCTTTGCGAAATCTTGAAAATCGCGAAAAGCGAAATAAACATAAAAGCTAAAACGGAAGAAGGGCTCGGATTCACGGGGAGCAAAGAAGGCATAGCGGCCCACGCCGTATGTTTGCTTGAAAACAATGCATAATGCATAATGCATAATTAATAATTCAGGGGTGATTGGAAATGGGCAAAGGCAAGCCGAATGTGATATTGATCAACTGCGATGATTTGGGTTACGGCGACTTGGGCTGTTACGGAAATAAAATAAACAAAACCCCGTATGTCGACAAACTTGCGGAAAACGGAATGAAATTTACTTCTTTCTATTGCGCTTCCCCCGTGTGCTCGCCGTCAAGGGCGGCGCTGATGACTGGCTGCTACCCGCCGAGAGTCGGAATAAACAGGGTGCTGTTCCCCGGCGAGCCGTATGGATTGCACCCGGATGAGTTCACGATGCCGAAACTGTTCAAGAATGCCGGCTATTCCACTATGATTGTGGGCAAATGGCACTGCGGCGACCAAAAAGAGTGTTTGCCCGACAAATTCGGCTTTGACGAATATTACGGCCTGCCGTACAGCAATGACATGGGGATAAACCTCAAGACCATCGATAAAGCAAAATACCCTCCCCTGCCCCTTGTTTCAAACGGACAGGTGATAGAGCAGCAGCCCGACCAGCGCGGGCTGACCGAGCGATACGTCGAAAAATGCCTTGAGTTCATGCGGGCAAACAAAGACAGCAGCTTTTTTTTGTATTTCGCCCAGATGCACGTCCATTTGCCTCTGTATGCCGCGGAAAGGTTTGTGAACGAATCCGAAAACGGGGATTTCGGCGCCTGCGCGGCTTCGCTCGACTGGGCCTGCGGGGCGATCATGCATGAGCTGGAAAAGCTCGGCATCTTGGATAATACCATGATAATATTCACTTCGGACAACGGTTCCAGAGGCGACAACGGATCGAGCAATTTTCCGCTTAAAGGCGGCAAATTTTCCACATGGGAGGGCGGCCAGCGCATACCGTGCATCATGTTTTGGAAAGATAAAATCAAACCCGGCGAAAACGGAAAAATCGCGAGCCAGATGGACCTGCTGCCCACTTTCGCAGCCATGCTAAATCAAGATTTGGGGAAAAACAAAATAGACGGCTTTGATTTGTCCGATATGATTTTTGGCGGCGGCGAATCGCCCCGTTGCGATTTTGTCTATTACCAGTCGGGCAAAAAGCTCGAAGCGGTTAGAAAAGACGGCTGGAAGCTGCATTTCTATAAAAACGGCGCCCCCGTAAAGCTTTTGTACGACCTCGAATCGGATATTTCGGAAAACAACGACTTGTATGACCAATACCCAAAAATCGTGGCCGAACTCACCGATATCCGCGATGAATACGAATATATGCTCGGCGATGACATGAGCGGCGCAAAAGGCAGCGAAGCGAGGGAATGCATGACCGTGGAAAATCCGGTCACTTTGACCGTATATGACCCGGATCACCCATATATTGTCGCAATGTACGACAAGACCGAGACGGGATGAATATCGCTTCTGTCCCAAATATCATAATATCATATGTAAGATTTTGCGCATTCGATGGATATATATAAATAGAAGCTTCAAAAACAAAAATTTATATCGAAAGGTGCGGATTTATATATCTTCATTTGAAAAGATGGACGATGACAACCAAATTTTAGTCAACGACAATTTTTATAAAAAATATAATCCACAGATACGGGCGATAGTCGCAAGGATTTTGACGGGCTCCGGACAAACGCAAGCTTGCGACATCGACGACTGCGTGAACAATGTATATTTGGCGCTGATGGAAAAATTGCACCAATACAGCGAAACCCGCGGGAGCCTGGGCGCGTTCGTCGCGGTGATTGCCCGTTCTGCGGCATTGCACTATCATAGGGACAACAAACGCAAAATTGACGAATTGGTCGGGGACGATAAACTCGATTTGTTGCCCGGGCATTTGGACGTTGAGAACAAAGCCGAATTTCAAATGCTTGTGGATAGCATACTCGACAAATTGAACGAGCGGGAAAATGCCCTGTTTGTGCTGAGGTTCATACTTTTCTATTCGCCGGAAGAAATCGCAAAATCTTTGAAAATCAAGAGAAACGCCGTTGACGCGCGAATAAACAGGTTAAAGAAAAAAATAAAGAACTTTCTAATAAAGGGAGGAATAACGATATGAGCAAAGAAAATTTCATAGAGAATATAAGCGATGAAAAACTTATTGAAATAGTTGACAAAGCATTGCGATATGAAAAAATCAGAAACAGCGGAAGCATAAAGCCAAGTTTACTGAAAATGATACCAATAGCGGCGGCGATTGTGTTTGCTTTTGTGTTTGTGAATAATATATTGCCCCTTTTAGGCTTTGACGCAATTGAAATGGGCGGACCCGGCAGCATTGCGCCAACGGCTGCCCCCGCCGTGATAACAATAAAAGACATCGCGTACGGCACGGAGCTGGAAAAACTCAATTTGAGCGAGCTTGGGCTTGGCGATTCCGATATAATGCCGTTGGAACACATGAAAAATTTAACGACTTTATGGTTGAGCTGGAATAATATCGGCGATATAAGCGTCTTGAAAGGCTTGACCGGTTTGACGACTCTGATTATGACGGGAATCGGCTTGGGCGACGATATCAATGCGAATACATCCCCATTGGACATAAGCGTTTTAGAAGACCTGATAAATTTACAGGAGTTATATCTCGAATACAACAAAATCAGCGATATAAGCGTATTGGAAAATATGACGAATCTGAGGAAGTTAGGTCTTCACAGCAACAATATAAGCAACATAGATGCGCTAACTAACCTGATAAATTTGGAAGAGTTGATGATAAGCTACAACCAGATCACAGATGTTGAAATATTAAAAGAGCTTAAAAATCTGACTCGTCTCGATATATTCGGGAACCCAATCAGCGACAGTCAAATAGAGGAGCTAAAAAATGCTTTGCCGAATTGTTTGATACGCATTACCGGTTTTGAAAAAATAAATGATTAATTTTTTACATCTTCCGAAAAGGCGAAACAAGTATAATATTCGCTGCCGCCGTAATATACCATCCATTTGCCCTCATGCAGCAAAAGGCCGTTGAAAAAAACGGTGTCGCGCCAATCCGATACCACGATGTGCGGCTCTTTTTCGCTTTGGCAATTTTCCCAGGGGTATTGCCGCTCGGCGTAAAGCACCGGCCTTGGCAGCCATTCCAGCGGCTTTGTCACATCTTTTTTATCAAACAGCACCTCGCCGACCGCGTAAAAATGCCCGGTGTGGTGCCCGCCCGTGAACAATATTATGTTGTCCGGGCGGTTTTTGTCATAATCCGCCAGCGCGAAGCACCCTTCGCCGCCCGGCCATAAATGTTTTGTCTCCGCCGATTCCCAATGGACCATATCGTCGGAATAGCCTATGAGCCCGTCGTTGATATACATCACGAATTTGCCGTTTATGCGGACCGCTTCGTTTTTCGCGTTCTGCACGACCACGCCGTTGCGGTGGATGCGCTTGGCATCGGGGTAAACCAGCCCGTGTTTTGTCCAATTCACCAAGTCGTCCGAATAGGCCATATATATGCCGCAAACCGACGGGTCGTCGAATCTCGCCCAATCCCAGCGGTTGACGAACATATAATACCTGCCCTCATGCTCCGAAATATTCACATCCTCGAAACTGTAGCGTTCGTCCCCGTTTTTGCGAAAAAACGGACTGACATCATAACGTTTTTCGAAATTTATCCCGTCTTCGCTCGTCGCAAGCCCTATGTCGCATATGTAGCCTATATTCGGATTCACCCTTTCCGGCTCCGGGATAGGGCGCTCGCCGCGGTAGACATAGTGAAACTTCCCGTTGCGCCATAAAATGGAGCCGTTGTGCACTCCCCCGCCCATGCGCCCGCAGTCCCATTTTCCCTCCGTGGGCGCCAGCACGGGCTTTCCGTGTTTTTTGAAATGGCCGATCGCCCAGCGCGGCGGCATATATGACGCCATATCGACCGGTTCGCGGGAAAAGGCGCCCCAGTATTTTTCTTCGTTGTATTCCCATTCTTCGCGCTTTTTTTCGTATTCCCCGCCCGACATCTGCCAATCAAAGAATCCGTTTCCGAAGAACTCCTCATTCGTGTTTTTCGTATCGTTCATGCCAAACACATCCTTTCAAAGATCATTATATCACATAAATGCAGTTTTTGCAAATTTTTGCGGTGTTTTAAAAAAAATGTCACAAAATAATATATAATTTTGCCGGGAAATATCATATAATGGAATCAGCGAAATAATATTTTTTCGAAAGCAAAGGGCTGATTTTGCGATGATAAAAAACCGATACATATTGCCGGCTGCGTTATGCGCCGCTATCGCGATCATATCCGTTGCGGCAATATTGATCGTCTTGAACAAAAGCGATAATGAAAAAAACAAGGAGGAAAAAGCGATCATGGTTCAAACGGAAAACGAAAATACGGCCTTGAATTCAAATTACGAAGGGCAACCAATCGGCATCGTGACCCCGCCGGAAAAACCGGCATATTATGACGCGCTGGTCGAGGCGCTGCGAGACGAATTCGGCGCCGCCGTGCAGGAGATCGCATGGGCGGATATGAGCGGTTATTTGGCTGCGGCGCAAAACAGCTCCGTTATTTTGCCCGAAGCCGCTTCCATTCCATCGGGAGCATCAGAGGCCATCGACAAATATCTTAAAAACGGCGGAAAACTGCTGACTCTCGGCGGCCCTCCGCTCTCGCAGGTTTTGCATCAGTCGGGAGACAAATGGCTCGCTTTCGTGGAGCTTGCGAAACAAACCGGCGGCAGATACATGCTTTTTGATTTCGAGCGGGAATCAGACGGCAAAAGATGGGACAGGAACACGGACAAGCCGAAAAACGGCCAGAGCGTCGAAATGGGTGATTTTGACAGCCCGGCCGGCGGCGATTGCCTGCATGTCGTTTTGGACAGCGTTTCGGGCTGGGACACGATCGCAAAAAACATAAAAATCCCCGAAGGAAACAACGCGATTTGCCTGTACGCCAAAGGCGGGCCAAACACGGGATCGCTGAGCATAGAGCTCATCGAAAGGGATTCTTCCCGCTGGTACGCCGTTTTCCCCGTGACGCAAGATTGGCGGCATATCGTTTTGACCGATGCCGATTTTGCCTATTGGCACGACAACGCCTCTGTCGGAAGGGGAGGCTCGGGCGACAAAGTAAATTTTGCCCAAGTCGGCAGGTTTGCCATCGGGTGCGCTTTTAGCGGCATAACCCCGGGAGAAAACGAATACTGGTTCGACGAAGTGAGCGTTATTGAAAGCGATTTTGCCGCCGAGCAGAATTTGGCCATCGACGGCCTTTCACCCGAATGGAAATTTTACCCCGTGACAAACGGCGCAAAAGCCATAGCTTTTGACAATCAGATATTTGTCGCGGAGCGGGAATATATTCTTCCGGAAAATTCCCAAAAATATCCCCTGTTCTCCCCGAGCCCGCGCCCGCAGGCGACAGGATACAAGCGCCAAAAAGAAAAACGTTTTGTCCCGCTGATCGAAATCTACGACGAAAAAAATCTGCGTTCCGGATTTTTGGCCTGGATGTTTGTAAATTCCGGGGCGGGCAAAACCGGGTATGCTTATGATTTCAGCATTATCGCGGGATTCGGGACTTCCGACCCCGCGTTTTACAACGCCGACGGCATAGCAGCAGTGACCGACGTCGCAAAAGCAATGCTCGAAGAGGCGATGTTCGTCGAAGCGGGCGCGACGGAATACATATATGTGAAAAGCGAAACCAAAACGCTCCCGTTTGGCGCGTATGTCAGGGGAAAGACGGCGGAAGGCTTGAGTTTGGAAATAGAGCTGGATAAAGACGGCGCGCAAATTTACAAAAACGAATATGGCATATCCGAAATAACCGAGATAAAATCAAAAAACGAATTGAAAATATTCGGCCGGGAGGCAAATTACGATTTGTCTTCGGGCGAACCGGACACGATAACGGCGATCTTGAAAAAAGACGGGCGGATCATCGACAAAATATCGCATGAAATCGTGTTCTGGTCTCCCAAGCCCGAAAGCGAGCGCAAATATATCACGGCAAAAGACAACGAATTTTTGCGGGACGGCAAACCGCTGCGGCTATACGGCGTGAACTATATGCCATCTTCGGGCATAGCGGTAAATGCCGAAAACGGGGCGTATTTCGAATATTACGTCTCGTCGCAGTCCTACGACCCCGACGTATTCTGCAAAGATTTGCTGCGGGTCAAGGAAGTCGGCTTCAACTCGGTATCTGTGTTCGTGTACCACCATACGGCGATGGAAACCAAAAATATGCTGCATCTGATCGATATGTGCGACAAACTCGGGCTGGTGGTCGATCTGTCGATACGCCCCCATGCGGACCCGTTCAATTTAAACGAAATGGAAGTCGTCGAAATAATCGGCGCGCTGCACGTGGCCGAACTGGACAATGTGGTCGCCTATGATATAGCGTGGGAGCGGTATTTTGGCACTTACGAGGGCTCATACGGCAATCCGCACGGGCGCAAAGCGTATGATGAAAATTGGCGCGTCTGGATAGCGGACAATTACGGCTCGCTGGAAAACGCCGAAGCCGAGTGGGGCTGCAAAGCTCCGGCGATAAGCGGAAAAACCGTGGGGCCTTCGGACGATATGCTCAGGGGCGACGGGGCGCACACGAAAATGGTGGCCGCATACCGGCGGTTTGTGGATGAATTGGTTTCGGCGAAACACTGCTATGTCAAGGATTTAATAATGGGCTGCGATCCCAATCACTTGGTCAGCGCCCGCACCGGCGCGCAGGGCGGGCTGCCTTTGGCGGACCCCGGGGACATGGGCTATGATTATTTGGCTTTGGCCGAAGCTTTGGATTTCATGTCGCCCGAAAGCTATGTGATAAATTCCGATTTCAATACGGCGGACCAGGGGATATTCACCAATGCGTATTCGCGCTATTGCAAGCCGGGCGCTCCCGTTATGTGGAAAGAATTCGGGCAGCATATCTGGAACGGCTCGAACTTCAACGACACGACAAAAGCCCAGGAAATCCAGGCGGATTATTACCGCAGGCTTTATGAGATGATGATCTCCGGGCACACCGGCGCGGCGTATTGCTGGTTCTGGGCGGGGGGCTACAGGGCAAACGAAAACAGCGACTACGGCATAACCAATCCCGACGGGAGCGACAGACTCGTCACGAAAATCATAAGGGATTACAGGGAGCCTTTCATGAACCAGCCGGAGTTCGGCGAACCGGATATCTTTTTTGAAATAGACAGGGATATGTCGGCCACGGGAATTTTGGGCATATATGAAAGCATAAAAGACGATTTTTTTTCAGCCGTGAAACAGGGCAAAACCGTCGCTTTAAAAAACCGTTAAATTTAACAAAATGTTCGTATTTTCCCTTTTCGAAAATGGTAAAATCATAAAAATAACAAAAATAATTTTCGGAGGTCTATTTTATGGAAAAAATAAAGGTCGGCATAATCGGAACGGGCGGCATAAGCCACTTTCACATGGCGGGATACAAAAAGTTATCCGACAAGGTCGAAGTGACCGCGCTCTGCGACATAAACGAGAATCGGGTGAAGGATTACTCAAAGCAGTACAGCATCCCAAATTATTATTTGGACTTCAACGAGATGCTCAAAAAAGAAAAACTGGACGCGGTCAGCGTATGCACCTGGAACAACGCCCATATGCCCGCCACGGTCGCAGCCCTCAACGCGGGGGTGGACGTGCTGTGCGAAAAGCCGATGGCCATGAATGCCGCGGAAGCCGAACTGATGGAAAAAGCCGCCATCGACAACAAAAAAATGCTGATGATCGGTTTTGTCAGAAGATACGGAAACGACACCGCGATCGTGAAAGATTTTATCGACAACGGCTTTATGGGCGACATATATTACGCGAAAGCCACTTATCTGAGGCGAAACGGCTGCCCGGGGGGCTGGTTCGGCGACAAGTCCTATTCGGGCGGAGGCCCGCTGATCGACCTCGGCGTCCACGTGATCGACCTGACGCGCTATCTTGCGGGATGTCCCCTGCCCGTGGCGGCTTCCGGGGCCGCGTTTTCCAATCTGGGCATGAACCGCGCGAGCGGCGGAAACGTGCAGTACGCCACCGACACGAGCGCGAAAGTGCAGTTTTTATACGATGTGGAGGATTTCGCCTCGGCCTTGGTCAGGTTTGACAACGGCTTTGTCCTGTCGGTGGAGGCCTCGTTTAACCTGAATATCAAAAACGACATAGGCACCATCGAACTGTACGGCACCAAAGCGGGCATAAAAATAGATCCGGGGGTGGAATTCTATGCCGACATGAACGGCCATTTCGTGAACTTGCAGCCAAGCGGCAATTCCTCGCTTTCGTTCGAGGGCTTGTTCGAAGGGGAAGTCGCCCATTTCGCCGATTGCGTGATAAACAAAAAACAACCCAAAAGCCCCGCCCGCGACGGTGTGGCCTTGATGCGGATAATCGACGCCATATACGAATCGGCGCGCACGGGTTCGGAAGTGAAAATAATATGAAATTTTACACAGCCTCAGCCGCGAAGCGCCCCGTAAGGTTGTCCGAGGCCACAAGGGAGTTCGCCAAAAGGTCGCTTTCCGGATATTACGGCAGCGAGGCGATGAAAACCCCTCATGTCACTATGGACGGAACCAAAGGGTTTGAAGCGATGACAGATCACCAAAAATACGACGCAATAATTCAAAAAATCGCCGAGCAGGCGCCTTTGCGCGTCTGCCCGGAGGAATTGGTGAGCGGCGCCGCCACATTGGGAGGGGCGATCGGCCATGTCGTGCCCGCGCAGCATATGGGAAAATACGTTTTTGGAAGCGTGAGCCATTTGACTTTGGGATTTGAATCCGCCGTGAAGAACGGATTGGACAGCATTGAGGAAAATATAAAGGATCAGCTCAAAAAAACCGGCGATCCGTATAAAACCTCGGTTTGGCAGAGCATGCAGAACACAATCGGCGCGCTCAGGACATGGCATTCGCGCTATTTGGCCGAAACCAAAACCAAAAAACCCGATATTTACCGAAATCTTTTGCGGGTGCCTTTCGGCCCTGCGGGAAATTTTTACGAAGCGGTGCAGAGCCTCTGGTTTCTGTTCGCGTTCACAAGGCTCACCGGCAACTGGTCGGGCATCGGCAGGCTCGACGCCATACTCGGCGGATATCTGGAAAAAGACTTGCAAAACGGAATCCTGACAACAGACCAGGCGCGGGAAATTCTCGCGGGCTTTTTTATCAAGGGCTGCGAATGGATACAGGAGGATACCCCAAAGGGCAGCGGCGACGCGCAGCACTACCAAAATATCGTGCTGTCCGGGATCGACGAAAACGGAGACGAAATCACCAACGCGGCGACTTATCTGATCCTCGAGATCATAGAAGAGCTTCCCATCGGGGATTTTCCGATAGCGGTGCGCATCGGCGAAAAAACGCCCGCAAAACTTCTGCGGAAAATGGCCGAGACGATACGCCACGGCGGCGGGATCGTAGCGGCGTACAACGACGCTCTGATCATAAAGGCGCTCACCGATTTCGGGTACGAGCTAAAAGAAGCGCGATGCTATGCCAACGACGGCTGCTGGGAAGTGCAGATACCGGGCAGAACCAATTTCAGCTATTATCCTTTTGACAGCCTGTATATTTTGCAGCGCGACACATTGAAATTGGAAAGCGATTTGCCGGCGGATTATGGGAGCTTTGAAGAGCTATACGACCGCTTTGCGCGTGATCTGTCGTCATATGTCGCGAATTTATGCCGCGAAATCGCCGGCTGGTACATAGATCCCGAAAATGGGTGCTGGAAAAAGAAAATGCCGTGTTCCGTGATCTCCCTATTTATGGAGGACTGCGTAAAGAGCGGGCGGCCATATTATGAGGGCGGGCCGAAATACACGGTGGTTTCGCCGCACATAGGCGGGCTCGCCGACACGGCGAACAGCCTCTACGCCATCAAGAAATTCGTATTCGAAGAAAAAGCGATGCCGCTTGCGGATTTTCTCGCGATACTCAAAAACAACTGGGAAGGTGAGGAAAAACTGCGTCTGGATATCCAAAACCGCTATGCATATTTCGGAAACGACAACGAAGAAGTCGACAAAATCGCGGCGCAGATCGTGGACGATTTCGCCAAAGCCGCAAAAAGCGCCGAAAACGGCTCGCCCGTATTGACCCCGCCGGGTATAAGCACGTTCGGCCGGCAGATAGACTGGCAGTGGATAAGGACGGCGTCCGCCCACGGCTATAAAAAAGGCGACGTTTTGGCCGGCAATTTTTCGCCCACGCCCGGAACCGAGCAAAAAGGCGCGACCGCGATCATAAAATCCCACTGCGCGCCGGATCTGAGCAAAATGACCACCGGGGCGAGCTTGGACCTGAAGCTCTTTCCGACGGTCGTCGAGGGCGAGCAAGGCATCGGGGCGATCACGGATTTGATAAGCGGATTTGTACATTTGGGGGGCTTTTTTATGAACATGGACGTGATCGATAACAATGTGTTGATAGAGGCGCAGCGAAATCCGGCAGAGCACAAATCGCTGTCGGTGCGCATTTCCGGCTGGTCGGCGAGATTTGTCACGTTGGACGAAAAATGGCAGAATATGGTAATTGAGCGCATGACCCAAAAAATGTGAGGCAAAACATAATTTTTAAATTGATATACGGAGGAATTTATGCCAAAAACAAATTACAAAAATCAAAAATCAAAAGAAACCTACCAAAACTATATCAAAAATCCCGCTACGCTGCCGGTCAGTTTCGCATACGACGGAAAATTTTACCGAGGTTTTGATCCGGATGCATTCAAAGAAACAGGCAGGACAATTTCGCGCGAAGGCGAAAAGGAACAGACAAAAATAACATTGAAAGCCGATGAAAATCTGGAAATTGCCATTTTGGCCGCGTATTATGAAAATTACGGAGCATATGAATGGACGATATGGTTTTTTAACACAGGCGAAAAAAACACGGGCACAATAAGCGATATAAAAGCGGCGGACATGAGCTTTGCCGGGGAAAAACCGGCGCTGAAAGGCATACTCGGGGATCACCAGAACCAATACAGGCCGTATGAGCATAATTTAGCCGAAGAAGGCGTAAATTTCAAATCCGAGATCGGCAAACCCACGCACATATATTTTCCGTACTTCAACCTCGAGCACGGAAACGGCGGAACGCTGATCGCGCTCGGCTGGGGCGGCACATGGGAAGCCGATTTTCGCGTCGGCGCCGACCAAAAAACGCATTTTGCGGCCACGGGCACCAACGGTCTTTGCACATACCTGAAACCGGAAGAGAGCATCCGCACCGCTTTGATGCTTTTTATACCCTATGAGGGCGACGAGGACTACGCCACCAATCTATGGCGCAGCTGGTATATAAACTGCAATATGCCGCGCCTAAATGCGGCAGGGGACCCGCTTCGGCCTTTTTCCACAACCTGCATTTCGGGGGACACCGGGCTGCCAAATTCCGACGGGAGCATATCCGAGCGCCATTTCACTTGGAAACCTTCGCTTGAAAAAATGCTCTCCGAAAACATCCGAATAGATTACCGCTGGTTTGACGCGGGCTGGTATTTCGACCCATACGGCAAAACGGTGGAGACAGACTGGTGGGGCACGGTGGGAACCTGGGAGCTCGACAGCGAAAAATGGCCCGGCGAAACATTTTTGGAATCCACCGAATTCGCTCGCCGCCACGGCATGAAAACGCTCGTCTGGTTCGAGCCCGAACGGGTCACGCACGTGGATGGCTTAGCGGAAAATTACGGATATGATCCAAAATGGGCGATGTCCGACGGCAACAATGTGATTTCGAACAATATCGGGGATCCCGAATGCTTGGAATGGACGGCTAATCGCATCATATCGATGATGGATAAAAACGGCGTCGAAATGTACCGCGAGGACAACAACTGCTATCCGACCAAATGCTGGCAGGACGCCGACAAAAAACAAGGCGAAAACCGGTCGGGCATAACCGAAAACAAAGCGGTCACGGGCCATTACAAGC
>Ga0082212_10008649_pt1 | contig 13254 bp, 9 predicted proteins | sample TergutNt197P3_FD_71548 | JGI IMG/M metagenome (GOLD analysis project Ga0082212, IMG submission 71548) | Neocapritermes taracua P3 segment gut microbial communities from Petit-Saut dam, French Guiana - Nt197 P3 | ecosystem: Host-associated > Arthropoda: Insects > Digestive system > Gut ... | reverse complement strand
CGGAGTGGTGAGCAGCACTGTGACCTATGACGAATGTTGGAGCCGTTCAGTTGAAGGTATCAGGAAACTGCTTCCCATTGCTGAAAAACTGAAAGTTGCCATTTGCGTGGAAAACGTTTGGAATAATTTTCTCATCAGCCCTATGGAAGCGCTTTACTATGTAAACCAGTTCAACAGCCTGTATGTAAAATTCTATTTGGATTGTGGAAACCTTCTTGTATACGGTTGGCCGGAGCAGTGGATTAAAATATTGGGCGATCGTATTGGTCGAATCCACATCAAGGAGTTTAGCAAACAAAAAGCCGACAAGGAAGGGCGTAGCGCCGGATTTAATGTTCCGCTTACTGAAGGCGACGTCGATTGGCCAAAAGTGATGGAAGCAGCACGAAATCATTATCAAAATGTGTGGTTGACCACCGAGCAGGGAAGCAGCAGAACCCTTGATGAATTGAAAGATTTGAGCGGACGGTTCGATAAAATACTTAGAATGTGAAAAAATAAATAACATGCAAATAGGAAAATATTCATTCGGAATTGGCGATCGTTTCGCACATCAGGGCGAAGCACAGTTAAAAGCATTGATGAAAGCAGGCGAGACGCTTGGTTTCGAAATTGTTCCAGTTTGGAATAAATCTAATCGCGAACATTCCTTCATTGGCTCCTCTCCTGCCGATACGCGCAAGGAAGCTGACGCCGCTGTTCATGCGTTAAACTACAAAGGACAGTATTTCGTTGACGCCGACCACATCAACCTTACCAACGTGGATAAATTTTTGGACGCTTCGGATTTTTTTACGCTCGACGTGGCCGATTACATTGGTAAAAAGGCGTCGCAAACCGACCTTGATACATTTGTGACCGCCAACATGAAATATACCGGCAAGTTGCACATACCCGGAATAGCTGTTCCGTTTGACGTACCAGCAACGCTATTGCAAGCTATTGCCGAGAAATTTCTTTATGCCGTTCAGGAAGCGGGAAAAATTTATCGGCACATCGAAAAAACCAAAGGCGTTGACAATTTCGTTGCTGAAGTATCAATGGACGAAGTGAACGATGCACAGTCGCCCGTTGAAATGTTTTTCATTCTGAGCGCTATTGCTGCTGAAAAAATTCCTGCGCAAACCATCGCTCCCAAGTTTACCGGAAGGTTCAACAAAGGAGTGGATTACGCGGGCGATATGGCACAGTTCGCAAAAGAATTTGAAGAAGATTTGCTGGTAATTGATTTTGCCGTGAAAGAGTTTGGTCTGCCCGCTAACCTCAAACTGAGTATCCACTCGGGCAGCGACAAGTTTTCGATTTATCCTGTGATGGGTGAACTCATCAAAAAATATGACAAGGGTATCCATGTAAAAACAGCTGGAACCACATGGCTCGAAGAAGTAATCGGACTGGCAATGACCAACGACGAGGACGCCATTGATCTGGCAAAAGCGATATATTCCAGCGCTGTTAGCCGTTTTGATGAAGTTTGCGTCCCATACGCCACTGTCATTGATATTGACAGGAAAAAGTTACCCTCGAACAAAGAAGTAGAACGCTGGACAGGCGAAAAATTGGCCAGTTCTCTGCGCCATATCCCTGGTCATCCGGACTACAATCCAAATTTCCGGCAGTTGATTCATGTGGGTTTCAAAGTAGCCGCCGAGTATGGCATTGAATACACCGGTATGCTTAAAAAACACAAAGAAACAGTTGGATTACAGGTAACAGAGAATATTTACGACCGGCATATCAAAAGGCTGTTCAGAATAGAGGAGGAGAACTGATTATCACGGATTTATTCTGGCAGTAGCGGTTCGTCAGGAGGATTCAGGATACTGAAATCGGGAGTATATTCAATATTGCTTTCGTTTCCTGCACGATCGACAATATAAAATTCAACCCGCATGGTATCAATCCCCGGCGGGTTTCTTGGTTTAAAAAGTTCAATTTCGATGGTACCTTTCAAAGTCTTGTTTTGTGCCTGAGTTTTATCCATCACACTGCTATATGGAATAGCCGCCGTTGTAATAATGCTCCCATCCGGAAATTGATACGGCTGATCAGAATTTTTTTCATACCACCTGTAACATATACTGCTACTCCCGCCACCCAGATTGCCATCTCCATCAACGAAAGAAAAAGTAAGAACAGGTTTGTTGACATATTTGAGATCCAATGTATCCCATCTGTCTTCGAAAATTAATTTCTTGAAATGAATCTCCGGAATCTCGGAATACGACCCGTAGGGGCTGCAACTCCAAAACCACGCAAAACAAACTGCGCCAAGCAATGGCAAAATTTTTTTCGTCATCATTCAACAAAACTTTTACGGTACAAATGTATGAATATTTTTTTGATTTTGTTATTTCATCTGGTTTGATTTATTTTTGCGCATTCAAAAATCAAAAACAGAAAATCAAAAATAAGATGTTGCTGGCTTCTTTTCTTTCGCTCCGTATCGTCGATGTCATTGACATCCTGCTTGTGGCATATCTGCTGTACCAATTGTATATGCTTACGAAAGATACGGTTGCCATCAACATCTTCATCGCCATTTTCGGTATTTTTCTGTTTTGGCTTTTGGTAACAGCGTTGAATATGCAACTTACAGGGGTTATCCTCCGACAGGTATTCAGCGTGGGCGCCATCGCGCTGGTGGTGCTGTTTCAACCCGAAATACGCCGTTTTTTAGTCAATCTGGGTACCAAATACCGGACGCGGCACAAGTGGCGTTTCGATACGCTTTTTGCGTCCGACAAGGAATTGGTACCCGACATAAAAATCAAATCCATCACCAAAGCCTGTATCCAAATGAGCGAATCGAAAACTGGCGCACTGATGGTCATCACCCGTACCGCTTCGCTCAAGGTCTATGCCGAAACCGGCGACGTGATTGACGCAAAGACTTCGAGCCGCCTGCTGGAAAATATCTTCTTCAAAAACAGCCCGTTGCACGACGGAGCGGTCATCATTGAGAAAGACCGCATCCATGCCGCGCGTTGCATCCTGCCCGTGTCCGAAAGCCGAAACCTGCCGCCCAATCTTGGTTTACGCCATCGGGCTGCTTTAGGCGTTACCGAAAACACCGATGCGCTTGCCGTCATCGTTTCCGAAGAAACCGGAAATATTTCCATTGCCGATCACGGCGTCATTCACGAAAACCTTTCGAGAAACGAATTAATGAACAAACTTGAGAAATTAGTAAGTGTGGATTGAAAAAAATCAAACAAAATGACCATAGATAATTTTGAAAAACTGATCAACCCCACCATTCTGAAACGAGGACGCGATTATTACAAAGACGGGCTTGTGGGCGAACTGAACGGGGACGATCATTTTTGGACTGCCGAAGTATACGGCTCGGAAGACTATCTGGTAGAAATAACCCTTGATGAGAAAGGCGAAATAACTAAATATTTCTGCGATTGCCCTTACGATGGAGATACCTGCAAGCATGTAGCGGCTGTATGCTATGCTATCCGCGAAGAAACGGAAAAACGGCTGAAAACGAAACCGGCAAAATCAAACGCCCCGACGAAGAAAAATGCTTTCGAAAACCTGCTGGAACAAATCAGTCTGGACGAATACAAAGAATTTATCCGCAGTCATGTCAAGACAGACAAAAAGTTTAAAACACAGTTTGAACTTTTCTTTTCCGGAAAAGACCAGCGTATTGATGTGGAACAAAAATACCGCGATCTGATCAAAAAACTTGTCCGGAGTAAAAATTCCGACTACGGGTATTTCGATTACCGGTCGTCGCGAGCATTATCCGGAGAAATCGACAAAATGATCGACAGAGGCAGGGAGATGAGCGCCGGTAGCAATTTCAGGGACGCATTCCTGCTTGCCAAAGCCGTTTTGACGGAAATCATCGTCATCTTTCCGAATTGCGACGACTCCGGCGGCTATCTGGGCGGGACGCTTGAAGATACAATCGAGTTGTTCAAAACCGTTTCCAAAGCGGAAATAGCGGTATTAGCCCTGAAACAGCAGATGTTCGATTTCCTGAAAAGCGAATTAATGAACAAGATTTATTTTGAATATGGAGATTTCGGGTATCATCTGTTTTCCGTATTTCGCGACCTCGCCCTGCAACTGCGGCGATTCCACGATTTTGTTGAATTTATCGACGACCGTTGCAGGAATTTGAGCGGAAAATACGATGATTACCAAAAGGAATTTTTCCTGAAAGAAAAAATCAGTTTTTATCGCGAAACGGGACATGAACTGGCTGACCTTTTAGTAAAACAGAATATGGATATTGTTGAGATACGTGAATCCGAAGTCGATAAAGCCATCGAAATGAAGGATTACAGGGAAGCCAAGCGGTTGATTGCCGAAGGAATAGAAATTGCCGAAAAAAAGTCGCATCCCGGAACCGTCAGCCGGTGGAAAGAAGTATTATTACGGATTGCCCGTCTGGAAAACGACATGGCAACCATCAGGAAATTAACCCGTTATTTTACTTTCGACAGAGGCTTCAGCAAGGATTATTACCGGCAATGGCGGCAAACCTATCCCAAAACAGAATGGAAGGAAATTGTGGAACAGTTGATTGACGAATTGTCTGACGGCGTCATTGCAAGGCACAAAAAAAGTTTTTGGGCTAATTCGCGAAAACCGCCATTGCTCAACAGCATAGCGCCCATTCTCATCGAAGAAGAATATTGGGACAGACTTTTGGCGCTGGTAAAGGCAGAACCCTATTTGGATACGCTTTTGCACTATCACGAATACCTTGTCAAACGCTTCACTGAAGAAATGCTGGCGTTATATCTTCCCGCATTTAAACAGTTCGGACAAAATTCGGATAAGCGTTCGGAATATGCCGACCTTGCAAAAAAGATGATGCGCGTGATGAAAGACATTCCCGAAGGAAAAGAAAAAATACTGACCATTGCCCGCGATTTGATTGCCCAAAATCCCCGCCGTCCGGCAATGATAGAAGAATTGAACAGGGTACTGAAAGGATGAAGGATTCACTTTCGTGCGTGTTCCGCTTAGGAACTGTTACTGTTAATCTACTTCTCCCGGAACACCTTTGCGTCTTTGCGCGATCAAATCATTTGCCCGCAAAGCCGCAAAGGTAAAACTCCATTTGAGTAACGAAGATTAAACAATTATTTTAAAATTAGAAAAAGTAAAGAATTTCTAAAAACCAATCGAATACTATATATGTACCGACATTAATTGGTGGCGAACGCAACCATTTAAAAGTCAAACACTCAACTGTATATATATGATAATCAAAATAATACAATAATTCATTGAGAGTAAATTTGATAGATTTTTTTTCAAAAACAAATGATTTTTATTTTTTTTTTTGATTTTTTTGTTCCAACTTGCCCAAGTTTTCAAAAAGTATTTTTTGAAGTTAAAAGTTTATTTTTTATATTGTTATGCTAATGCATCAGCAGATTTGGAACAACTGTCTTCAAGTTTTTAAAGACAATTTGAACTGTGAAACATACAAGGCTTTTTTTGAGCCGGTAAAGCCGCTAAAAGTTAAACAAAATGTGTTGACTTTGGAGGTTCCATCTCAGTTTTTCGTTGAGTACATCGAAGAACACTTTTTTGATCTTTTGAAGAAAACCATCAGGAAAGAACTTGGAACAGACGCGAAATTGGAATATTGTATCCCTGTTGGCAAAAAACCCGGAAAGCCTTTTCCGGGACGCAACGGAACGCACATTGAAAACACTCCTGTGCCTGTGTCTACAGATTTGCCCATCCGGAACCCATTCATTGTACCGGGTCTGAAAAAGTTGGAGATACCCTCGCAGTTGAATGCCGAATACTCATTTCCCAATTTTATTGAAGGCGAATGCAACCGTCTGGCGCGTTCTGCCGGGTTATCCGTAGCTGACAAACCGGGAGATACGCCGTTTAATCCTCTGTTTCTTTATGGAAAATCGGGATTGGGGAAAACCCATCTGGCGCAGGCTATCGGCATCAAAGTGAAAGAACAGACGCCCGATAAGACCGTACTGTATCTCAATGCCACCAAGTTCACCACGCAATTTACCGATGCGCACCTGAAAAATGACATCAACAATTTCCTCCATTTCTACCAGTGTATCGACGTGCTCATCATTGATGATGTTCAGGAATTTGTGAACAAGAAGAAAACGCAAAGCACATTTTTTGAAATATTCAACCATCTGCACCAGCGGGGAAAACAATTAGTGCTGACTTCGGACAAACCGCCTGTGGAATTGCAGGGAATCATTGACGAACGGCTGCTCTCGCGTTTCAAATGGGGGCTCACTACCGAATTGCAAACACCGGGTTACCAGACAAGGCTGGCAATATTGAAACACCGCGCTTATCGCGATGGTATTGAACTTCCTGACGATGTACTCGAATACATAGCCAGAAACATTGTCAACAATGTTCGCGAACTGGAAGGCGTACTGATCGGTCTTCTGGCGCAGTCCACGCTCAACAAGAAAGCAATTACGCTCGAACTGGCGCAGTCGACCCTCGAAAAACTAACCAAACATACCAAACGCGAACTGTCGGTTGACTATATCCTGCAAGTGGTGTCGGATTATTTTCGTATTGATGCGAATCATGTGCTGTCGAATACCCGTATGCGTGAAGTTGTGCAAGTCAGACAGGTAGCCATGTATTTTGCCAAGAATAAGACAAAAACTTCGCTTAAAGGCATCGGCGCGCAGTTGGGTAAGAAAGACCATGCTACGGTATTACACGCTTGCCGTACCGTCAACGATCTGATGGAAACCGATCGCCGGTTCAAAATACAGATGGAAGAACTGGAATGCAAGTTTTCTTCCTGACGTGTTCAGATTTTTTATGTAGGGGCGAAAAATTTTTCGCCCCTACTCCTGACTTTGACGGTATCTTTTATATTCCCACCTCATACTCCTTGCTATAATAACCGTCTTAAATAAATGCGGTAATTTCATTAATTCGTCATTTTGTTGCGCAAATTGTCCCCAATATAGTTTCAAATCATAACAGATCGCTTGTAATGAAGCGAAAAAGCGGTTGTGCGTTACATTTCGTCTTGTCTTTTTCCAAAGCATCTCATCGGATTCAACTCGGGCGATTTCCGGTGATTCCTGTATGACAACTTTCAATTCCTGACGTTGCCTTTCAGATAAGCGCGGCGGACTTCCCTGTCGTTAATAACCAATCTTTGCACAAATAACTTTTGTCGCAAAGGTGTAAATCATTGCTAATATTGTTATTCTGCTTATAATCAAGTTGATGCACACAAATCAATGATTATCAGGATAAAATTTTCAAAAAAAAATCAAAAAAAAGTAAACAAAAACGCTCAAATCTCGTAAAAGACTAAATATATGGAAATATAGAATTCTTTTTTGAAATATGACATCATCGAGCGAAGAAAAAATTAAAAATGCGTTCAACGATAAGAGTTGGAATGAAATTAAAACGGAAGATTCGTGGCGGATCTTCAAAATTATGTCGGAATTTGTCGAAGGTTTTGAAAAACTAAGCCGTATCGGACCCTGTGTTTCTATTTTCGGCTCTGCACGTACACCGCCCGACCATCCATATTTTAAAATGGCTGAGGAAATTGCATACAAACTAACGCAGTTTGGTTATGGCGTCATTACCGGCGGCGGTCCGGGTATTATGGAAGCCGGAAACATTGGCGCCATGCGGGGAAAAGGACGCTCGGTGGGATTGAACATCAACCTGCCTTTCGAGCAGTCGGCAAACCTGTTCATAGACCCTGATAAACTCATCACGTTCGACCATTTTTATGTGCGCAAAACCATGTTTGTGAAGTACGCGCAGGGATTTATCGTATTGCCCGGCGGATTTGGAACCATGGATGAAATGTTTGAAGCGTTGACTTTGATACAGACTGAAAAAATAGGACAGTTCCCGATAGTATTAGCGGGAAAGTCATATTGGGATGGTTTGATTCACTGGATAAAAGAGGTGATGTTGAAAGAGCATAATTATGTTTGCGCCAAAGATTTAGAAATTTTCACCGTAGTTGATGACGCCGACAGCGCTGTCGAAATCATTAACAGGTTCTATTCAAAATATTTATTAAGTCCGAATTTTTAATCCATTTGTGTATCATATAAATACATTTTTTGTATTTTTGTTCCGTATTATCATTCAAAAATTCAATGATTCAAAAAAACAGTATGCCATGAATCGTTTTTTTACACTGATAGTTGCAGGTATCCTGTTCATCGCGTTTGCGTCATTTGTTCAAACCGGCGTAACGATCAGGATGGATATGCCCGATATTATTGAGGCGGGTACTGAAGTTACGGTCAATGTTACCATCAACAAGGGAAAATTGACGGGATTTGCCCAGTTCCGGCAAGATCTACCTCCCGGGTTTACCGCCATGGCGGTAAATTCGGCTAACGCCAATTTCAGTTTTGAAAACCAGCAGTTGCGTTTGTTCTGGTGGCGCGTTCCCGAAGATGACGAAATAAATTTTTCGTACCGTATCATTGCCAATGAGCGATTGACCGGAAAAACAGAACTGAACGGAATTTTTTCCTACATCGGCAATAACGAGCGTAAATGGGTGGAACTGCAACCGAAACTGTTAGCCGTCCAGCCTTCGCCAGACATCAATCCCGCCATGCTGGTTGAGGTAAAGGATTACGCGAAAACAGCCGGTATAGGATCAACACCGTTAAATAGCGGAACAGCGGTCGCCATGCGGCAGCAGCCGGTCTGGATGAATGAGGAAAAAGTTTTTCTGGTAACTCTTTTGGTCAACAGGGATGCGGTTCAGAAATTTGCAAAAATCGAAGAAACCATACCGGAAGGATATACGGCTGCAAATATTGACAGCAAAAACGGAATTTTTACGTATAAGGATCAAGTGGCAAAATTCATTTGGATGGACTTGCCTACCGATCAGTATTTTACAGTAACCTATAAATTGATTCCCGAAGACGGAACACCTTCCGGTACGGCATCGTTGCAAATTGCGGGCGTGTTCTCTTACATGCTCAACGACAGAACCTTTTCATCCGTCATCAGCGAGCGCAATGAACTGCTTGCCGGTTTGAACAGGGATCAGGTGCAAACTCTTTTGCGCGACGTCAATATAAAAACAGCGGAACAGCCTGTGTTGATCGCCGATGGAACAACAGCCCCGAAACCGGCGGGTTCAGATGTTTCTGCACCCCCGTCGAAACCTTCTACAGGTTCTCCATCATCTTCCGTAAAAACGACTGCCGCTGCAAGCGATACCGGCGACATGCTGGCGCCCGAATCGGGCATTTATTACCGCGTACAGATTGCAGCGGGTCGCAAGCCGGTGAATACGCAACGGTATTTCAGAAAGTACAGACTGGAATATTCGGTGATGAAAGAAATACACGACGGATGGTGGAAATATTCGGTCGGGTCGTTTGAGGAATATAAGGATGCAAGGGATTACAAGGTGCAATTAAGCAACAACAACACGCTCAATGATGCGTTTATTGCGGCTTATAACAACGGAAAACGCATCACCGTACAGGATGCTTTGATGGCTTTGAACCAAAAATGGTATAAATAAGCGGATATGAAAAATTTTAGAAGGCTGATGCTCGCATTTGCGGGAATAGCGGCAGGATTGTTCCCTGCTTATTCGCAGGACGATGAAGAGATATTGAAATTACTGACCCGCGAGGTAGAGGTCGAAAACCCTGTTTACATGCCGGTACTTGGGGCAGGGACAGGTTATTTTGGCTTTTATGGCAATGTAAACGACGCTTTCCGAAGTCATACGGTAGGTAAGCCCGGATTGCGCGTTAATATGGCTACTTTCTTAGATAGAAAAAATCACTATTTTCGCGGCAACTTAGTATTCATGACAGGCGAACTTTCCGGAACGCAGCGTTCAGTGGACGATCCGCTCAAAAATCTGAATTTCAAGTCGAACATATACAGTTTTGGGGTGAATGTCCATTACAGTTTCAAGCCGTGGATCAGGGGAAAGATTTTTGAACCTTTCATTTCTTTGGGAATTGAAACGTTACAGTTCGACAGTAAAGCCGACTATATCAACGATGCAAGCGGCACCGGCTATTATTACTGGGACGACGGCACCATCCGCGATGCACCTGCATCAGTACCTCTAGCAAACATCATTCCCCGCGATTATATTTATGAAACCAACCTCCGGTCGCAAAGCCTTTACGGAAAATACAGCCAGTTTGCCGTTGCGATTCCCGTCGATGTAGGGATTGATTTCAATGTATCCAACCGTGTTACCTTTCGTGTAGCCACGTCGTTGCACTATGCGTTCACCGACATGATTGACGACCTGTCGTCGAAAAACCCCGATTACAAAACCAAATCGGGAAATAATATGTACACATTCTCCTATTTGTCGTTGCATCTGGATTTGTTCTCATCCGACAAGGTGAAGATTGTGGAAGATGTTTTTGCCGATATCGAAAATTATGATCCTACCATGGATGAAGACGAGGACGGCGACGGTGTGTTAGACGGAGCAGACTTGTGCCCCGGTACGCCTCCTAATGTGAAAGTAGATGAGAACGGTTGTCCGATTGACTCCGATGGCGACGGCGTTCCCGATTATTTAGACCTTGAGCCAAATTCCCGCCCCGGCGCTATTGTGGACGAATACGGAGTGGAAATCAACGAAAATATGGTGATTGATGTACTCAATACCGATGCCATCCGCCGCCGCGATGTTGAATCGTACCTGATGATGCAAAAATTGCAAAACAGGTCGCGCCGCAGCGAGGCTCTTCCCGTCCCCGACAAATTCAAAAAAGTGGATAGAAACGGAGATGGATACATATCTTTCGACGAACTGCTGAAAACCGTCTATGACTTTTTTGATGGTAATTCCGATTTTACGCCTGATGAAATCGAGGAATTGAACAATTTCTTTTTCGAACAGTAACTTAGGAATGAGAGGGAATCTCCGTTGGGACGAGGTTGCACCTCGTCTAACTGTATCATGACAGGTTCAACCTGTTGGGATAATACGGACGAGGTACAACCTCGTCCAAACGGGTGGAGGGAGTAGTACCGTCCCTGCGGGACTTTGTAGTGTATTCGTCATGTTGGCTTTTCCGCAGGTTAAAACCTACGGTTAATAAAGTACTGTCCCTGCGGGACATTTCATCGCTGACGGGTGCAATTGACTGCGTCGAGGGTTTCGCCGTTCAAATTGTCGCAAAAGGAAATCCCGATAGGGATTTAAGCTCGGTAGGAAAAAGATATTCCGCAGTTTCCACGCATTCCGTAGGAATGCAACGTATGTCGTGCAATATGGTTGCATTCCTACGGAATGCCTGCAATTTTTGGGGTTATATTTTTCTACCGAACTGACATTCCTAACGGAATGTTCTCAAAATCAGGAAAACGACAATTTGAACGGCGTAGCCCTCGACACAGTCAATTGTACCCGATTCAATAAATCAATATTATTTTCTGAAAAATATTTTTTACTTTTGACGCACCATTATAGCATGTAGTTATTTTAAATCTAAACCGTCATGAAAAAAATATTTATTTGTTTGATTTCTGTTGCGATGACAGGATTTACGTCCTGCAATAAAGAAGCAAAGAAAGAACCTTCGCTACCTTTTGGCTTGCCGGGCGCTTATATTGTTGATATGGCTATTGACAACAACAATATGCTGTATTTTGTTACAAGCGAAATAGACCATGATGTAGAAACGCCGATTTGGTCGAGCTTTCTCCCACACAGATATTATTTGTCAAGAAAATCAGAGGAATCCGGGAAAATTGAAATATTGGATGACCGCTATCTCCCTGCCGGAAAGATATGTTTTGATAAAAATAATCATCTTTTGACGTATGATGATAAATCTATTTACAGAGTTGATGGGGATTTACGTCATAAAATATATGAATTTCCTGATATAAGATCATTATCTTTTATCGCTGTTGATAACGATAATAATATTTGGGCGGGAGGTACGCAAACTGGCTTGTATAAAATTGACGCCCAGTTGAATGTAACCCATTATCATGAATATAATTCTGAACTGCCGACCAACAACGTGAGAGATATTCATATTGACAAAGACAATAATATATGGATTGTAACAGGATGGTTATCAGATAATCAGGGAATATTGAAAATATCAAATGAAGGTCAATGGACTGTTTATAAAGATATTACATCTCAGAATATTTTGTGTCTGGTTACCGATAAAAACGGGCATCTCTGGATAGGAACGGGTTGGGATAATGAAAACCAGTCGTTGATGCGTTTTGACGGCACAGGCTGGGAAACTGTAACTTGCCGGAATGACAAAAATGAGACGGTTGAAGGGATAGTTAGATATTTGCAGTCAGACGGTCGTAAACTGTATGTTGTGATAGCAAAAGGGAAAGACTTGATAGATTATTATTCATATTCACATGAATTACTGACATTTGACGGAGATAAATGGAATAAGAAAAACGAAATCCCGGAAGATGACTGGATTGGTAATTTGGTTGTGGATAACTATCGGAAAGTGGTATGGGTGTGGACTTTGAGTAAAGGACTCTTTTTTAAAATACCTTTCTGAACTGATCAAGTAAAACTCTTACTGCATGTAAGATTTCGTGTAAATTCGTGTAATTCGTGGACAGAATCATCCGCCGAAACCTTCGCCATTACAGGCGTTATTACCTTCTGATAACGCTTGCTATCGTATTAGCCAACACCATCATTACCGGCAGCCTGTTCGTGGGCGATTCGGTGAAGCATACGCTCGTAAGCCGCGTGGACGAACGTTTGGGGCGAGCCGTTACGCTTGTTGCTTCGGGTTCCGGTTTTATGGATGAGGCGTTTGCAGAAATACCTGATTTGAACGGCTCGGCGGCTACGGTGTTTTTCACCAATGGCTTTGCGCCTCACGGATTGTCGTTGCTTCCCGTAACGGTGTGGGGCGTGGACAGCAGCCTCTCGGCGATTACCGCGCCGGGCTTTGTATTCCCCGATGCAGGAGAAGCGGTCGTCAATCGTAAAACGGCAAATGAACTTTCGTTGAAGGAAGGCGACGATGTGGTGGTGCGTCTTCCCAATACCCGCATGATACCTTCCGGATCGCTGTTTGTAACCGACAACTATACGGCAAGCCTGCGCCTGCGTGTGAAAGCCGTGATTGACAGCCGGCAGTCGGGCAATTTGAACCTGCGCAACGAACAATCGCTGCCGTTCAATCTGTTCATCAACCGGCAGGAATTGGCGACAGAATTGGAAATGGAAGGGAAATGCAACATTATTCTTTTGAACCGTAAACTTTCCGG
>Ga0082212_10008648_pt1 | contig 13255 bp, 13 predicted proteins | sample TergutNt197P3_FD_71548 | JGI IMG/M metagenome (GOLD analysis project Ga0082212, IMG submission 71548) | Neocapritermes taracua P3 segment gut microbial communities from Petit-Saut dam, French Guiana - Nt197 P3 | ecosystem: Host-associated > Arthropoda: Insects > Digestive system > Gut ... | reverse complement strand
TCAGAAAATCGAATTGAAACACGTGTTTTTCCAAAAGATTTGCGCCGTTTTGTATTCTATCGTGCATAATGTCTACATCGGCTTTGTCAAGGGTTGAAGCCCAGATATTGTATTTGTTGGTCAGTCCTGCAAGTAAATTTCCGGTTCCGGCGGCGCAATCCCATACATAATATTCTTCTTGCCAATCCTCGCCAAAGACATCAGCCAAATATTTTTGCGAAAGTTCAACCCAAATTTTCGGTGTATAGAAACTACCCTTTCGCTCTCTTACATCTTGAGGAACAAGTAAGTGTCTGTGGTCAACAATATAATCCCAATATTCCTCCAACGGCGGACGATCGTATTTTGCCCAAAACTGCGCGTATGCTTTTTGGTTATCTATAAAATCCACCGTACTTGAAGTGAAAAGTCCGCGCCTGTTTTTGTGCCGGTCTAATTCGTACCGGTTGCTTCTGAGTAAAACCTGCAATTTTTCTTTTAACGTTTTGTCTTCATCGGAAAGTAAATCGGCAATGTAAAAATCGCCGTCAATAATTCCGTCACGTTTTAATGTTTCCCAATCATCAATTTCAATGGTCGGTTTTACGGTTTCTAACCATTTAGTATAAACTGTAATGAAGTTGTTTTTGTCAATTTTGATTTTGGTGGTTTGGGTTTTTCCAACCACAAAGTTGTCGCAGATAAAACGTTTCAATTCTTTTTCATCTTTCTCAAAATCGAAAAGAAAAGCCTCCCATAGCCCATCCAAAGGAGGGGAAATTTCCTCCCCTTGGGGGAGGGATGGGCTTATAATTTTTTCAATCTGCGCATACACCTGTTTAAATTCGCGTGTTTCGTGGTCAGATGGCGCTACGTTCCAGTTGAAATCGTTTTGGTAAAAAATATCCTGAATTTCCGAATAGGGTATAAAGGCGATTTTTTCGCAATCGAAACAACCAAGAAAGGGCGGCGGCAGTATTTTGTCGAAGGTGCGGGCTTTTCCGATAGTCAGTACAAGTTGGGTAAGCATCTCTATTATATCTGCAGGCTTTTGTTTGGCTTCTGCCCACAATAAATAAGCCCCCTCTAACTCCCCCAAAAGGGGAGAATTTTCCCCCCATTTGGGGGGAGTAAGGGGGGCTTTTACAGCAAAGTCAATATCTTTGATAATTTCGGTACAATCAAATTTATCAAAAAAATCTTGCGCTACTTTGTTTTTTAACGACTCTTCACGGATATTGACGTATTTCATGCGTCTATGAGTATAAATATTTCTGCAAAAATACAGATTTTCTTCGATTCACCAGCACCCATCTAAAAAATGGCTCTATAAGGTCTTGAGTGAGTAAATACCTTTGCTGGAGATGCTCATCGTTTACTTTTTGTTTGCAATCCGGTTGACAACGACAGCAATGGCGCCATCGCCGGTAACGTTGCAGGCTGTACCGAAGCTGTCGATGGCGATATACAAAGCGGTAATCAGGCCAATGGCCACCTCGTCGAACCCAAGCATGGATTGCAGTACTGCAATCGCCGCCATGATGGCGCCACCGGGAACGCCCGGCGCAGCTATCATCATAATACCCAACATCATGATGAAACCCGCAAAAAGACCAATGTCAAAAGGAATATCAATCAATATACAGATGGCTAATGCCATGGCAACAATTTTCATGGTGCTTCCCGAAAGGTGAATAGTGGCGCACAGCGGTACACAAAAGTCGGCAATATCCTTATTGACGCCGTTTTTCTTCACTTGAGCCAGCGTAACAGGGATGGTGGCTGCCGACGAAGAAGTACCTAATGCCGTCATATATGCCGGTAACATATTGTACAACAACTTAAACGGATTTCTGCCTGCAATGACTCCGGCAATGCCATATTGAATCAACAACAACAGGATATGCAATGTGAAAATTACCCCGATGATTTTGCCAAAAACAGTGATTACGGTAAATGCCGTTCCGGAATTTGACATATTAAGAAAAATACCGAAAATATAAATCGGCAGTAATGGAATAATCACCACAGAAATAATACGTTCGATGATGTTTTTAAATTCTGTCAGAGCCGATTTCAACGTTTCGCCCTTACTTGCAGCAATACCGATACCTAAAATGAAAGCCAGTATCAAAGCTGTCATCACACCGAAGGCGGGAGGCATGTCGATGGTGAAAAACGGCGCCAGCAACGAAGCCTCCGGATTGTCAACGCTTGCCAGCGTAGCGCTTGGCTCAATCAGCGTCGGAAAAACAGCCCGGCATGAGAAATAGGTGAAAAATCCCGAAAAAAGTGTTGAACCATATGCGATGAGCGTGGTGATGGCCAGCAAACGTCCGGCGCTTTTTCCCAGATCGGCAATGCCCGGAGCTACTAATCCAAGTATTATCAGCGGAATACAAAAAAACAGGAACGATGCGAAAATACTGTTGAACGTTACAAAAAAACGTACCACTGAGGCAGGAAATACCATACCGAACAACAAACCTAAAACGATTGCGATAATGATTCTGGGAAGTAATCCAATTTTCAATTTTAATGATTTCATATTCTTCATGAATTGATTTTTGCAAAGATAATTCAAAATATTTAGTCGCGCAGACGATCTTCAGACAAATTATAAAAAAATACCAAAGTGATAAATTTAATCAAACACTCATTGCCGATGCCTTTATCTTTTTCCCCAGTTCCGAAGCAAATACAAAATCATCTAAATGTTTGTTCTGCGACTGCAGAATATCGTGTTTGGTACCTTCCCATTCGATACGTCCCTCGTAGATAAACGTTACCTTGTCGCCAATTTCGAGTACCGAATTCATATCGTGGGTATTGATGATGGTCGTCATGTTGTATTCTTCGGTCAGTTCCTTAATCAGATTGTCGATAACAATGGATGTCTGCGGGTCGAGGCCGGAATTAGGTTCGTCGCAAAGCAGGTATTTCGGGTTAAGAGCAATGGCACGGGCAATGGCTACACGTTTTTTCATTCCGCCGCTTAATTCGGCAGGCGACAACCTGTTTACATTTTCGAGATTTACCCGTTGCAAACAGAAATTTACCCGTTCGCGTTTCTCATCGAGAGTCATATTGGTGAACATGTCCATCGGAAACATTACGTTTTTTTCAACATTCATCGAATCGAACAATGCGCTGCCCTGAAAAAGCATTCCGATTTCCTTCCGGATTCCCTTTTGTCCTGCAAAGTCAAGTTTATTGAAAACCACGTCGTCATAAACAATTTCACCTTCGTTAGCAGTTACTAATCCAATAATGGATTTCAACAGCACTGTTTTTCCCGAACCGCTACGTCCAATCACTAAATTGGTCATACCACGGTTGAACCTGGTTGATATATGGTCAAGCACTAATTTTTCTCCGAATCTGACAGTTATATCTTTAACTTCTATCATGACAACAGCATTTGGGTGATGATCAGGTCGAACGAAAGGATCAGGATACAGCAAAAAACAACCGAACGCGTACTTGACCTGCCCACTTCGAGCGACCCGCCTTCTACATAATAACCGTGATACGCAGGTACGGTAGAAATGATGAACGCATACGCCACCATTTTGACGCACGAATAGGTGATGTAATAGGGAATGTACGCATAACGGATGCCCTGTATGTAGGTCTGCGGGGTGATGATATCCAGAGCAACGCATATCAGCCAGCCCCCCCACACGCCTATAACCATGCTCAGGATGGTCAGTATCGGGAAAAAGATAACGTTGGCGATGATTTTAGGAAGGATGAGGTAGCAGGCTGAGTTAACGCCCATCATCTCAAGTGCGTCTATTTGTTCGGTAACCCGCATGGTACCTATCTCCGACGATATACTGGAGCCTACTTTACCGGCAAGGATCAGCGCGATCATGGTAGAAGCAAACTCAAGCAGCATGGTGTCACGCGCAGTGAGGCCAACTAAATAACGCGGCACAAAAGGATTTTCAATGTTATATGCGGTTTGCATGGTAATAACCGCCCCTATAAAAAGCGATACCAGCGCCACAATACCCAACGAATTGATACCCAGTAATTCTATCTCCTTGAGTATTCTCCGGTAATAGATGGAAAATTTTTCGGGCTTGGAAAAAACTTTCCCAATCAACATATAATAACGTCCTACATGATATAAAAGATTCATTTTTTGAAATTATGTTGCAAAGAAACCCATTTTTTAGGAAAAAGAGAAAAATAATTATATGTTTTGTATCCATTTATACATCTTGTCCGAACGACGAATCTGCTGCGGAACAGGCGTTGAAAACACTTCGCCTTTACCGGTTTGCTCTACAGGTTTCATCTCTACACGAATTTCGGGTACAATCATTTCCACTATGCCGGTAGTCGGCCCGATAACGAGGATGTGGTCGCCCACTGTAAGCGAACCTGATTGCATTTGAAATTCGCCTACGCCGAGTTTCGTAAAGTAGTTGTTGCACAAAGCGATGTATTCTTTTCGGCGGGTGGCTTTCGATCCGTGTACGTCGTTCAGTTCCGCCATGCTTTTGCCTAAATAGTAACCGTCCCAGAAACCACGATTGAACACGGTTTGCATTCTTTCTGTCCACTCAATTGCTTTGGATATACTGTACGTGCCGTTGCAATATGCTTCTAAAGCTTCGTTGTAACAATCTCCCACAATTTTAACATATTCGGGGCCACGTGCACGGCCTTCCACCTTGAATACCCGCACACCTGATTCAATCATCTTATCAATGAAACCAATGGTACATAAGTCCTTGGGCGACATGATGTATGAATTGTCCACTGTCAGTTGGCGGCCAGTTTCGCTATCCATTGCCGAATAGGAACGACGGCAAATCTGTACGCATTCGCCGCGATTGGCCGAACGGTTGTACTCGTGCAAGCTCAGATAACATTTGCCCGACACAGCCATGCACAAGGCGCCATGGCAGAACATTTCAATCTCTACCAATCGTCCGGATGGCCCGGTAATATGCTTGTCTTGAATAAATGTACAAATTCCGGTTACTTGTTCCAGAGAAAGTTCACGAGCAAGCACCATCACATCGCAATACTGCGCAAAGAAGTGCACTGCCTGACAGTTGCTGATGTTCAACTGGGTAGAAGCATGAACTTCCAGACCTATTTGCCGTGCATAAAGAATAGCAGCCATGTCGGAAGCAATAACGGCGTCGACTCCGCAACGAAGAGCGGCATCCGCTGTTGTGCGCATATCGGGTATATCACTGTCGTACACAATGGTGTTAAGCGTTAGATAAGTTTTAACATTTCTTTCACGACAGGCAGTAACAATCTGCGCCAAATCGTCAAGCGAAAAATTGACTGAAGACTGCGAACGCATATTAAGATTACCCGTACCGAAATACACGGCATCGCATCCGGTTTGCAATGCAGCAGACAATGATTCCCACGAACCAACCGGAAGCATCACTTCAATCGAACTCCTCACTATCTTTTTTTTATCCACGTATGATATAATTTTTCACGAAACCTGAAACTTGAAACTTGAAACTTGAAACTTCATACCTCAAACTTCAAATATTTAATGCTAAACCCCTTCTCCATAAACTTTTTTTCATAATGGGTCTGTACAGACAAAATATCATCAGCGCTTTTCGAGTTATATAAATCATCAGTACAAATTATGATATGCAACTTGTTTATATTTAAAATACTACATGTATAGTCAAATAAACTTTTGCTATCGGTTTTCAGATGTATGATTCCTCTCGGTTGCAATATTTCACGGTACGACTGTAAAAAGCGAAGAGAAGTGAGCCTTTTGTTTTCACGGCTTTGTTGCGGTTGCGGGTCGGGGAAGGTAAGCCATATTTCGGATACTTCGCCGGAAGCAAAACACGACGTAATAAATTCAATACGAGTGCGCAGGAAAGCAACGTTGGTCAGGTTGTTTTGCAGGGCGTCGGTAGCGCCTACCCACATACGCGCCCCTTTGATGTCCACCCCGATAAAGTTTTTTTCGGGATATTTACGCGCCAGGGCAACCGTGTATTCGCCTTTTCCGCATCCAAGTTCTAAAACAATAGGGTGTTGATTACCGAAAACCTCATCCTTCCAATGTCCTTTTATCTTGAAATCGGCACGAAATACTTCATCGAATCCGGGCGCGATCACATTCGGATAGGCAGACATTTGGGCAAAACGTTTGAGCTTGTTTTTGGACACAGACTGATATACGGATAATGTTTGCGACAAAAGTACATATTTTTTTCTTTTTTCATTCAGGATACATACAAATGCGCTATCTTTGCCATCCAAAATAAAGAAAAATCAATGGAACCAATAATAGAAATACCTGATTCTCCAACGCGGATAGCTATGCGAGGCGGCGTATTTACCGCAACATTGATGCTCATTTTTTCAGCGCTGGGCTGGCAATTGATGAGTTGGCTTGCTTTTATATTTGGCATCTATATGGGTATGAAGGCATATAAAAGTGTACGCGGCGGGATTATCATTTATTCACAGGCATTATCCGCCGGTTTCCAAACGGCTTTTTTTACGTCTTTTATTTTGGCCTTTTTTGCCTATGTGAGCGTAACCATAAATCCGTCGGGGATTGATATAACGCTTGAGGCAATGGAGCAACAGTTGAAAACATACACTCTTTCACCTGTTATTGCTGAATCTATCGTTCAGCAATGGCGCGAAATATTATCGCCGGTGATGGTTGCAGCCATTACTATTTTTGCGTATAGTGCGGCGGGAGGTTTGGTGGCTGTTCTGTTGGCATTTTTCGTAAAGAATACCAAATCCGGTGAATTTGTAGAATATTGATAATATGAATATTTCCATTGTAATCCCACTGTATAACGAATCGGAATCCATACCCGAACTTGTTGCCTTGATCGAACGGGTAATGAACGAACATTTGTACAGTTATGAGTTGATCATGGTGGATGATGGCAGCACGGATACCTCGTGGACAATGATAGAGCAGGCGGCTCAAAATAATCCGAACATTCATGCTATTGGTTTCAGGCGCAACTATGGCAAATCGGCTGCGCTTTTTTGCGGGTTCAAAAAAGCAACCGGCGATGTGGTCATCACCATGGATGCCGACCTTCAGGATAGTCCCGATGAAATCCCCGAATTGTACAATATGATTGTTAATGAAGGATTTGACCTTGTTTCGGGATGGAAGAAGAAACGCCGCGACAACAAACTCACAAAAAATTTCCCCTCAAAAATATTTAACGCTACAGCCCGCAGGATGACAGGAATCAAACTGCATGACATGAATTGCGGCTTAAAGGCTTATCGCAACAAAGTGGTGAATAGTATTGAAGTATACGGAGAGATGCACCGTTATATTCCGGTTTTGGCGGCAAAAGCCGGTTTTACCCATATTGGCGAGAAAGAGGTAGAGCACAGGGCGCGGAAGTACGGCGTCACCAAGTTTGGATGGAGCCGTTTCGTCAACGGTTTTCTTGATATGTTAAGCATCCTGTTTATTTCGCGCTTCGGCAAAAGACCCATGCACCTTTTCGGATTGCTGGGTTCTTTGATGTTCTTGGCCGGTTTTCTTTCGGCGACATGGCTGGGTGCGCAAAAACTGTATTATGTGCAACACGGTATCAAGGCAAGTCTTGTTACGGACAGTCCCTATTTCTATCTTGCGCTTACCGCAATGATTCTGGGAACACAACTTTTCCTGTCGGGTTTCCTTGGGGAACTCATCTCGCGTAATTCAACAGAACGTAATACATATCAAATAGATAAAGAATTTTAATTATATAAATACTTGAAGTGAACAGATTGGCATATATTGGTTTTGGTTTCATTTGTCTCTTCGTAATGAATGTGGGAATAAATGCACAAACGGACGCATCAATCAAATCGGCAAAAAATACGGTTAATGATGCAAGCGGTTCATTAAAACCCTATCAGAAATTTGCGGAAAACGACAGTATCGCCCGTTGGTTGTTTGGCGGCGACGGAGCGCTTTCATTTCGGGCTACCAGTCTGGCCAACTGGACTGCAGGCGGCGAAGACCAGATTGGAATAAGCCCGATTGTCAATTTGTTTTTCAATTATAAAAAAGGTAAGCAAACCTTTGAAAATTACGGCACTTTTGCTTACGGATTTTTAAAAACCGGTGAAAGAAGGGCTCTTAAAAACGACGACCGGTTGTTTTACACATCGAAATTAGGACGCCAAATATCACCAAAATGGTTTTATACGACTACATTACTGGCGCGTACCCAGTTTACTCCGGGATACAAATATTCAAACAACGATACTATCCGGATCAGCGATTTTCTGGCTCCCGTATACTTGTATATCTCTGCCGGTCTTGATTATCGTCCAAACAATTCGTTTTCATTAGTTTTATCTCCGCTGATGGGCAAGGCTACATATGTTAATTCCGGCGATATGACTGTTTTGGCTACGGCCGGAATGGTAACCGTCGAAAAAGATGAAACCGGCGCTGATGTAAAGATTCCCCATCGTTCACGTCATGAGTTTGGCGGTGGCGCTCTTTTTTCACTTACCGGAAACTTATTCAAAAATAAAGTGTCCTATAATTCGCAGGTGGAATTGTTTTCCAATTATGCGCAAAAACCTGAAAATGTAGATGTTTTTTGGACCTTTCAAACAAAAATATTGTTGTACAAAAATATCACCGGCGATTTCCGTCTCGATCTGAAGTACGACGACGATCAAAAATTGTTAAACGACGATGGTTCGTTAGGCGGTCCTAAAGTACAGATCAAAAATTACATGGGAGTAGGATTATTTTATCAGTTTTAATAAAGTGTAACATAGTTATAGTATTAAGATATAAATCATTATATAACATCATCTAAACAATAAATACAATGGAAATAAAAGGAAAATTGGTTAAAGTGCTGCCTGTACAAACAGGTCAGGGAAGGAACGGCGAATGGAAAAGACAGGAATTTATCATTGAACTGGACGGTACCTATCCCCGTAAAGTCTGTATATCAACATGGGGCGATAAGGTAAGTGTAGAGTCGCTCAAAGAAGGAACCATGCTGAATGTATCGTTCGACGTCGAAAGTCGTGAATTTAACGGCAAATGGTACACCAACCTCACTGCATGGAAGGTGGAAACGGTTGGAGAAGACCAGCAGATTTCGCCCTCCTTGCCGCCTATGGAAACCTATCAACCCGATGACGCGCCGCCCGTAAAGGACGATCTCCCATTCTGAATAAATTGATTATTTGAGTTTTAACCCTTTAAATATATATTTTTTATGAGAACTATTTTTTTATTTGCCGCTCTTTTCGTTTCGGTTCCTTTCATCGCGGCGCAGGAACCACTTCAAATTATTGTTTTCGGCGCGCATCCCGATGATTGCGACATCAATGCCGGCGGTGTGGCGGCTTTGTTTGCACAGATGGGACATAAAGTCAAATTTGTGTCGCTAACCAACGGGAACAAAGGCCACCATATCATGAAACCGGATGAACTTGCCGCACGCCGTAAAAGGGAATTGCAGGCAGCTGGCAGGGTGCTTGGCATTGAGTATGTTAACCTTGACAACTCCGATGGAGAACTGATGCCTACGCTGGAAAACCGGTTTGCAGTCATCAAACTCATTTGCGAATGGAATGCTGATATCGTCATCACGCATCGTCCTAATGATTATCATCCCGATCATCGCTATACTTCTATCATTGTGCAGGATGCAGCCTACATGGTCGGAGTGCCGCTGATGATTCCCGATGGCAAGCCATTGCGGAAAACGCCAGTGTTCCTGTATATGCCTGATCGTTTTCAAAAACCGAATCCGTTTTCTCCTGATATTGTGATTGATATTACTTCTGTTGCCGCAAAAAAGGCTGAAGCCATTTGCTCACATGAATCGCAGGTGTTTGAATGGTTACCATGGGTTGGTGGTCAGCCTGATGAAGCGCCTTCTGATCCAGCCCAAAGACGTCAATTTTATGTCGACCGTTATTTGTCAAGAAGCAACGCAAACAGATACAATGATGCTGCCTCCAAATGGTATACACCCGCTCAGTGGCAAAATGTCAAATTTGCCGAAGCATTTGAAATATGCGAATACGGAAGTATTCCTGACAAGGCGCGCATCAAACAGTTGTTTCCGATGTTGCCATAAAACGTTTTTGCAGCCAAAAGAGAAATATGCATGAAGAAAAATATAGCCTTGCTTTTAGGCGGTAATTCCGCAGAAGCAGAAATATCCGTACAAAGCGCCAACCAGATGTTACTACATTTGGATGACGCTTTGTTTGCTGTATATCCGATAATGGTACAAGGGACGTCCTGGACATATACCCATGATGACTGCGCTATAGAGGTGGACAAGAATGATTTTTCCATCATTGTTGACGAACGCCGCATCCGTTTCGACTGCGCTGTACCGATGATACACGGAACGCCCGGCGAAGACGGACTGTTGCAGGCGTATTTCGAGTTGGTACAGGTTCCATATACCACTTGTGGGATGTTAGCTTCATCGCTTACATTCAACAAACATGCATGTAAAACATATCTCAACTCTTTAGGCATCCTCTTCCCAAAAGGCAAACTGATCCGAAAAGATGAAAAGGTGAATGCGCCTGAACTGTCTTCTATCATGGGTTTCCCGTGTTTCGTCAAGCCCAATAACGGTGGTTCGAGTTTTGGCGTAAGCAAAATCAAATCAATTGATGAATTGATCCCTGCGTTAGAAGCAGCATTTGCAGAAGATACTGATGAAGTGCTGGTTGAGGAATTTATTGGAGGTACTGAAATTACATGTGGCTTAGTGAAAATCGACGGTGAAATCATTGTTTTTCCCATCACAGAAATAGTCAGCAAAAAGGATTTTTTTGATGTCGAAGCCAAATACAAGGCAGGTTTGTCGGATGAGATTACTCCCGCACGCATCAGTGAATCGTTGCGTACCGATTGTGAAATAGTATCTACTGCCATATACAAGTATTTGAATTGCAGAGGTATCGTAAGAATTGATTACATTGTCCGCAATGATCGGCTTTATTTTCTTGAAGTGAATACAGTTCCCGGCATGAGTCCCGCCAGTATTATTCCAAAACAGATCAACGTTATGGGAACAGCTACGATTAAAGAGCTATATACCAAATTGATAAATGAAGCAATCGAAAGGGTAGGGGAGGGGTAGAAAGGAAAAAGCAGATATTTTTTTTAAAAAAATATAAGAGAAATCTCAAAAGCTTTTGATAATTCAGTATAATCACTATTTTTGCGCTTTTAAAAGTAGAATGAGTTTAGTGGAGTTTATATCAAATCTGTCTCCTGAAATAGTATTGGCTTTGACATTTATGGTATCTTTCGCAGTTACTTATTTGTCTATCCCATCCATAGTTAATGTTGTACGGCAGAAAAAATTGTTTGACGTACCCAGTCGTCGGAAAAGCCACAAACAGCAAACCCCGACATTGGGCGGCGTTGCTATATTCGCCGGATTCACCGTATCAGCAGGCTCATTCATCAATTACAATCTTGTCCCGTCATTACAATATATACTGGTAGCTAGTATCATTATTTTTTTTATTGGGCTGAAAGATGATATATTGTTGATTGTTCCCATCAAAAAGCTATTTGGACAGATTTTAGCAGGGTTGGTTATCATGATTCCGGGAAACTTATATTTTTCCAGTGTACACGGATTTTTAGGAATATATCACATTTCGGTCATACCCAGTCTATTGCTGACATTATTTGTTATTATTGTCATTATCAATAGTTTCAATCTGATTGATGGTATTGACGGGCTTGCCGCTTCGTTAGGCATGTTGTCCTCATTATTTTTCGGAGTATGGTTTTTCATTTCGGGAAATATTGAATACAGTCTTATTTCTGCTGCAATAATCGGCACTTTGCTGGCTTTCTTCAGGTTTAATGTGTTTTTGGGAAAAAACAAGATTTTTATGGGCGACACAGGATCATTGATCGTCGGATTGCTTATGGCTGTTCAGGTGATTATGTTTAATGAAAAAAACATCGGTTTCACATCGGCTTTTTCCATAAAATCGGCTCCGGCTGTGTCTTTTACCGTACTGATTATACCGTTATTCGATACTTTGCGTGTATTTCTTATCAGGATGTTACGCAAACGTTCACCTTTTATCGCAGATAAAAATCATCTGCACCATTGTTTGTTGAAACTGGGTTTCAGTCACATACAAACAACGATGATTATTGTCTTTGCAAATATATGTTTCATAATAATGGCTTTAGCGTTGCAAAACATTGGAATTTTGGGGCTTACAGCGATTATTCTGAGTATTGCCACCATTTTGTCTTTTTATATCGAATATTTAGTGAAGAAAAACGGACATTCTGTTCCTGATATGTCAAGAGATAACGAAGATATACCTCATAATTAATTATCCATTAAAACCTTTCATAATGAAAACCAATACTATTGTTCTTATTTGTGCAGCTATGATCGCGGCTGCTTGTGGCGGAAACAGCCAATCATCTTCATCGTGTTCTCACGATCATGACGGCGATAAAGCCTGTTGCCAGGTTGCTGAAGTAAAGAAAATCATCAGCGCGCAGGTTTTTATCCAGCCTGAAAAGGTTGATGCCTTTTTATCTGCCACGAAAGACCTGATCGAAAAGTCGCGTGCAGAAGAAGGATGCGTCAGCTATAGTTTGTATCAGGACCCGCAAGACAAAACCAAATTTTTGTTTTTCGAAGAATGGAAAAATCAGGCTGCCGTAGATTTCCATTTTGCAACCGAGCATTTCCAAAAATTTGGCGAAACATTGGAAGAGTGTGCATCTGCGCCTGCGGTGATCACTATATATGATTCTGTGGCCGAAGAGAAAGTCTGATTATTCTATACACGAGTATCGTCGTGTTCTCTTGACCAAGTAAACCATTTTTCATAAGTGATTCATAATAACCATAATATGAATTATAAAGCTATGTTTATATCTATGAAAAAAATTATTATAAGCAGTTGTTTCTTGATAAGTCTGCTTAGCGCCGGATCAATGGCGCTGAAAGAAGATGACAAACAGATTAAAGAAATTACTCATGAAAATGACGGATTTATAAATCTGGGCACAAAGTTCGGCTATCCGATAGGGAAAAATACCGGATATGAACGCACTTTGGGTACAACGGTATATTATGACGGCGTACTTGAAGTCAGGAATGAAGATAAGGATGGAAATCCGACAGGCCCGACGCTGATGCACCATTCCGAATCAGGAGTGCAGATATTGCAGGAAGTAGCGACGGGATTCTATTTTAAGGATATGAATGGTAACGGCCAACTTGATCCATACGAAGAC
>Ga0082212_10008647_pt1 | contig 13258 bp, 6 predicted proteins | sample TergutNt197P3_FD_71548 | JGI IMG/M metagenome (GOLD analysis project Ga0082212, IMG submission 71548) | Neocapritermes taracua P3 segment gut microbial communities from Petit-Saut dam, French Guiana - Nt197 P3 | ecosystem: Host-associated > Arthropoda: Insects > Digestive system > Gut ... | reverse complement strand
TTCAAACTCGATCATAAGCTTCTTCGGTTTTTGGAGCCATATCTTCCGTCGTTGTATGCCCGATTTCAATATTTCTGCCGACGAACTGTTTGTTGATATGAGATCACTCATAATTCAAGTGTATTTTCCGATTGGAATTATTGCGCCAAGGTAAACCTGAAACTCACGCCCACGTTTGTATTTGAAGTACGGTAGGTGGTTGTAATAAACGGGTTGTTGATGACTTTATCGAAATACAACCGCATCTGGAACCGGTCGCTCAGCATGTAATCGGCTGTCATTTTCAGCGTCGTAGCACTTTGTCCGGCGGTGAGCTGATCGCTTTCTTCAACGAGTCGCCTCAACACGGTTTTATTTTTCCGGAACGACAAATCAGCTCTCAGCGTCAAATCGTTGGAATAGGCGCGTTGCGAATTTTTGGTTTTGATAATCAGGTCCATGCGGGTAAAGCGATAGCCAAGCCCCACAATGAGTTCGCTGCTCAAAACTTCGGTAATCTGATTGTTGGCAAACGACAGCGATATACTCCGTGTGCGTTTAAGCTCGGAACGCGTCGTCAGGTCGTTTATCCATGTTATGTCTATGTTCAGCAACGGGTTAAACGTTTCGTTTATGCTCACCGAGGTGAAATCGTAAGCCGGGATGAAATTGTTCTGCACATCGCGTATGTAGCTGAATCCGTCCTCCATGGTCATATAATTCAGGTTGGTCAGGTACGATCCCATTGTGTAGTTCGAAGTATACCGGTGTGTGAGATTCATGGTTTTGAACACTTTGTTCAGCGCCGGGATTCGCGAAACCATGCCTTCGTATTGAACATTCCAGTTGGGCCTGATATATTTTATTGAGGGGAACAAACTCAGGGATACTTTATTTGGGTCGTTTCCCTGATAGGCGGCAAGAAAGGCGGGCACCAAAACCTCAACCGATGTGGGGCCGTATCCGTCGGGGAATCCGGTTTCGGGATTCACCGACCCCGGTACGTATCCATTTCCCGACGGCCTGCTGTACGCCAACCTTTTGGCAATGATCGCCCTGTTGGATTTGAAATTTTCAAAAGCTTCCGACTGCTGTACCTCTTCCTTGCCGATGGCGAAGAAAGCTGTTCCCCATGTGAGAACCGTCATCGAGAAGTTTCCCGATTCGGACAAACTGTGCGAATCGAAAGAGCGACTCACATTATCGAATGAATAGTATTCGCTGAGGTTCTTCGAGATGGTGCGATTGGCATTCACATCGATGCGCAAATCGGGCAGCGGTTCTATATTCGACCTGATATTGAAACGTTCCGTGCGGTTGAACTGGAAAGGCAGGTTCAGCAACGGATCAGTAGTGAGCCAGCCTTTGTCGGCCGCATTTTTGGCAAAGTTGCGATCCTGCCATCCCATCAGGAATGGAAATCCCGGCGCCGTGGAAGAGCCGTAACTTTCTCCGAACATGCCCCTGTTGGGGGTGTAAACGCCTGCGCCGAATATGGTGGGCTGCGGAAGATACCCCGGAAATGCCGTACCACCCGACACATTGTAGCTGACAGTAATGGTGCGTACGCCTGTCAGCATACGCAATCCCAAATCCATAATATCTTTCATCACGTTTTTGTCGATCTTGCCGGTTACCGTGATCTCGGCCGAGGCAGCGTCTGCTATTGGCGTAAATTCCAGCACATTACCGTCGATCATCCGTGTGCGCCCTTCGATAATATTTCCGTCGGCATCAACTGCTTTGACACTGGTTGTCTTCAGGTTGAGGCGATGGCTGATGGTTGTAGGTATATCTTTTTTCAGATTTACGTTGCGTTGGGTATATTCGGGATTTTTCTGTGCTATTGGCTCCGGTGGCAGAGTTTGCTGCTGTGCTCCTGTACTTTGACGCGTACTTCCTCCCCGCATGCGGTTGGTAACGCGGCTCGTGCGCTGAAATTTCTGATCGAGTTTGCTCAGATATTGAACTTTGTTATACAAGTTGGTAAGATTTAAGGTTCCCGAAAGCTGAAAGTTTTGCGAATTCTGAACCACATTTCCCAACTGAATAGTATCGGCGGTTATGGAGCCGGCAGTCCAATTGTAGCTGCCGTTGTAAGTAATCTGCCCATTGATGAAGTTCAGCATTTTTATCCTGTTGAAACTCAACATATAAGAGCCGTTTACATTGTGATTATACAAGATGGGACGCCCCAAATCGAGGATATTGGAAACGATGGAATCGCGTTTCCATTCGTAATCGTCGTCCCTGCGGTTGATACGCCCTTCGGGTTCGTCGATGCGAGCCGTGGCATTCGACGAAAAGTCGATTTTCAGGCTGCGGGTGAGGTCGTAGCGGAGATCAAAATTGCGGTTCCAGAGAAAATCCTTTTGAAAAGTCGTAGGTAGCACCATGTCGGGATTGGTGATATTGCGCGCCTGTACTTCGTTGTAACGCCTGTACATATCCGTTCTGAGCGAAATTTGGTTGGGCAGCGGGCTGAAGTTAAAGCCGCCGATGGGCGCAAGTATCCCCTTTTTCAGAAATTCTATTTTCCGGAAAGGCTCCACAGATTTGGCCCGCGTGTTGAAATTATAGGAAAATGCGCCTCTGTATAGCTTATCAACATTGTATTCGGTATTTACGTTCCGCTTGAACGTTTCGCTGTATGAATAGGAAGCCGAGAAATTACCCAGATCCCATGGCTTGGGAGATTTATACTCTTTTTTTTCGGGTTCCACTTTTACGTTCGAGAAGCTGAGGCTTTTCCTGACTGTCAAATCCTGCGCAATGTGTCGTACGGAATCGCGTTCATGTCTGGAATCCAATTGATTCAGCGATTCTTTCAGTTCTATATCGGGATTCAGCGGGTTATATTTCGGCATCACATTGCTGCGCGAATAGCTGTAATAGAGTGGCAGCCTGACGCCGATTTTTTTGGGGAAGAAACGTCCAAAATCCAGCGATGTGGTAATATCTATTTCCGTCATATTGTCGAGCGACCGCTGCGTGGTGTTCTGATTCACATCGCCGAATCCGGAAGAACGGTGGCGCCCTGCAACCGTTACGGTGCCCAAATCGGCCAGTCGCGTCGTAACCCTTGTATTGGCAGCCCAGCCGCCATTTTGTTTGACATCAGTCAATCGCATTTCGTTCACCCACACTTCCACGGAGCGTGGCCCGGTGTTCACCTGCCTGCGGCCGTTTCTGATACCCATCATCATAACTTCCACGTTGCCGAGGTTGGGATTTCCTTTCACTTTCACCAGATTTCTGCCGTCTTCCCAATCGCTGTGGTAAACTTCAAAAACGTCCTGAATGGAGATGGTGGAGCCGGCGGTTCTTATCTCATCATCGCGGGCAAGTTTTACTTTGGTAAACAATTCCAGCGGAATGTTGATACGGTTGGCGTCGGGCCACACAATATAGCGGTCTGATTCGATACTGCCATTGTAAACTCCGTGCGGAGTCAGCGACAGCGGAAGTTCGTATTCGTAGTAATTGTTGTTGTAGTCGGAGCCCAATCGAACAAAGAGCGTGAGCTCGCCATCGTCGAGCGGATAGCCGCTGATTTCTTCGGCATGTACTTCCATTTTCAGGCGCTCGTAATATCTGAAATCGAGATAAACGCTTTTATAAGCTGCACGCGCATCGCCCTGTTCGAGGTCTATCACTTTCAGTACCATCGACTGTTCGTTTAGCTGTAGCAGTTGCGGGTTCGCCGGATCAACCACGCGGTCGATTCCCGGAGGCAACACATAATTTATGGGGGTGCGCCCGGCGTTTTCCTCGATATTCACGGATTTTATATCGAAACCTGTTTGATCCGATTCGACCGCGCCCTGCTCTGCCAACGTTCGGGTATAACGGCGCCAGTCGGCACGAACAAGGTTGAGCGTGGCAAAACGCAGGATAACCGGATCTTCGAATCCGGTGAGGAACATCCTCATGAAACGTATCGATTTAAAATCACTGATGGAACCGATGACTTCGTCGTATTCGCGAACGGGAATTTTAAATTGATACCAGTTTACTTCCAGTACTTCGCCCGACTTGTCGGGGTCGACGCGGCTCAAACGCACGTCGGAAATGTAGTTTTTACCCACCACCATATCCTCTTTACGAAGGCTCACGCGATACTGGTAGTAGCGTTCGTTTTCATTCAGCGTATTGTCGCCGTTTATGTCTTCGATGTTGGGTGTGCTGGTGGCAGCCGTGGTGTACGACTCCTCCGACATTTCGGCAGTGGGCGAGTTGCCCTCCATGCCGTTGTATCTTTTGTAACGTTCGAGAATGCCCAGTTCCTGACGGTCGTAATCGGTTCCGCGAAAATAGTGGTAATCGTCGTTGGAAGGGTCACGCAGGATATTTTCATATACATCAGGAGAAACAATCTGCTTGACACTTTCGAGATATTCAGAGAAAAAGGAGGCTTCATCTTTGCTGCTCAGCCCGTCGAGACCCACATCCTGAAAAATCCGCGCTGCCGAGCTGCTGTCGAAAGCATTCACCAGCGACTGCAGTGTCGACACGCGTCCCCATGCGGTGGAATCCACATTGACGACTTCGGCGGACGTCGGCAGACCATTTTCGAACGATTTGCGCCCGTCGCGCAGTATGTCTTCCGACACATCGCCGAGGTTGAAATACAAGTCGCCGCCGCTGTGTTTATTTTCCGTGTCGTTTACATAGGGATCCATCAGCCAAAATTCTATAAATTCCACATTGGCATTATCGAAGTCCGTGGTTTCTATTTTGCGCATAATGCCGCCCCAGCGCGACGCCGGGTTGTTCAAAAATCCCAAATTGTTAATCCCTGCCGAATAGCCTGTCGGATAGGTATCGAAGTTATAGGGTCCTCTCTCCGAGGGGTAGAACGCCAAATCGAGTACGGCTATATTGGTTACTTCTCCCACGGCCGATTCCTTGGCGGGGTATAATTCCCTTTCAAATATTTCGCGGACGAAATGGTTTTTCTGTTTTGCCGGATCGTTTTTGATGTGTGTCGGCGTCAGCGAACTGTTGCGCACAAACAATGGATCGATATTATACCAGGCCAGCCAAGCGCGGTTATATCCGTATGCCAGATCGTTAATCAGGTTTGCCTCCGGAAAAAGATGAGGCTGAAACTGCGGGGCGCTGGCCAGATGCCAATTCTGCAGCGACTTCATATCAATGATTGTCCTTGTGCTTTCGAAATCGTCGATGTATACAGCGCCGTCGTCGCCAACCACCTTCGAAGTGCCCGCAAAAAGTTTGGCAAATTCAGCTTCCACATCGATAGACGAAGGGGCTTTGGTATCAATAAAAGGCAATTTGTCGATCATTCGCGTTATGAAGCCGCTTTCGGTAGAAAAACGGGTATCCAGCCCGAGAATCATATTCGAGATAGGCTCGTTTCCATATTCAACTTTTTGAGTGAGAGGACGTTCATTCATGTACAACATGGTGGCTCCTAAGTTAAACCTATCGGAGAAGGCGTAGTTGGCATGCAGCCCCAAAAGTGTTTTCCGGAGCGACGACACCATTTCCTGACTTTCGGTATTCACCTGTACCTTTGTTCCGGCATCCAGCAGAGCCTGATTGATGATTCTGACGCGCCCCAAAGTGTAGTCGACGGTATAATCCACATTTTCAATAAGTTCAACACCGCCGGCAGTGACTTTTACAGAGCCGGGCGTGAGATTGTAGCCGCCAACGGAAATGTCGGAGCTTGACGAGCCTTTGTAATATCCCGCCAATCGGAACTTGTTGTGTTCAGCATCCTGCTCTGCATAAACCTTTGTGGAGTCGTAGAGCGACTGAAATGTGTATTTGCTTATCAAGGCGGGATCTTGAATCGAATCGGCTAAGTGACTTCCAAAGGGCTCCAGCATGGGAAAGATAATCCTTCCCGTGTTCGATTGCACGGTGAAGCCTTCAATATAATCGAAAACGCCGTCGGGATAAGGATCCTGCTGCGAATTCAACCTGTCGAGGTTGAGAACCCTCAACAGGATGTTTCTGTTGATGCGTCCTTCGGGAATATAGTTTATGTATGTACCTGTGGAATCATTCAGGTAGTTGATATTCAGCATAAAATCATTGGAAGAGAGTGAATATGCATTCAGATTATAAACGTTCTTCATCATCAGCTTCCATGTCGGGCGGCTGGGCGACAGATTGGTTCCTTTCAGCATCTTCAGGATCAGGGTTTGCGGGGCGTCCACGCCATCGGTTGAGAACTCACCCACCTGAAAAACTTCGCCATTGACCGTGTAGTTAAAAGCAACGGCTAACACCTCATCGGCGTTGAGCGCCGTGTTCATCGAAATATACCCAAGGCGGGTGTTTATGCTGTACTCCGATTCGCTCAATTTTCTCGCCTGTTCTATTTTTTCATAATCGTTGCCTCCTGCAAAATCAGCCCCGAACTGCGCCATCACCGTAGAGATGTTCTGCACTTCGCGAATACCGCTGTAGGTAGTTCCCAGCGCCTCGTACATTCCGTTGGCATTGTTGTGAGGATATATACTTTGCGGGAAAGGCAATCCGTAGGTTTGCTGAAAATCAGGAATATTGTTGTATATATGCGGCGTGTGCTCGCCCAAATCCTGCATGGCGATGATGTTACGCGCATCGGTGAAATTGCTTGATTTATTGGTAACCCATATTTCTATTTTATTGATAATCACCGACGAACGTATAACCGGCAACTCTTTCAGCGCATTGTTGTACTGGTCGCGAAAATATTGCGAAAGGAAAAAGTGGCGGTTGGCATCGTAGTCAACGGCCGAAATATCGAATGTTGTAACCTGTGCTCCTCCCTCGGTTTCCACGGTATTGCTTTCGCCTTTGTATTGCGACGCCAAAGCGGTAAGGGTGAGCTTTCCGAACTGCATTTCGGCTTTGATACCAAAGAGGTTGGAGGCGCCGGTAACCAGCGTTCCGTTCAGTGGCAGCGAAACATTACCGGCTTCAATGCGTTTCAGGATGTCATCTTCTTCGCCGGTGTGTTCCAAGTTCATTTTGTTTTCGAAATCGAAAGTGGCTTCGGTATTGAAATTTACACGCATATCCACTTTTGTGCCTATTTTTCCGGTCACGCTCATCTGAATCTTCTGGTCGAAATCGAAAGCGGGAACTCTCCGGGAGCGTTCGGGGATATTGGGATTATCGGTTACATTTTCGGTATAACCGAGGCTCACTTCCACGTATCCCTGCGGCCTGATATCGATGGTGTTTCCGCCGAAGATGCGATTGAAATATTCATTATTGATGGTCAGTTTGGGAATCAGGGAGCCGTCACCCTGCAAACTTTCGGCGTGGGCTCTTGCTTTCCAGTAATCGTTGATGGACTTGCGGAAATCATAATTCTGGTAATCTTCGAGCGACATGGTTTGCGGCAGCCTGTAGTTGAAGTTCCCGATTCGTTCGTAAAAAACATATTTCCCCGAAACCGGATCAAATTCAACAATTTTCCGCAGGTTATTGGGCTGTCCCAAAGTGAGTTTCGTGGGGTCGTCCTGCTGCGCGGAGCCAAAGGCGGGCGCATCTTCGAAGGGAAATTGGAGCGGCCCTGTAATGGTGTCGGTGATGGTAGTGTTGGCAACCTCCGCAAAAAAAGCGGATTCCGCCAAACCAAAATCATAATCGGCTCCTTCAACGAAAAATCCGCTAAAGGACAAAAAAATGAATGCTACAATGAATAAAAAAATATTCCTGACAAGTAAACCAAACTTCATCGATGAAACTATATTCTTTTAAGCGCTTGTTTTATAACTGTCTCCACATTTAATTCCGGATTTTCCTTCAAAATTCCGGCTATTGCTTTTTCCGCATCCTTCCGCATAAAACCAAGCATAACCAAAGCAGATAACGCTTCATTGCTAATGGTATTGTCTGACGGGATTAAAATTTGTCCCGTGACGGACATTTTTCCTAATTTATCTTTCAGTTCGATGATAATCCGTTGGGCGGTTTTCAGTCCTATTCCTTTCACCGATTTCAGCAGGCTGACATTTTCGGAGGTTATTGCCGAAGCAATCTCGTCGGACGACAGCGACGAAAGCATCATCAGTGCGGTTGCCGCGCCAACGCCGTTGACTGACAGCAGGCTGCGAAAGAGCTCCCGCTCGGTCACCGTAGCAAATCCATACAAAATATGGGCGTCATCGCGCACAATCTGATGAGTGAATATTTTTGCGTTTTTCTGTCTGTTCAGGGCTGTGAACGTGTTGAGCGAAATATGAACAGCATACCCTACGCCGCCCACATCAACAACTGCCAGCGCCGGATTCAAATCGGCTATTTCTCCCCTTAAAAATTCGTACATAACAATTTTTGATTTAATGGTTTTCGGGTCAGCCCGAACGATGAACTTTTCTACAAGGTATCTTCGTCGCCGGCTTCGATGTCGACGCTTTCGTCAACCTGATTCGGATTGATGTCGTATTTTTTCAACGGGTCTTTTGATACTTCCTTGTAAATTTGTCGGTTTTTATGAATATCGAGCGCCAGATAGAGCGCTTCGCGGAATGAATCGGGCAGCGCTTTTCCCTCGCCGGCAATGTTGTACGCCGTTCCATGTGCGGGCGAGGTTCGAATGACGGGCAACCCGGCTGTGTAATTAACGCCTTTTTCGAAACAACTCATTTTGAACGGTATCAATCCCTGATCGTGGTACATCGCCAAAATAGCGTCGAATTTTGCATAATCACCCGAACCGAAAAATCCGTCGGCGGGATAAGGCCCCAAAGCCATGATGCCTTCGTTGCGTACATCGTTGAGTGCCGGAAGAATAATCTCCTGTTCCTCTTTCCCCAGAAGTCCCGAATCGCCCGAATGGGGATTCAACCCCAGCACAGCGATGCGCGGATTGGTAGCCGCAAAATCCTGAACCAGAGATTTGTGAATAATCCTCAGTTTGGAAATTATCTTCTCTCTGGTGACGCGGCGCGACGCTTCGCTCAATGGAACATGCCCTGTGACAACCCCGATTTTCATAGTTTCGCTCACCATCAACATCACACAATCGCCAACCTTAAACTCTTGCGCAAGGTATTCGGTGTGCCCGGGAAACCTGAACCTGTCGCTCTGTATGTTGTCTTTGTTGATGGGCGCTGTTATTAAAACATCAATATTATTCCTTTTCAGGTCGATGACGGCACGCTCCAGTGCGAGAAATGACGATTCGCCAGCCACGTCGGTCGATTTTCCCAATTCCACGCGTGTGTTCTCGTCGATGCAGTTGATGATGTTGGCTCGGTTGCCCACCGCCTCGTGCGCCGCTCGCACATGGTTGAAACTCAGATTCTCGATGTTAAGCGCTTTGCGGTGATAAGCCGCCACTTTGGGCGATCCGTAAATTATGGGCGTACATATTTCCAGAATCCTGCCTTCGAGCAGCGTTTTCATTATGATTTCGTAGCTGATGCCGTTGATATCGCCATGCGAAATACCGACTTTTATTTTTGTGTTGTAAATCATTTTTCAGTTGATTAAGCTTTTTTTACCGGTACAAATTTACGTTTTTATTTAGATTTTTTTCAAAAAGTCGAACAGCAGTCTAATTCCGCTGCCCGTGCCTCCTGTGGAGCGGTATACACCTTTCCCTGAGAGCCACACCGTAGTGGTTATGTCGGCAATGGTATCGCAAATAACTGCTGTCGAAATATCGGCCGGCAACTTATCTGGTTTTGAAATAATTATTTCCATTTTGCATAATTCCTAAATTGCAAATATGGACAAAAAGCGGCTACATTTGCTGTTCCGGCGCCGAATTTTATGCTAACAGTGTGGTTTGGCTCACCGAAAAAACTGCGTGTGTTGTTTTGAAAAATTTGTATCTATGCGGCACTTCGAAAACTCTTCCCTGCCGCAGATTACGCAAATTATACGGATTACCGGACAAAGCGTCAGGATTTTTATATCCCAATTTTTGTAATTTTCAAATACGCGCATATAGTTTCACTGCTGGCATCAAAAAAGGCCTCCGCACGCGGAAGCCTTTTGAAACGAGTCAGCACCTTTTTTTGTGCGCCGAATTGGTGATTGTGTTTTTTAAAAGAGAATTTTCATTGCGGCGCACCACACGCCTCGCAATATTTTGTCGCCATTTCGTGGCGCTTACCGCACTGCGGGCAAAATTTTATTCCGATTTTCTGATGCCTGATGGCGTCAGCGGGCTCTTCAGGGGCAACTTCAGCGACTCCGTTATGAGCAGGCGTTGTCTCCCGTGCTGTTTCCCCATGGCGAAACAGCTCTTTGAATTTGCCCGAGAAGCCGCTTAGCTTGCCGTAAAGGTCGTAAGTGATTTCGGTAGTTTCCGCGGCGGTAAAATAGACGTTCGATGTGGCAAAGCGCTCCTTCACGCCGACAATGCCCGTCGAAACCGTGTTGACAGGAACCGCGCCTTCCTTAAACGATTGCGCAATAACAGCTACATGTCCCGCTTTGACCAAATAACCCAGATAGTGTTTTATTATCCAATGTGCAAATCCCCATGTGCCTGCCCAGATGAAAAACATGACTACACCCATTTCGCCGCTGCCAAACAGCATGGCGAGACCCATGGTTGCCGCAAACAGCAGTGCGCCAATCAGTACATAGGCCAGCCCCAAAGCCAACTTGAGCCAGCAGAAGCTTATTGTTCCCGAAAATATTTTACCGGTTTTCATATAATTATGTTTTAAAGTTGTCTGAAATAATTACAAAATGCTGACAGAAAATGCTATACTATCGTCGCCTTGTTGATGGCTCCGCCGCTGGAAGCGGCTGTCAACGCAAAAGCAAGAAAGGCACACATTGCTATCTTTCGTTTTATAATTGCCTGACATTAAGGCTTTTTTGTGAGGTTCACCAACTCTTTGATGGTCGCTATTTTTCCCTTTTTGTCGTAGTTGATGGTTTTCACCTCGCCGATTCCTTTGGCGTACCACTGCGAAATGGTTCCTTCGGTTTTGATAAACAGCGCTTTGCCTGCATATTTCATGTCGATGCGGTAGGTGTCGAAAGTTCCTGCTTCGGTTGTCAGTTTTTCTTCGGCGACCACAGTTACATCGGTACAGGCGCTGGTTGTTGCAATGGCCTCAATGGTTACAGAAAAATCGTCGAGCTTTTGCCCCACGCGAATATTGGACGGAATGATGATACCATTTCCTTTGATATTCAAATTGTTAGCGAGTTTACCCATCAGCGAACTACCGTCGAAATATACCGTACCGTCGATTACCTTGACAATCACCTCCATGCCTTCCATCAGCGCTTTGTGCTTGTCGTCGAAAATGGAAACCATGTAGGTTACGTAAAAATTGGTGGCGTTCTGCCTCTCTATTTTTTGGATTTCGTAAACTGTGTAGCCTGTGGCTTTGCCTTTTGCATTTTTGTCGGCATATTCCAGCCTCATACCCTCTTCGCCGGAAAAATAAATGCCTTGCGCAAATCCGGATAAACAGAGGAGCGAAATAATGACGATGACGAAAGCTTTTTTCATGATAATAAATCTTTTTTTTTGACAGTTTAATTAAAAGCGGTAAGCCACGCCAGCAAACAGAGTTGCATGGTTCCAGTTTCCGGCTATGTTATATTTCAACTCGCCAATCAGCGATAGCGCTTCCGTCAGGCGGAACTCAACGCCGCCGCCGACATTCAGGTTGACCTCGGAAGAAGAATAGGTCGTAAGGCCCAATATGTCAACCGTCACGCCCATCATGCCAATTCCGGCCGAAGGATAGAGAATGAGCTTATCGCTCATGGGAAATAGATAATGAACATTAGCGCTAATGTCCCACATGCTCACAAAATCTTTTTTCAGGAAAAAAGTGAACGAAGGCTCCAGCCTGATTTTGTCGGCGGCGTTCCACTGAAACCGTGCGCCGACGCCCATGTTGGAGTAACTCTCGCCCGTGCCGAAAGCCAGATGGCCGCCTACAGCCATATCGCCTTTTTGCTGAGCCATAGCGCCAACTGACATTATTACGAAAAGCGCCATACATACGAAACTAATCAAATTCTTTTTCATGATTCTGTTTTTTAAAGGTTTATGATTTGAGTGATAAAGTTTATAATTTTGAGTTCCGGATTTCATAACAATTTTAGCATCTTGAAACCGGCTATATTTTTACAAATTCGCTTCGCGCATTTGTTTCGCGACTCGGCAATGCGTTCAAACAAGTTCGACACATTGCGCTTACTGCTTCACAAACTCTACTCGCCTGTTTTTCGCTCTGCCCTCGTCTGTGCCGTTATCTGCTATGGGCGAGGATTGTCCTTTGCCTGCTGCTTGCAGGCGGTTGGCGGCGATGCCGTTTTCTACCAGTTTATCGACTACTGCCTGACTGCGGGCTTCGCTTAAAGTTTGGTTTGATGTAACACTGCCTGTGCTGTCGGTATGACCTTCGACACTGAATTTGAGCGTTGGGTTTTCTGTCAGCAAGGTAACGATGCGGTTGATTTCGCCCATACTTTCGGGTTTTATAGTGCTTTTTCCTACGTCAAACGTAATGCCGTAAGTAATGAATTTGCCGTCGCTCATCATTCTGTCGTACAATGGAACGGCGCCTTTGGCTATGCGAACATTGGTAAGCGCAACTCTGTGGTCTTGCCAACTCTCTCTTTCGATTGACAAATGCTTTGGTGTTGCCATACTGGGAATATTCGTAACTCTAACACCATTGATATAGGCTTTAAACGCTCTTTTGTTGAACGAAACCGAAAGATGGTTCCACGAATTGACTTTTTCATCTTTATAATTCAAGTCCCCTCTTCTATCGGAACCATCAGGCGCTCTATAAATCCAGCGAACAGCGTCCTGTCCCCCAAAACTCAACTGCATTACTCTACTACCATTTTCATCAATGAAATTCAGTATGTACCTTTGGTGAGGCGCTCCGGCTACTAAATAGTTGTTTACCCAAAAATCAAGTTCCAGCGTAAATTCATCGGGTAGATAACTTTTCATATTTTTCATTAAAGGTGCAATGGCTGTACTCGGCGCTTCCATAAATATACCTTTAAGACCGTTGAAAGTTGCGATTTCGGCATTTCCATGCAATAAATCCCATTGGCTTGGAAATTCACCCATTTTTTCGCCTGTCATCGGGTCGTCAAAAATAATCTCATCGCCGGGAACAAAATCATTTTTGGCATACGCCATTTCCAACGATTGTTGCGACTGTGCAGATGTTCCCTGCGCATTACCCGCATTAGAGGCATTGTTTCCCTGCTGTTGATTGCCGTTTGCGTTTCCCTGCTGTTGCTGGTTGTTCTCATTGTTGTTCTTGCCGTCTAAAACTTTGTCGATAGCGTTATCAACCGC
>Ga0082212_10008646_pt1 | contig 13259 bp, 13 predicted proteins | sample TergutNt197P3_FD_71548 | JGI IMG/M metagenome (GOLD analysis project Ga0082212, IMG submission 71548) | Neocapritermes taracua P3 segment gut microbial communities from Petit-Saut dam, French Guiana - Nt197 P3 | ecosystem: Host-associated > Arthropoda: Insects > Digestive system > Gut ... | reverse complement strand
AGACTATCGTGTATTTTCCTTTCTCTATTTTTCTTCCTCTACGAATGATTTTTATCATTTTATAAATAGAGATGAGTAATAGAAATGAAGCGATGAAAAAACCTGTTCCGTAGATGATTGCAACTGTACGGATAATGGAGAATGAAGCAGTAGAAGATGACGAAAGAAATTCTCCGCCGGTTTCAAGGTATTCGGAAATATCTGTTTCCGAAATGATGAATGAATGGTCGTTTGGTGTTATTTCAGCAGACGAAGGCTGCGAATGGATGAAAAATCCTTCAATTTTTACCAGCGGTTCTTGAATGACGGTAACCTTCGATACTTTAATCTCAATAAACGGAAGAACAGCACATATCGCCATTCCTGTGAGCAGTATGAAACGGTTGAAACGGAAAAAAGTTTCCCTGCTTAACAATGCCTTGAAAAACAAATAAAAAAATATCAGGCAGATTGTCGATTTGATAATATAAATCAGGAAAGGTATCATCAGGATTTTTGATTTTTGATTTGTTGTATCAATGCCTGTAATTCTTCGATAGAAATATTTTCTTCTGCGATTAATGCAGACACTACCCGCGTATAGGAGTTGTCGAAATAGCGGGATACGACATTCTTCAGATTTTTCCGGCTGTATTCTTCTTCCGAAATCAAGGCATGATATTGGTAGGTATTTCCAAATGCCGTATAACCGATATATCCTTTCTCTTCCAATCCCCTGACAATCGTGGACAGGGTATTGTAGTGCGGTCTCGGCTCATCGTATTCTTCGGTTAGTTGCCGAATAAAGAGAGGTCCTTTTTTCCAAAAAAAGTCCATAATTTCTTCTTCCTTTGCTGTGAGTCGCTTCATGATTCTTCTGTATTATTTTATTTACAGAGCAAAGGTAACTATATTTTTTAGTTCATCAACTATAAATTATAGTTATTAACTTTATTTAACGTATAGAAGAGATAATTAACTAATCATCTCTTTTTCTATTTACAATAGTTACAGCACATATTTTCGGGTAAATATATGGTTATATTTCAAACATTTAATATGGTTTTTTACAGCATAATTGATGTAATAAGAATTTAGTTATGCCTCACTTTTATGATTTTTTTGTTATTTTTGTCCCGAATTTATAAAAACATATGAAAGTCATCGATTTATTAAACAACAGTCATAAAACCGCTTTTTCTTTTGAAATATTGCCTCCGCTGAAAGGAAACAGTTTTCAGAAAGTATGCAGTATCATTGACAAACTGAAAGCGTTTAACCCGAAGTATATCAATATTACAACGCATCACAGCGAAACATTTTATCAGGAAGGTGCAGGCGGACAGGTCAAAAAAGTAAATATCCGCAAACGTCCGGGTACGGTGGCGATTGCCGCCGCTATTCAGCACCAATACGGGATTACAGCCATTCCGCATATTATCTGTAAGGGGTTTTCCAAAGAGGAAACCGAATATGCATTGATTGACTTGAACTTCTTGGGAGTGAGCGAATTGCTGTTGCTTCGCGGCGATACAAAAAAATTGGAATTAGACGCCTTTCCTCCGGGCGCATGTCATGAGCATACGACCGATTTAATCGAGCAGGTAAACCTTTTCAATCAAGGGATTTCCATCGACGGAACCGCTTTTGAAAAACCACAAACGCCTTTTTCATACGGAGTGGCTTGCTATCCCGAAAAACACGAGGAAGCGCCTACGTTTGAATCCGATTTGGCGTTTTTGAAGCAAAAAATCGAAATGGGCGCCGAATATGCCGTAACGCAAATGTTTTTCGATAACCGAAAATATTTCGATTTTGTGGAACGCTGCCGAAGCGAAGGAATTACCGTTCCGATTATTCCGGGCATCAAACCGATTGTGTTTCAAGACCAATTGACAGTTCTTCCCCGCATATTCCATACCGAAATCCCCGAAGCGCTTGCTTCCGAATTGCGAAAATGTAAAAACGACGAAGAAGCGAAACAGGTTGGCGTAGAATGGACAATCGAACAATGTAAGGAATTGATAAATAAAGGCGTTCCAAGTTTGCATTTTTATACTTTAATGGCGACCGACAGTGTAAGGCGGGTAGCGGAAGCAGTGTATTAATTACGAATTAAAAATTACGAATTACGAATGTTTTTTAAAGATATTATTGGGCAAAGAGAAATCAAACAGCAGTTGATTCAATCGGTTAAAGACGGTTATATCCCGCATGCCCGTTTGATTAGCGGACAGGAAGGCATAGGAAAAGTCGCTTTGGCTTTGGCATACGCCCGCTATTTAAGTTGCAGCAACCGGCAGGAAGAAGACGCTTGCGGAACATGCCCTTCTTGTATCAAGTACAATAAGCTATCGCACCCCGATTTGCATTTTGTATTTCCAATCATTAAAAATGATAAAAAGAAAAAAGAAATTTGTGATGATTATCTGACCGAGTGGCGTACATTCGTGGGACAAAATCCGTATTTCAATCTGAACGCATGGCTTAATTATATCGGCGCTGAAAATGCACAAGGAATGATTTATGCAAGGGAAAGCGAAGAAATTATCCGCAAATTGAACTTAAAAGCCTACGAATCGGCTTACAAAATTATGCTTATTTGGTTGCCCGAAAAAATGCACGAAGCCTGCTCCAATAAATTATTGAAAATGATTGAAGAGCCGCCTTCCCATACGGTTTTTCTTTTGATTACGGAAAATCCCGACCGCATCATCGCGACCATTCAATCGCGAACGCAACGTTTGCCTATTCCGCCCATTCAAGCGGAAGATATGGATAAGGCATTGACTCCTATAATCGGTAATGAATTAGAGCGTTCCAACCTCGTACATTTGGCAAACGGCAATTACCTCAAAGCCCTCGAGATCATCGAAACCAACGAAGAAACCCGACAAAACCTCGAATTGTTTAAATCGATTATGCGGAATTGTTGGAAGAGAGATGTGAAAAATATGAAAGCGGAAGCGGAAAAGTTTGCAGGTTTGGGCAGGGAACGGCAAAAGCATTTTTTAGCCTATGCACAAAGCATGATTCGTGAGAATTTTCTCTACCGGCTTAATATGCCTGAAATTAATTACCTAAATCCGGAGGAAGCCGCGTTTTCCAACAATTTTTCCCCTTATGTGAATGAGAAAAACGTGGAAGGATTAATGGAAGAATTGTCGCTTGCGGAAAGACACATCGAATCGAATGTAAATGCCCGCATGGTTTTTTTCGATTTATCAATGAAAATAGCGGTTTTAATAAAAAAACAATAAGCCCGCATATACGTCTATGAACGTATTTTATCACACTGTAACTTTGCATCGTGAAATGAGGATTAATTAAGAATTAAAAAGTTCTTTGACATATTGGTTTACATGTAAAAGTTCGTATCTTTGCAGAACAATGTAAAAAAAACAGTATATGGATAAGGTAACGATTGTAATGTCTAAACGAGAATATAAAAAGTTTCTTGCATACAAAGAAGCCGACAGAATTGTCAAGAGTATCCGTCGTGGTCTTAATGAAGTACAAGAAGCCCAAGAGGGCAAACGGAAGTTGAAATCGGCATACGAGTTGGCTTATGAACTTTGAAGTAGCTCCCGAATTTGAAAAGTCATTAAAACGGCTTTGCAAAAAATATCCGTCATTAAAGGTTGATTATCTTTCGTTTTTATCAGAATTGGAAAGGAATCCGATGTTGGGCGATGAAATTTTTCCGAATTGTCGCAAAGCTCGCATCGCTATAAAAAGTAAAGGAAGGGGTAAAAGTGGAGGGGGCAGAGTCATTTTTTATTTTGAAGTTGTCGAAGACAAAATAATATTGCTGTTCATTTATGATAAAGCTGAAATGGAAAATGTACAAACAACATATATAGAGCAAATCTTGAAAACAATACTTATGAAATAGGTATACTTCAATCATTAGAACTGAAATCCAACCAATTCATATTATTTATCCCTGATTTGTATTTTAATTGTTATCTTTGCAGTCAAATTTTTGAAGCAATCATGGATTATAGAATATATACAGGGGAATGTCGGATGAATACAAAGGGTTGTTGTAAAAAGCATATCAACAAGCTGAATAATTACGACTACTTATGCGATATCCCCGAATCGGAACAAGCCACCGATTATGTAGAAGTACAATTTAAAAATACGAGAAAAGGTTATTACCTGAATAGCAGTAAAATAGACTTGGTGAAAGGCGATGTGGTAGCCGTAGAATCGAACCCCGGACACGATATCGGAACGGTAACAATGACCGGAAAATTGGTACTCCTCCAAATGGCAAAAGCGCGTATTCGTCCCGATGCGGAAGTGCGGCGTGTTTACCGCAAAGCCAAACCTGCCGACTTGGAAAAATACGAGGAAGCAAAAGCCAAGGAACACGAAACGATGATACGTTCACGCAGGATAGCAGAAGGGCTGGGACTGCAAATGAAAATCGGAGACGTTGAATATCAAGGCGATGGAATAAAAGCCATTTTTTATTACATTGCCGACGAACGTGTCGATTTTCGTCAGTTGATTAAAGATTTAGCCGAAGCGTTCCATATCCGTATCGAAATGAAACAAATCGGCGCCCGTCAAGAAGCGGGACGAATCGGAGGAATCGGTCCTTGTGGTCGCGAATTGTGCTGTTCGGGCTGGGTATCGAGTTTTGTTTCCGTATCGACAGGAGCGGCACGTTTGCAGGATATTTCGCTGAATCCCCAAAAATTAGCCGGTCAATGCGCCAAACTGAAATGTTGCTTGAATCACGAGGTGGACGCTTATGTAGAAGCACAACGCAAATTCCCCGCTCGCGAAATTCCGCTTGAAACAAAGGACAATACCTATTATCATTTCAAAACGGATGTGTTCAAAGACCAGATGACTTATTCGACCGATAGAAATTTCGCGGCGAATACCGTAAATATTTCTTCCAAGCGGGCTTACGAAGTTATCGGATTGAATAAAAAAGGATACAAACCGCATAAATTGCAGCCGGACGAAAAAGAAACCCAACAGCCGGAAAAAGAATATCAGGATATTCTTGATGAAAGCGTGAGCCGTTTCGACCACCTCAAAAAGAAAAAGAATAAAAAATTCCGTCAGAATGACCACAGTCATTTCAACCGGAATCCCCATACGGGACCTTTCGAAAACCCAAAAAGACCGTAAAAAATGCGAAGTATCTTTTCTAAGTTACCTGTTTTTGCAGCAATAATTTTGGGGATTGTTTCCTGTTCGCACAAAGAGGTTTTCTTTGAATATCATTCATTTGCCAATGCCGAATGGAATCCGGATAATCCGGCTGTTTTCAATGTAACAATCGAAGATAATTCTCAACCTTACGATGTATCCATAGAACTTAGAAGCAATAACAACTATCCTTTCAGTAATATTTGGTTATTTGTTGATTATGCATCATCTAACGGTATAAATCAAACTGACACGATTGGCGTAGATTTGGCTGACGATAAAGGGAATTGGTACGGCAAAGGATTGAGTTTGTATAATCTTTCAATTCCCTACAAATCGACTGTTCTCTACCCTGACACAGGAATATATGTTTATTCGATTCGTCAGGGAATGAAAGAAAATCCCCTGAGAGGAATTTCAGACATCGGATTGAAAGTCTCAAAAAAGTCCGGTGAATAACCGCTCGATTTCCCTCCGCAAATCGCTTCTCTTTCCGGTGAAATTATTGATAATCAGGGAAACGGCATAGCGTTTTCCATTGTTTTCGACGTATCCGCTAAAAGATTGCACATTGGTGATGGCTCCGGATTTCAGCCTCGCTTTTCCCGACAAGGGGGTATTTCGCAACAGAGAAGCAACCGTCCCGCTTTTTCCGGCAACCGGCAAGGATTGATAAAAGGCGCTTGCATTCGCCGATTGTTTATCCATATAAACCAACACATCAACTAAAAATCCGGCAGAAACTGCATTTTGAGGGGAAATTCCGCTACCGTCATACATAATCAATGCATCCGAATCCAATCCTTTCATTCGCCAAAATTCCGGTATATCAACCCAATCCATAAGAGTTAATTTTTTGTATAAATGCTCCGCATATAAATTGTGACTTTGAACATTGATCGTTTTTATAATAGACGCCAAATCAACGGAACGAAGGGTGGTTAATACTTTTTCTTCGGTCGGAGTTACGGGATGTAAACGATAAGTAGTGGTTTCGCCATCTATGGCAATTCCGTTTTGTTGCAAATAATCACGAAAATAGGTTGCCAAAAACAATCCCGGATCGGGAATAGCCCCTTTCACTGCATAAGAAGAACGGTTAGCAGGAATTGTTCCATACAGCAGCATATCATAAGCAAAAGGAATACCGAAAGCATAAGCATCATCCGTTGAATCGTCGGAAGCAGTTATCTCATTAGTGAGACGAACGTTATCTATCTTCGGATCGGTATATAAAACCGTAGTCAGGTCGCCTGCAAAAGAGGATTGCAAATACACGCAGTACGTATTATCAAACACACTGATGCCATAAATTCCCGGCGCGTAACTCGTGCCTATATCTTCCCACAACCATTTTTGAGAAACGCCTTCGTAACCAAACAGTTGATCCAAAACGACGATATTGCCGGCAATCTTCCGTATGCCGGCACGATTGACAGCCGTTGTCCACTCTTTCAGAAAATTTTCTTTGTCGCCGGGAACAAATTCCGACCCTATTGTGGGATCGCCGTTTCCTCTCACATAAAGATTTCCGTGAAGCGTTGCATCTTGAATAAAACCGTCGTAGAGCAAAGGCGTTTCAAAATAAAACCGGCTTCCTAACTTCTCCAAAGCCGTAGCGGTAGTAACAATCTTCATATTGGAGGCAGGTATCAACGACATATTTTCATTGTGGGAAACAACAATTTTTTTTGTATCCAAATCAACGGCTTTCAAACTGACTGCTGCATGAGCCAGATTTTGTTTATTTAAAAACTGGGTAAGAGCCGCCGGCGTTTGAGCGCTCAGTATAAAGGTGTTAATAAGCAATAATGCAAATATCAGAACTTTTTTCATCAGTGTATAATTGTTAATTATTGACTCCTTAAAATTACATATTCAGTCAGAGGTATAGATTAAATTTTGAGGATAGCCAAATTAATCCAACGGCTCAACGTGTACCGTTGCGATGATTCCGTATGTTTCTTGAATACTCTCCTCGATATCGGTTGCTACTTTATGACCGATTTCTATGCTCAGGTCTTTATCCAATTTAATATGCAGAGTCAATTCCTTGTGAGATATATAATTGTGTATATGAAAATGGTGGAGTTGTAAATCATCGGTATATAATTCCTTTGCCTTTTCTTTAATTCCGGCGATTAATTCGGGACCGGGTTCTTCGCCCAACAATTTGATTGCTGCATCTTTAATAATTTTGTAACCCACATAAAACAACATTAGAGAAATAATAAATCCCAAAACGCTGTCGATCCACCAAAAATTCTTTGCAAATAGAATACCAATCAACACAACGACCGAAGATAAAGCATCTGTGCGATGATGCCAGCCGTCGGCTTTGACGCTTGCATTGTCCGTTTTGCGGCCGACATAGAAAGCGTATTGTGCTACGGCTTCTTTGACTACAATTGAAATGACGGTTACTACAATGGCTATTATTCCGAAATTGGCTGTTGTTTCCCTGTTATAGAATTGAGTTATAGAATCTTTTAAGAAACCGAATGCAATAACTATCAAAATAAAGGCTATGACCATTGCAGCAATCGGTTCCCACCGTCCATGCCCGAAAGGATGCTCTTTGTCCGGTTTTTTGGACGAAAGTCTGACAGCTGCCAGCACAACAACCGAACTGAGCGAATCCGACATTGTATGCCATGCATCGGCGGTTAATGCAATAGAACCGGTTACAATCCCCGCCCACATTTTCAATACAAACAACAGACTGTTAACTATTATTGAAAGAATTCCTTCTGTATATCCTGCCTTGTTCTTGTCCATAATGATAAAAAATCCAATCGCTGTTCAATACCTCAGCCACTTCAAAATCTCAGCATAAGACGGTTTTTTTCCGTACATCAATATACCGACACGATAAATCTTGGCAGCAAATTTTACGATAAGAATGACGGTGATAGCCAATAAGGTAATCGACAAAAGCATTTCTTTCCATGGGACATCAAACGGTACGCGAACCATCATCACTATCGGGGAAGTGAATGGAATGATGGAAGTCCAAATAGCCAAAGGTCCATCGGGATTTTGAGCGCTGAAAAAACCTGCGTAAAATGCGAATAAGACCAAAATAGTGATTGGCATCATGTATTGCTGCGTGTCTTCCTGGCTATTGACCATCGCCCCGATTGCCGCAAACAGGGAAGCATACATCAGATAACCTCCGATGAAAAACAATATAAAATAGAAACAAATTTTTACCATATTGATGTCGCCCGAAAATTCGGTCAAGCCTTGAAGTATTCCGAAACTGCCTGACTGTAAAACGCCCGAAAGACTAACTCCCAAAAAGACCGCCGCCCAAATACCGAACTGCGTCAAACCAACCAATCCGATTCCTATCAATTTTCCCATCATCAAGTCGAACGGCTTAACAGAGGAAATGATTACTTCCACGATGCGGTTGGTCTTTTCTTCAATAACGCCTTGCATCACCATAGCCCCATATACGAAAACAAACATGTAAATCAAAAAGGTAAAAACCATACCTATACCCGAAGCAAACGCTGCGGAAGTCTTCTTCTTCTCACCGGTAACTTCATCTATTTTGTGAATATTTATTTTCAGTTTTACTTTGCTATCCTGAATGATTTCTTTCAGATTGGGAATTTGATACGATTCTATTTTTTTTTCGGTTAAATATTCGTTCAATTGTGAAGTGATGGTGTTTTCAACGCTGCTTACGATTTGTTTGTTAGAAATAAGTTCAATGGCTTTGGGATTTTCCAATAAATCGGCAGTAATAAGTAAAGTAGCATAAACCGGCTCATCGGATTTTTTCCGAAAGTCAGCAAATTCTTCTTTCGCTTCAACAAATATGTATTGGTCGGTATTTTTCAGAACCGAAAAATATTCTCCGGTTTCATCGGCAACAACAATCACTTTCTCTTTTTTGTCGTTAAGCATGGCAAGAAAGACAATCGCGGTCATCATTCCTACGAAAAGAACAGGCATTAAAAGTGTGAGAATAATGAATGATTTTTTTCTGACGCGCGTCAGATATTCCCGTTTGATAACAATTCCTATTTTGCTCATATATTTTCTGTTTTTGGAGTAACTGTTTGAATAAAAATATCGTTCATAGAAGGGATTTCTTCTTCAAATGAGCGGATTTCGTTTTTCTGCAACAGGAGGGATAGAAACGCCGAATTGGATATATTTTGTAGATTCCGCACCCGAAACCAATGTTGGTGAAAATGTTTTCCGCTTTCTATGATTTCGCAAAAATCAGGGTCGATTGATAAATCTTCGCTTTCGGTTTGCAGTTTGAAAATGTGTTTTTTGTGCTGTGTGCGAATTTCGGCAACCTTACCGCTCAAAACAACTTTTGAATGGTCAATTAAGGCGATTTCATCGCAAATTTCTTCTACGGAAGCCATGTTGTGGGTAGAGAAAATAATGGTTTTCCCTTTTTCTTTTAATTCCAAAATTTCGTTTTTCAACAACTCGGTGTTCAAGGGGTCGAATCCGCTGAAAGGTTCGTCGAAAATCAATAATTCCGGCTCATGAACAATCGTTATGATGAACTGCACTTTTTGCTGCATACCTTTTGAAAGTTCTTCCAATTTTTTGTTCCACCATGAGAGTATATCAAATTTTTCAAACCAGATTTTCAAGCGTTTGGTTGCTTCGTCAGCCGATAAGCCTTTCAAACGTGCCAAATAAACCGCCTGTTCCCCTACTTTCATTTTTTTGTACAGCCCTCTTTCTTCCGGCAAGTAGCCGATATTATAAATATCATCGGGGGCTGATTTTCGGTTTTTGAACAAGACCTCTCCCGAATCGGGAGCCGTAATGCGATTGATAATCCGTATCAAAGTGGTTTTTCCCGCTCCGTTGGGACCTAACAGTCCAAAAATTTTGTGTTCGGGTACTTGTATACTCACCCTGTCTAATGCCAAATGTGCGGAATATTGCTTGACAACTTCTTTGGTTTCAAGAAAAATCATAAGATTGAATTTTTGCGTAAAGATAAATAATTTTTTCGATATGGATCTGTTTTATTCTAAAAAGGATAACCGATAGCGACATACGCTGCCGAGTTACGCCACAGGTTTTCTTTCAAGAACATAAATCGATCACCCGCCGGACGGGCAGGGTCATAAACACGTGTACCGGCATCCATGCGGAAAATGAAAAAATTGAAGTCAAAACGCAAACCGATACCGGTTCCGACAGCCAGTTCTTTGTAAAACGAATTCCATTGGAAAAGTCCGCCGGGTTGCCCTTCGTAATCCTTGATTGTCCACGTATTTCCACAATCGATGAAAAACGCCGGCTCTAACCATTGCAACACTTTGCGGCGGTATTCTCCGCTCAAGATGAAATAAATATCGCCAACATGTGTAGTCTGGTCGCCCGAAATGACTTGGTTGAATGAGCCGGGTCCCAAGTAACGGGTATGCCAACCGCGTACACTGTTGGGTCCTCCGGCAAAATAACGTTTCTCAAATGGCAGAATCATCGAATTATTATACGGATAAGCCAGTCCGAAAGTGGTTTGGAAAGCAACTTTGCTTTTTTCATTCAGATGAATGGTTTCTGCATAACTGATACTTCCTTTCAAATATTGGGCAAAAGGATTTCCGGCGATTTCGTATTGACCAACTTCATTTTTCTCTGCGTTGGATAGTGAAAAAATCCCTCGCAAAGCATTCCCCGACGATTCGGCATTGAATCGCAGAGTATATAGATGCTGACGCATTCTTCCCGCAATGGCATTTGTATAAACCAAATTATATCCGACTCCTGCTGTGAATACATCGTTGTAACTCAATCGCATCAACGGATCAATTTCTTCGTCTAAGTATTGTTGAAAACGCTCTGATTTCCATGGCATAGACACATAATTCACATCTAAAAGATTAACCGTATGCGTATATCGATTGTTGCGGTCTGCCCAGCGGATTATCCATTTGAAGTTGAAAAAATCGCGGGTGTATTCCTGCCTGTTCTGGACATTAAATCCTAAACTGTATTGGGTTTGTGAAACATAATTATTTTGAAAGTAGGCATTCAAAAACGGCAGATGCGGTTTGGGAAAAGTCAGCGAGGGGGTAATTCCTATTTCATAAAAATTCGGATTCATCGGATTAATTTCCGATCTTCCGGAAACAAATTCATAGGCTCCTCTCAGATGAATATTGAATATTTCCGAGCCGTTAAACAAATTCTGATGTCCATAGTTCCCATCTAATGCAATCCCCAAATCGCCGGCATTATTCGTACCTCCCAAACGGGTTTGAAAAGAATGAATATTTCCGGGCGTCAGATGAATTTCGCAATCGAGAAGCGTAGAGTCGGGATAATTTCCTTTTACATAGTTTATATCCACACGATTCACGCAATTCAATGCTTGAAAAAGCCTGAAAGTAGATTCCCGAGATCGTTCCCGAAACAAGCCCTCTGGGCGTACCGTAACTTTTCCGGCAATCACACCGGGGCGTAAGAATCGAAGTTTATCGTAATAAATTTCAATGCCATTTCTTTTAACAGAATCAATGATGGTATATTTTTCGCTTGCCATAGGGTCGTATCCGCTGAACACTTTAACTTTGGCAATCCGGTAAACATTGGTCAGCGTTGTATCTCTCAAAAATAAGGTTAAATCAACTTGATTAGATTTTAAAGTTGTATCGGCTAAAAAATGCAGATTATTAACCGTTAAATCGTAATATCCTTGATTTCTCAATAGATTACTTACTCGTATTCTTTCATCATTCAACCGTTCCATATTAAAAATACTGCCTTGACCGATGAGGCTCGTTGCCGGAGTACTGTTATTTCTGCGAATCTGTTGGTTGTTACGGTTTGGATTTGTTTGCCGGCTAATATTTAAACTGTCGGCAGGTTGTCCGTCCGGTCTTACCAATCGCCTCAACCAATTTCTTTCGGAACGAATCCCTCGAGCCAAATCGTTCATTTGCGAATCCGGCAATTGGATTACATAATCCCTTATCCGGTAAGGAATTTGTTCGTGGATATGATAATCTACGGAGGCTCTTTTTCCCGTAGTATCAACAACGGCATGTACGCGGGCATTCAAAAAACCCAAATTTCTCATTTCAATTGATAATTCGCTTACCGATTGATTGGTATGATTGTGATTATAGATAACCGGTGGTTCGCCGATTCTGCGAATGAATCTTTTAATCCGGTTTGAATCGTTACTGACGATATTGTAAATCATTAAACCGAATTTGGATTCATTGGGTTTTTGCTTGATAAAATCCATCAAATCAACTTGGGATATTTCGGTGGAATCGGTTATCAACGAAACTCTATCCAAAAGATATTGTCCTTCCGGAATATGCCTGATCGTACTGCATGACAGCACAAACAGGCAAAGCAAACACAATGCTGTTGCAGATAGCGTCCGGATAGAAATTCGTGAATCCATCGTCATTTTTTGGATTGCATTCTTGAAACAGTACCCAAATAACCCCCATGATGCCGTTTGGCATAATCGGCAGTTGTAAAGCCGATGCGTTTCATCGTTTCTACAACCAATAAATCACCCATTACGGTCATAACGGTAGTTGAGGTGGTTGGAGTCAGTCCCAACGGACAAACTTCCGGCGGATTTCCGGTCAGTAAACAGACATCTGCGTTTTTCGCCAACTCGCTTGCTTCATCGCTCGTGATGACGATGAAACGAATATCCGGAATCAATTGACGTGCCAATCCGACTAATTCAATAATTTCCCTCGTCTTTCCCGAATTGGAAATCAGTAACATCAAATCATTTTCCCGCAAGATGCCCAAATCGCCATGCTGAGATTCGCTTGGGTGCAGAAAACAAGCAGGCGTTCCTGTCGAACTGAAAGTTGTAGCAAAATTAGAAGCAATCTGACCGGCTTTCCCCATTCCGCTGCAAACCAACTTTCCGTTCTTTTTGTGTACTTGCGAAATAATTAAATCAATCGCCTGTTTATAAGCATCGGAAAGCGGAATTTGCCAAATCGCCTGTGTTTCTTTTTCGATAATATCTTTCAAAGAAGTAATCATTGTATATAATTATTATGGTACAAAGATATTTATTTCTACTTTTGTATGCTAAAAAAATACAGTAATTTATGCAATATTCTTCATTT
>Ga0082212_10008645_pt1 | contig 13260 bp, 8 predicted proteins | sample TergutNt197P3_FD_71548 | JGI IMG/M metagenome (GOLD analysis project Ga0082212, IMG submission 71548) | Neocapritermes taracua P3 segment gut microbial communities from Petit-Saut dam, French Guiana - Nt197 P3 | ecosystem: Host-associated > Arthropoda: Insects > Digestive system > Gut ... | reverse complement strand
CTTTTCGCGGGTGTGTTCCTGCGGCTTGGGCTCCAAGCTATCAACTTCCTCTCCAATGATGGACGAAACGAGCAGTTTCGCTACCGTGTTGTCCTCCATCATGTATTTGAACACTGTGTCGTAAATGGGATTCGCTATAATCATGACGCTGTTTTTTTTGCAAAGTAAAGCATTTTTTCGGAAATGGAGAAATAATAGCAAAAAAATTACGTCTACAAACGACTTTCCCGGAACCGCCCGTTTCGTAACATGCCGTATATATCCGGTATGCGTTTTTCACCATATTGAATTTCAGGCAGTTATTGGCTTTTTCAGGTGCAAATTACGGCAAGTCGGGTTAAGGAACAGGGTTTTTCCTGATATTCCCTACCGCATACAGGGGATATACTTTTATTTTGTCGTATTCGGCAAAGTTTTCAAGCGAGGTTCGGATGCCGTATTCCGACTGTTTTTCCCTGATAAAGAGGTTCAGGCTTTGCATTTTGCCGCTTGTGCCCGACTTCACTTCAACGGGGATGATTTTGGCGCCCTGCTGAATGACGTAATCAACTTCTGCCGTACTTCCCGCTGACTCACGATGCCAGTAATACAGCGGGCTCTGTTCGTAAACGGGCGAAGATTTAAGGAGTTCAAGTCCAGCCATTTGTTCGGCAATAAACCCCTTATTGACAAGCGAAAAATCATGGTTTGAAAGTATGTCGGAAATGTCCAACCCTAATAACCGTTGAAATATGCCCGTATCAAGCAGAATAAATTTTTGTTTTTTAGGATTGACCTGCGCACCCAGCGGCAAGCCGCTCGCAGATGTGTGAACCACCGGAATTACTAAACCGGCTTTTTGTAACAATGCGATGCTCTCCTTCATTTGATGGATATTATACTGCCCCGCTTTGGCATAGTTGAATTTACTGCCCGACTGTTCCACAACCGCCTCGAAAGCAGCCAAAATCCGCAATTCAGGCGTTCGTTCCCGATACTTTGAAAAATCCGATTTTAGAAAATTTATCAGATTACTTAATTCCTTTTGTGCGTTAAGCGTATTTCTGTTTTGCACATACTCGGATACTACCGCAGGCATCCCTCCCAAAACAAGGAATTTTTTCAATAACGCTACACAACTGTCGTGGAAAACATGAAATAGCGGTTTTTGAGGCGATGCTTCACATACTTTTTCCCACAAGCGCTCTTCGCCGCAGGCGGTTGCAAACTCCTGAAAAGAAAAAGGATACATGAACATGGATTCGATGCGTCCCACGCCGAACGAGGGCAGTTTCTCCCATGCAAATTCGAGCAACGACCCGGCGGCTACAACGTGCAGTTCGGGATAATCTTCGTAAAAAAAACGCAAGGCGGAGATGGCGCGGGGACATGCCTGTATTTCGTCAAAAAACAGGATGGTCTTGCCCGGAACAACCGGTCGTTTGAACTGAACGGAAATCCGGTCGCAAATATCCGCGACATCAAAATCGCCGTCAAAAAAATCGCGCGCTTTGTGGTTTTTCTCAAAATTTATTTCGATAAAATAGTCGAAATGCTCCGCCATTTTTCTGACTGACGAAGATTTTCCCACCTGTCTGGCGCCGCGCAGTAAAAGCGGCTTGCGCCCTTTGCCTTTGCTCCACGACAATAAATCACTGTCAATTAATCTTTTGATATACATAAATTAATATTTTCAAACCGAATTTACTTTCATTCTTCAATAATTTCAAACCAAGATTGAGATGTTTTCCTGATTTTTTCGGGGCAAAGGTAGTGCAAGCCGAATGAAATACAAAATAAGTTTACTTATTTTTATTTCTGAGGCGCCGCCTACCTTCTGTTTTTTACAAAAGGTAGTGCAAGCCGAATGAAATACAAAATAAGTTTACTTATTTTTATTTCTGAGGCGCCGCCTACCTTCTGTTTTTTACAAAAGGTAGCGAAAGTCGAGCGTAATACAAAATAAGTTTACTTATTTTTATTTTTCGCTTTAAGTGGTATTTATAATACACATTGAGCAAAAAATAATATTTATTATTTGCTTTATCTGTATTTTTTTATACCTTTGCAGCGAAAAATAATTAATAAGTTATATTATGAAAATCGTTGGAAGGCATAAGGAAAAGGCTAAATTTCAAGAATATATAAATTCGGACTCGTCTGAGTTTGTCGTTGTTTATGGACGCAGAAGAGTTGGAAAAACCTTTCTTGTTCGCGAATTTTTTAACGGGAAGTTTGATTTTTACCATACCGGCGTTGCCAATTCCGATAAAGTCACGCAACTTTCGGAATTTAATTTTGCGCTCAATCAAACCGCGCAAAAACTGCCCCACACGCCTGTCAATTCGTGGTTCGATGCGTTCCATAAGTTGGAATACATCCTTGAAAACTCGAAAAATAAAGGTAAAAAAGTGGTTTTCCTCGATGAATTGCCTTGGATGGATACGCAAAAATCCGGCTTTGTTCAGGCTTTGGAACTGTTTTGGAATAAGTGGGCCTCTGCGCGCAATGACATTTTGCTTATTGCGTGCGGTTCGGCGGCATCGTGGCTGTTCGACAAGGTGATCAACAGTCGCGGTGGGCTTCACAACCGTGCTACGCAACAAATACATTTAATGCCATTCACGCTGGCAGAATGTGAGGAGTTTTTCAAGGAGAAAAAGGTGGCGCTAAGCCGAAAACAAATCGCAGAAGCGTATATGATTTTTGGCGGGGCACCGTATTACCTGAATTTTTTCAGGAAAAATCATAGTTTGCCTCAAAATGTTGACGCCATTTTGTTTGCCGAAGATGCGCCGCTGAAAAACGAATTTTTGTCGCTGTATCAATCGCTGTTCAATCATTCGGAAAAATATATCGAGATTGTTAAGGCGTTGGGAACTAAAAAAAAGGGGCTGACGCGCGATGAGATTTTATCTTTCACAAAACAGACAAACGGCGGCGGGTTCTCGAAATTGCTCAAAGATTTGGAACTCAGCGGCTTTATACGAAAATACTACTGCATGGACAAAAAAGAAAAGGACGCCATTTATCAGTTAACCGATTTTTTTACGCTTTTTTATTTTAATTTTATCGCTAATCAAAAACACAACGATAAAAATTTTTGGCAGCACATCATTGACAACACGCAGCACCGCGCCTGGTCGGGGTTTGCGTTCGAGCAGCTTTGCCTGTATCATTTGTCGCTTGTGAAACAAAAACTTGGCATTTCGGGCGTGCTGACAAACGTTGCGTCGTGGATTGGACCATTCGACAATAAAAAAGTACAGATTGATTTGCTGATAGACCGCAACGATGGCGTAATCAATCTTTGCGAAATGAAATTTTCAAAAGGTATTTTCACACTTGATAAAGCCACCTGGCAAAATCTGCTCAACAAAATAGAGGTTTTTCGACAAAATATAAAATCAAAAAAAGCAATTCACCTTACGATGCTTACCCCGTTTGGAATTTCACAAAACGAATATTCGAGCGATGTAAATTCCGAAATTATTTTGGATGATTTATTTGAGCCTATAAAATGACCTTACCGGATTGTCGCAGGGGAGAGACGCCCGACAGAAACTCATATTGCCGGCCTCACGGCTCGCTTTATGATCGGGTGTGTGTTTTTTCTGCCGGGCGCTGATTCCTGCGTTTCGACTATCCCTCTCCCCCGCTACGGGCCGGGGCGGGGGCGGGGGAGGCTCTCCTCCCTTTTCTCCTTCAAACGGCGGTGCAAAGGTACGGCGTAAAAAAATGCGTCATGTCATAAATATTAACTACAAGCGTGTCATAAATATTAACTACACGCCGTCGCCGACGATGCACCCGGTCGAAGCCCGCTTGATAGATTATTTTTGAGCAGAATTTGTTTTTGATTCTATTTTTATGTAATTTTGCGGAAAATTAGAAGTGAAATAAAATGAACTTTTGGCAACTAAGAAATCAATTTTACGACTTGGCGTGTTTCAATGTCAATCAAGTTTATGCGTGGCAACCTGATTTTGAGAAAAACAATCTCACTCGTTGGACAAAGCAAAATTTGCTTGTGAAACTGCGTAATTCGTGGTATAGTTTTCCGGATTATCTAAAAACACCTAATATTCAACATTTTGTATCGAACAAAATTTATAGTCCTTCGTACATCAGTTTGCACGCTGCATTGGCATTTTATGGTATTATTCCGGAGGCAATCGTGCAAACAACTGCTGTGAGTTCGCTGAAAAAGGCACATTTCGAGAATGTTTTTGGCTCATTTTCATATCAGCAAATTTTACCCGAATTGATGTTCGGAAATGAACAAAAATCGTTTTTATATAAACACAGTCTGATTTTTGCTACCCCCGAAAAAGCAATTTTAGACTTGCTGTATCTTTATCCACAGTACAATAGCGAACAGGAAATCATAGAATTGCGTTTTGATGAAGAATTTATGCAAGAAGATTTGAACGTAGCGCGTTTAAACGAATTTACTGAAAGATTTCAGTCAAAAGCATTAAGAAACAGAGTTAATATCCTTTTAAAAATTCACGATTTATGCTAAACTTGGAGCAAATACAAAATTTTTTTTCACCACAAATCAGATATTCAAAGTTTTATTTAATTTATAAAAGATTATGTTAAATTACCACTTGTCGGGGCGTGAAGAAATGAAAATGCCACGACGTAAAAAATCAGGAAGGATACGATTCAGTTCGTTTTTGTTCTTTTTCTGTTGCATGATGATGATAGCAGAAAATGCGTACGCTGTGCCGGAGGCTGTTGTTCAGCAACAAATTACCATCACCGGCACCGTAACGGACGGTGATGGCGAGCCGCTACCCGGCGTAAGCGTGATGGTCAAGGGCGCTACGCAGGGGACGGCAACCGATGCCAACGGCGCTTACACCCTGACCGTACCCAACGAAAATGCCACTTTGGTGTTTTCGTTCATCGGATTTGTCAAGCAGGAACTGACGGTAGGCGGTCGGCGTACGATAAACGTCATGCTGGCAGACGACACCCTCCAGCTTGACGAGGTAGTGGTCGTAGGATATGGTACGCAAAAAGGCTCGCAGGTGACCAGCGCCATATCCAAAATTAAAGGCGAAGAATTGGGGGCGACGCCATTTTCGCGTGTCGACCAAGCGCTGCAAGGAAAAATTGCAGGGGTAAACGTACAGGAAATCAGTGGCCGGCCCGGAAGGGAGTTTGCCGTAAAAGTGAGAGGCGTCAGCTCTATTAACTATTCCAATTCGCCGTTGTATGTGATCGACGGATTCCCTGTGTCAGGCATCGAAGGCCTGAACACCGGCGACTTCGAATCCATTGAGGTACTGAAGGATGCTGCGGCAGCGGCCATTTACGGGTCGCGCGGCTCCAATGGCGTCGTCCTGATCACCACAAAAAGCGGCAAGAGCGGTAAACCGGTGATTCAATTTGATGCTTCGTACGGGGTGCAGAAACGTTTCAGCAAGGTAGATGTGATGAATCGCGACGAATACATCGAGTTTGCCATCGAAGAGAGGAACAACACATGGGTATTACAGGGCGGACAGGCTTCCGACCCCAATGAGTTGAGGCCACTGGCAAATTACTGGATTGACCCGTTGTGGTTGACAAACCCCAAATCATTCCCCGACCATGACTGGCAAGACCTCCTGACGCGAACAGGTGGCGTGCAAAATTACCAGTTGTCGGCATCCGGCGCAAATGATATGGTAAAATATTACATATCAACCAACTATTTCGATCAACAGGGCATTATTTTGACGACCATGTACAATCGGATCAGCCTGCAATCGAATATCGAAACCAAACTGAACCGTTTTGTCAATGTCGGGCTGAACCTGTCGGCGAACACAATTTATCAGAAAGACCCCAATACGGATGAAGCTTCGGGATTGATTATGGAAACGGTAAGAATGGCTCCTATTTTAGGTCTCGACCAGCAAACTGAAAATGATGGATACTATACCTATCATGGCGGATTCATCATTAACCCCTTGCACATGAGCCGGGATATTGAAAACAAAACCAACAGGAATCGCTTGTTGGCCAATGTATATGCCGACATCACCATTCTGCCCGACTTGAAGTTGCGGACATCGGTCGGCGGACAAAGGTACTATTCCAAAAGTCAATACTTTATTGATAACAACGTAAACAGGAATAGAGGCCATGCAGGAAATTTCAAGACCGACGAGTATGTCAACATACTGAACGAGAACATACTCACTTATAACATTCAGAAGGATATATGGTCGCTTACGGCTATGGGCGGTTTTACCTATCAACAGCAGTATGACGAAGCGACCGATCTGTCGAAAACCGGATTCCCCGATAACGAAGTGCATACGTTGAATGTGGCATCAACGTTTTCGAGCGGCGGATCATCCGCTTCCAAATGGATATTGATGTCGTATCTGGCACGTATCAACTTTTCATTGTACGACAAATACCTGCTCACGGCAAGCATTCGCCGCGACGGCAGCTCCCGTTTCGGGAAAAACAACAAATGGGGCGTGTTTCCCGCGCTTTCAGCGGCATGGCGTGTTTCAGAAGAACAGTTCCTGAAGTCAAACGATTGGATATCCAATTTGAAGATCAGGGGAACATACGGGGCTGTGGGCAATAACAACATTGGAAATTATGCGGCCATCGCTTCGTTGTCGAACACGAACTATGTCATTGGCAGCACGCAAACCGTAGTTTCCGGTAAAAGCCCCGGCTCGTTCAGCAACGATGAGCTTGGGTGGGAGAAAACGATGACAACGGATATCGGTTTTGATCTGGGCTTGTTTAACAACCGGATCAACCTGGGCTTCGACTATTACATTGCCAATACCAAAGATTTGTTGCTTAATGTACCCATACCGCAGATCACAGGGTTCGGAACCGCATTGCAAAATATTGGAGAAGTTCAGAATAGAGGCGTTGAAATAGAACTGACTACTTACAACCTGACAGGCCCATTCAAATGGAACACCAGCATTAACCTGTCGCACAACCAGAACGAAGTGAAAAAGTTAGGACCCGATGGTAGTTTTATTGCCGGCATTGCCAATGGTTATGAAGTTTGCAGGACGGAAATTGGCCGACCCATCGGCAGTTACTATATGTTTGTGATGGAAGGCATCTTTCAGGATGAGAACGATTTGGCTTCACATCCGAACTATCAACGGCAGAATCCGGGAGACATCAAGTACAAGGATTCGGATAAGAATGGCGTTATCAATAACGACGACAAGGAGTTTGTTGGCAACAATCTGCCTAAATGGACCTGGGGCTTTACCAATAATTTCTCCTATAAAAACTTTGACCTGAGCGTTTTCATGGACGGGCAATCGGGCAATCATTTGCTTAATATCATGGGCGTTCAGGAAGGACAGTCACGCCATAACCTGAAGGGATACTGGCGTAACAGGTGGAAATCGCCATCCGAGCCGGGCGACGGCAAAACGCCGCGTGCAGCAGTGACGGCCAACTTGACGACCGTATCTACCTTTTTCCTGCACGATGCCAGTTTTTGGCGTATCAAACACATCTCCCTCGGATATAACCTGCCACCATCACTTTTGCGGCAAGTCAATGCCATCAGTTCGATGAGGGTATATTGCAACGTCGACAATGTCTTTATGCACGACCATTACTACCATTACCCCCAGGTCGGGACGTTCGCCAACTCGGCGCTCACCCCCGGCATCGACTTCGACATGGTTTATCCTTTGGCAAGAACATTTACGTTTGGTTTATCACTTAAATTTTAATCATTATGAAAAAGTATATTATTCTTTTATATGTCAGTGTGTTATATTTTTGTATTTCTTGCGAAAGCTCTTTAGACTTAGTCCCAATTTCATCGACCAGCGCAGAAGGGTTCTATAAGACCGAAGTACAAATCGACCAGGCCATCATCGGTTGTTATAACTCGCTTAGAGGCGTTTTTGTGACCAATGTTTCATCGTACAGGATGACCGAGGCGCGCTCGGATAATACCTTTCAAGGCGTAGAGTATGACGACGGCCCGGTCAGCCGTTTTCAGGAAACGCCCGACTTGCCACTACTGTCATCGAGGTGGGCAGAACTGTATAGCGGTATCAGCCGGTGCAACCGGGTGCTGTATGAAATCCAGAACTTCGATCGGTCGGACAACATCAAGCAGTACGAAGGAGAAGCAAAATTTATGCGGGCGCTTTTTTACTTCGACTTGGTCAACCTGTGGGGCGGCATTCCCTTAGTTGTCGAGCCGATCACCATCACCGACAGCTACAATGTCGTCCGCGCAAGCGTGGAAGATGTGTATGACCAGATCGTGAAAGACCTGCAGGACGCGGCAGGGCTGCTGCCTGCACAATATGCGGCAGCGCAGGCCGGACGGGCTACTTCGTGGGCAGCCAAGGCTTTTCTCGGAAAAACCTACCTGTTCAGAAGTGGTTATCCGCTGAAGAAAAACGAATGGAGCAATGCCAAAAACGCGTTGAACGAGGTGATGCGGTCAGGCGCTTTTGAGTTTTTCGACAGTTATGCCAATATCTTCGATCACAGTTACGAAGGAGGAAAACAAACCGTTTTCGGGATCAAGTTCCGAAGTGGAGCAAGCGGACACGGAAATCCTTTCCCGACAAGAAATGCGCCAAACCTGATCGCAAAAACGGAGTTTGGAGAAGGGGGCATTCCTTTTGGGGGCAGTCCGAACAATTTGTTCCTGTCGGCCGATTTCATCAACAGCATTGAAGCCGGCGACATCAGGAAAGACGTAGCCATCCGTTCGGAATGGCTACTGAACACGGGCGACGTCATCACCAACCAGCCGTTTTGCCAGAAATATCAGAATGGGCCGGTTGTCAATGCCAGCGATTGGGATATCGACTGGATCATGCTTCGCTATACGGATGTGATGATGATGTATGCCGAATGTCTGAACGAAGAAGGCTACGTGGCGGATGGTGAAGCGTTCGACATCCTGAACCGGGTGCGGGCGCGTGCGGGGCTGACGCCCAAAACGCCGGTCGACGTCCCCGACCAGCAAAGTTTTCGCCTGTGGATGGAACAGGAACGCAGGATAGAGTTTTGCTTCGAGAACATCCGCTGGTTCGATCTCGTCAGAACCGATCGTGCCTTCGACGTGATGCAGGCGTTCCTCACTTCGTATGGATTACAGGGCAACATGTCGCGCGACCGCTATGTCTATCCCATTCCACGACGGGTGATCAACGAGAACAACAACATAACCCAAAATCCCGGATATAACCTATAACAAATAAATCGTATGAAAGCAACTTTGAAAAGGGCAACACTGTATTGCCTGTTGACCATTTTTTGCGCCGGTTACCATGCCTGCTCAAGCCCTTCGGGCGAAATTGAATGTACGGTAATCAAAATTTGGGACAAGGCGCCCCATAGTGCATTTACCGATCTGATAAAATTTAAAGGTCGTTATTTCTGTGCGTTCAGGGAAGGAACAGGCCATATACCGGAGAAGGACGGTAGCGGCGACGGTGAAATACGCATCCTGGTTTCAAAAGATGGAGTAGCGTGGGAATCGGCTGCATTACTGACGAAAAAGGGATTCGACCTGCGCGATGCCAAACTGTCGGTAACGCCCGACGGGCGCTTGATGGTGGTGATGGGTGGAAGTATCTACGACAAGGCCGACCTGAAAGGCCGGATCACACAAGTCTCGTTTTCCGATAAGCAGGGCGAGCATTTCTCCGACCCGCAACCTATCTCCGTCGAGCCAGGCATCCGTTCGGATGTGGATTGGTTGTGGCGTGTCACCTGGCATAAGAAAACGGGGTACGGTGTTATCTATCAATATGAAAAAGATAAAGATAAGGAATGGACGGCGTACCTTGTAAAAACTGCTGACGGGATTCATTACCAGTCGGTGACCAAATTAGATGTGACGGGGAAGCCGAATGAGGCAACCGTCGATTTCACCAAATCGGGCGAGATGCGTATCCTGATGCGACGCGAGGGGGGAGACACCTACGGCTGGCTGGGTACGGGCAGCGCTCCCTACCAGGCGTGGAAATGGACTGATTTAGGAATTCGTCTGGGCGGCCCCAACCTGATCATCCTCCCTAACGGAAAAACAGTCATCGGCTCGCGTTCCTATCGCGAAGGCAAGGCGCACACCTCTCTTTTTGGACTGGATGATAACGGGAAAGCGGTTGAACTGCTGGAATTTCCGAGCGGTAACGACACGAGCTATCCCGGATTTGTGGTACAAGGCGACGCACTTTGGGTCTCCTACTATTCGGGTCACGAAGGGCGGACGTCCATTTATTTAGCCAAGCTGAAATACAAAGACCTGTTCGTAAATGCCCCATGATGAATAGCAAGAACCCTAATTACGGCAGGCGCCGTTTTTTGAAGAACTCGTTGATTGGAGGCATATCGTTATTGTGTTTGCCTTCCTGTGGCAGACGTTCGCGCCATTTGGACTACACGCTCGGCCTCGACAGCCCCGCCCGCTATTTTGACGGGAAAAACTGTTGGGTTCATCCGCGAGTCGGCATCGTTCCCGGAGCAGGAACGAAAGGGATGTCGCGGATCGTCATGACGATGAACACACTTGACTTGGCGGGCAGTGATGTTTTTCGAGGCATGTATGCCATGCATACGGATGATATGGGTAAAAACTGGTCTGAAATCACGGAACAAAGTCCGCTAAAACCACGTTTCGAGACCATCGAAGGAGATGTAAGGCCTGTTGCAGTCAGTGATTTTTGGCCGGCATGGCATGGGAAGTCGGGCAAGTTGCTGGGGACAGGCCATTCGGTGGTCTACACGCCCGATTGGAAAGTGACCCCAAACCGTCCGCGCGATACGGTTTATTCGTATTATGATCCGAAGACAGACCAGTGGGCTGCTCCGCAAAAATTGGAGATGCCCGATCCTGTCAAATTTCACAATGCAGGCGCCGGTTGTACACAACGATACGACCTGCCCGACGGCGTTATCCTGCTTCCGATATATTTCAATCCGTCGGGAACAAACTCGACGGTTACGGTTGTGAAATGCAAGTTCGACGGCGTGAAACTTCATTACGTGGATAATGGCGATGAATTAGCTATTGCCGACGACGGTACGCGTGGCTTGGGAGAGCCATCGCTGACGTGCTTCAATGGCGATTATTTCCTGACTATCCGCAACGACAAGCAAGGCTTCGTCACGAAGAGCCGCGACGGGATGCGTTTTTTGCCGGTTCGAACGTGGCAGTTCGATGACGGCTCTGATTTAGGCAATTACAACACGCAACAGCATTGGGTGACCCATAGCGAAGGACTGTTCTTGGTGTACACGCGCCGCGGCGCCAACAATGATCACGTGTTCCGTCACAGGGCGCCGCTGTTTATGGGCCAGGTGAATCCTGAAACCATGCAGGTGATTCGTTCGACCGAAAGAATTTTGGTGCCCGAACACGGGGCAAGACTCGGAAATTTCGGCGTGTCGGATATAAGCGCCGACGAGACGTGGGTCACCGTTTCCGAATGGATGCAGCCCGCAGGCTGTGAGAAATACGGGAGCGACGGGCGTATTTTCGTTGCGCGCATCCGATGGGATCAACCGAACAAATTGTTTGTTTGATGCCAATTTCATTCCGGTCGCCCGCCGCCTGCCACGATCCCGCGCGCGTGTATGGACACAAGTGCAGCAGCGGCTTGCTTGCGGTCAGGGAGGGGCGGCTATCCGCCGTGATGATTCCCGTATGTTCAGCTTTGCCTCTAAGGTGATGATGCGCTGCGAAACCTCGTTGTTACTGCTCATTTGTTCGAGCAGTAGCTCGGCAGTAGCTTTCCCCATTTCGTAAGTTGGTTGTTCAACGCTTGTAAGGTTAGGCTCGATGATCATCGCCATCTTCGATTCGGTGAAACCGACAACAGCCATATCTTTGGGTATCCGTATTCCTTTTTTCTTGAGTATCTTCATGGCTCCAATGGCAACAGGGTCGTTAATGGCGAAGATGCCATCCGGCAATTCATTCATTTCCAGCATCTTCATGGCGCCCATGATGCCTGTTTCCATCAGGAGGCCACAAGGAATGACGAGTTTGTCATCGTAAGGTATTTCGTATGCTTTAAGGGCGTCTACATATCCCTGGAAACGGTTTTTCGATATATCCAAACTTTCGGGGCCTGCCAGGTGAACGATCCGTCTGCAGCCTTGCCCGATAAGATGCTCCATGGCCAGGAACGCCCATTTGTAATCGTCGATAATCACATGTGATACGGGCAGGTCTTTTCCGATGCGGTTGAAAAAAACGATAGGTATCTGTTTGTCAATAAGATGTTTGAAATACGACATATCCTTTGTTTCTTTCGTGATGGATACCAGCAGTCCGTCCACCATTTTTGCTTCTAATGTTTTCAGGTTTTTCAGTTCGACTTCGGGCGATTCGTTCGACTGACTGATGAGTAACTGGTATCCTTTAGGCTCAAGCACGCTTTGCATGCCCATGATGATTTCGGGAAAGAACGAGTGAACAAACTCCGGAATCACCACTCCGACCGAAAACGACTGCTGCTGTTTTAAGTTGAGCGAAAACGGATTGGGCTGATATTGAAGTTTTTCGGCCAGTTCGAGTACAGCCTTGCGCGTTTCGGGATTCACGTCCCAGCGGTCGGCCAATGCACGCGAAACAGTCGAGGTGGACAGGCTGAGCGCTTTGGCTATATCCTTGATGGTTGTTCGCTGTTTTGTCATTTCATGCAATCCTGGTTGTTTTTTAACGTTATTCTTTTTGACAATGCAAAGTAAATTATTTTTTTTGGAAAAGGGTGCATTTCAAATTGTCGCTTTTCAGCCTTTCCGTCATTGCGAGCTTTCCAATGACGCTATTTCACAATGCTGTCGCTTATGGAAAAGGCGTACGCCTGTTATTAATTTTTGAATGTTGACAGGATTTTTCGCATTTCGGCGAGTTCTTTGGCTTGATCTGCAATAGTTTTAGCAATCTCGGCAATCGCCTGATCCTTGTCGGCAATCGCCTGATCCTTGTCGGCAATCGCCTGGTCCTTCTCGGCAATCGCCTGGTCCTTCTCGGCAAGCGACTGATCCTTGTCGGCAATCGCCTGGTCCTTCTCGGCAAGCGACTGATCCTTGTCGGCAAGCGCCTGGTCCTTCTCGGCGATCACCTGATCCTTGTCGGCAATCACCTGATCCTTTGCAATAACGGCGTCTTCCAATCCCTTTATGCTGCGATCCAACATGACCTGTTCTTTGGCGCGTTCGTATCTATCTCTCTCTTCGCGTGTTAATGCGGCCACCTCACACTTCTGTATGGCGCTGTATATTAATGCGTTTTCCGTAAAT
>Ga0082212_10008644_pt1 | contig 13262 bp, 9 predicted proteins | sample TergutNt197P3_FD_71548 | JGI IMG/M metagenome (GOLD analysis project Ga0082212, IMG submission 71548) | Neocapritermes taracua P3 segment gut microbial communities from Petit-Saut dam, French Guiana - Nt197 P3 | ecosystem: Host-associated > Arthropoda: Insects > Digestive system > Gut ... | reverse complement strand
AGGACTTGCTCCTGTCAGAAAAAAGCCTATGAATGCTTGGTGGGGGCCGCTCAATCGTTGCACTCATTCGCTTTTCCCCCACACCCCCTCCTAGTGTCGCGTCCTTTATTCATTTTGAACCGAATGATAAGTATGAAACAAGAGCAACCGAATAGCAAAGTTAATTCGCGGATGCGACACTAGTTGCCAATAATATTAATGGTTATCCGCTGTGACGCAGTGCCGAGAGCGTTTTTGGCTGAAACAGTGAATTGATAAGTGCCTTTCTTTTCTGGTTTGCCAGATAGCTCGCCTGTGGATTTGTCGATTCTAAGCCCCATAGGCAACCTGCCTCCAGAAACAGTCCATTCAAATCCAGTGGTGCCTGTTGCCGTGAGGGTCGTGCTGTATGGAGTGCCTGTGTAGGCATCCTGTAGGGTTGATGTAGTAATTGATGGGGCGGTTGCGACATAGACAACTTCGCCGCCGATTACTGTCATCAGCGCATTGATATCCTTGATGTCAAAGTCAGGACACTTGTTTCCATCAAAATAATCGCGGTCAATGACAACAAAATCCGCCAAATAGCCCCTTTTGAGCTTTCCCTTGTATGCCTCTCCAAACTGCGCGTATGCCCCCCATTCGGTGCCAGCCGCAAGAGCTTCGGCCCTGCTCAGTTTTTGCTCTGGTTGCCAGCCGGAGTCAGCAGTGAAATTTTTGGTGCCTTTGACAAATTCGGCCTTATAACCTGCAGGGACGTTTTGGTTTTTGCCAACTCTCGTTACTGCCGCATACAGGCTGTGGTAAGGATTGAGCATCTCGACGTTGGCATCGGTGCCATTGGCTATGATTCCGCCCTTGTTAAGTATCGTGCGCCAAGCATAAGCTCCTTTGAGTCTCTCAGAGCCTATCCTATCCTGGACTGCGTTCATGTCTGAAGTGGCATGTACGGTCTGCATAGATGGAATCATTCCTAGATCGATGGCCCGTTGGATATCATCCTGTTCAAGCTGGTCTACTATCTGAAAATGCTCAATCCTGGGCCTGTAGTCGTGTGTATCATTTAAGTTGCCCCAAAAGGGTGATGGTGCAAGCTCTTTGCTCTTTACTTTTTTCAATGCCCTTTCATAGGCATCAATGTACATCTTGTTGCCAGCGTCGCCAATGGCATGGGCACTGTTTTGGAAACCAAGCTTGATGCACTCCTCGATCAGTCGCTGGGCATCAGTCGGACTTGTTCGAGGGCTACCAGAATTGGCGAGGTCATCTGCATATTCCTTTAGAAAAAAGGCGGTTCTGGAACCCAAGGAGCCATCAATGTAAAACTTGACATTTCTGATGGTGTACCTCAGTCCGTAGTCATTAATCCTCGGCCCATGTATTTTTAATCTTCCTGCGGGCCTGTTTAAGTTTAGCTCTTCAGGTGCCCCTGTAATGGCCGTAGGGATATGCCCCCTGATAGGGAAGGCCTTAAAGCCATTGCCATCATTGAACTTGCCGTCAGCTTCTACCGATAATTCCTGATAAATTCTAAGCTTAAGAGGATCTGTCTTTTGTTCATATGCTTCTTCAATAAAATGAATCGCCCTTAAATCTGCGCCAGCGTCCATGATGGAAGTCAGGCCATAGGAAAGCGATTCGGCCTCGGCAGCTCTGATGGCAAACCTCAGCTGAGCGTCTGTTAGTCCGGGCATAACTGGATCCAGCAGTGCCTCCCTGACGTTTCCCCCGGCAAAAATTCCTATTGGTTCTCCCTTTTCGTTTAGGATGATGTCATTGCCGCCAGTAGAGTTGCCAAACAGGGGCTTTGCCCAGTAGTCAATTTTCTTAGTTGCTTTCTGGTGTGCGAATGCTAAATCCATCGCCGCAGTATTGACCCAGGCCGAATGGCCATCGGCGCGTCTGAGAAAAACAGGGATATGGCCTACGCCAGCTTCTGCCATCGGCCCATCCAGTTCCCACCTCGTTGGCCAATCCAAATATGTGTTGGGATGGTAGACATCCCAATCGCCCCCCAGGGTGTGGAGCCATCCGCGGGACAAGACCCAGGGCGCCAGGCCCAGCTTGCCGCTCTTTTCCCATTCATCATTTAGCCTTTTGGCCTCTTCTACGACCAACCCGACGATCGTCTGCTTGGACTTCCAAAAACAGTCAATCCTCAGAGAGAGCTCGCCCTGTCCAACGAAGTGCATGTGGCTCTCTATCAGGCCGGGTAAAACTGCCGCTCCTTTAAGGTCAATGAGTATTGCTTCGGCAGGGTCGATGCCTTCATTCTCCAGTGCGGCCTTGATCTTTGTTTCGGTATCGGCCTCGCCTGCCCATTCCACCCATTGGTCTTTAGTAATCAGTGCTGTCACAGAGGAATACATGCCGCCCCCGGTTTGGCCGGCAGAAGAGACGTACTCACTGTATATCCTTCCATTGTAGTAAGCATAATATTTGGCTGAGTCGTAGGCTGTCATTGAAGGGACAAATTGCTGGCCCGAGGTTGTCAGACGGCAAGCTGTGAAAAAGCCAATGACAAGGAAGATACAAAGCGACATGAGCCAATTGATTCTCTTTGTGGATACAGCCGGATTGTTTGGCATTGGAAGCCTCCTAAATTTGTGGATGAAGCCGAGCTACCGTCAGGCCCCAAAAAACTCCATCACCGCCTGGGCGACCTCTTCCAGCATGGCCTCCGTCATTTCGGGATATATGGGCAGGCTGAGGACTTCTTTTGCGGCCAGCTCTGTCTCTGGTAGGCGCCCCTTATTGTATTCTAGGTATTCAAAACATGGCTGTTGATGCAGGGGAATGGGATAAAAAATAGAGCTCCCTATCCCTTTTGCCTTTAGGTGTGCCTGAAACTCGTCTCGGCGGCCCTTCTTTATCCTCACCGTGAACTGGTTGTAGATGTGCCGCCCATCGGGGACTATTTCTTGGGGCATCTGAAAGTCCTCCTGGTTCAGAGATTTCATCCTCTCCAAATACCACTTTGCATTTTTTCGCCTCCCCTCGTGCCAGCCTTCCAGATATGGCAGTTTTGCTCGAAGTGCCATCGCCTGAAATTCATCCAAGCGGCCATTCATACCAACTTCATGGTGGACATAGACTGGCTCCATCCCATGGACGCGGAGCCTGCGGATTTTTTGGAACAACCCCTCGTTGTCTCGAATGAGGGCTAGGCCGGCGTCCCCTAAGGCTCCGAGGTTCTTGGTTGGATAAAATGAGCATCCAGTCAACTGCCCGAACTGTCCAGCGTTTTTGTGCCAGCCTTTCGCGCCCAGGCTCTGGCAGGCATCTTCTATCACAGGTATATTTTTTGTGTCGGCAATCTCCATGATTGACGGCATATCTGCCAACTGGCCAAAGAGATGGACAGGCATTATGGCCCTGGTGCGCGGGGTAATAGCGGATTCAATGGCCTGGGGGCAGGCGTTGAAGGTATGCGGGTCGATGTCAACGAATACCGGCGTGGCCCCCAGCCTGGCAACGACGCCGCCTGTGGCAAAAAAGGTGAAGCTGGGGATTACTATTTCGTCGCCCCGGCCTATGTCCAGGGCCATCATGGCTACCAGGAGAGCATCGGTTCCGCTGGACATGCCAACGGCGTATTGTGTGCCGCAGTAATCGGCCAGTTCGGATTCTAGCCCGAGTACATTTTCTCCGAGTACAAAGGCGCATCGGTCGATGAGTCCCGAGAGGCCATCTAGGACTTTTTGCTTGACTCCGGCATTCTGGGCAACCAGATCCAGCATTGGGACGGGCATATTGAGCCTCCGTCTTTATCTATCCAATTGTATTGGGCAAATGACCACAGGGAACCTCTAGCCGCCCATTGTCGGACTTCGCTTGCTCATTTAGCAATTCCCAGCAGGACAATGTGAATTGGAACCGCTATATGTGCCAGAATTGTCGTTAACGACCAAAATGTCGATTCAGCAATCCTTGGAAGGCCATGCCGTGGCGAGCCTCATCCTTGCACATTTCATGCACGGTATCGTGGATTGCGTCGAGGTTGAGTTGCTTTGCTTTGGTCGCAAGGTCTTTCTTGCCCTGAGTGGCGCCGTGCTCTGCCATGACGCGCATTTCGAGGTTTTTCTTGGTCGATGGGTTTACAACCTCGCCCAGAAGTTCTGCAAACTTAGCGGCATGTTCGGCTTCTTCAAAGGCAATCCGCTTATAGGCTTCTGCAACTTCAGGGTAGCCCTCTCTGTCCGCTTGGCGGCTCATGGCAAGGTACATCCCGACTTCGGTGCACTCTCCCATAAAGTTTTGTCGCAGGCCCTCGACAATTTCGGGGTCAACGTCCTTTGCGACTCCAATTCTATGTTCGTCGGCAAAAGCCAAGCCTGTGCCTGACTGCTCGACAAACTTGTTAGCTGGCACTTTACATTGGGGGCACTTTTCTGGAGGCTCATTACCTTCGTGGACATAACCGCAGACAGTGCAGATGAATTTTTTCATGGCAATTCTCCCTTGTTATGATTGATGTGGCTTTTGCCCCTACATAAACACTTTTGAAGCAGCGTTTATAGAGGATGAACGGAACGTGATTTTTTTGATTGGCATCTTGTCTTTGAGGAGCGCATGGAAGAGCTCGCAAAGATTTTCGCAAGTAGAAACCTTTTTGGTGACTACGATCCTGTACTCCGGGTATGACCAGGCAAGGGCGTGGTCTATCTTTTTGAGGGGGACGCAGTGTTCGGGGTCATTGATGATCCCTTCCTTTTTGTACACCGCAAGCACAGCTTCAAGAAGCGGATCACCTTCCTGAAACAGCGTCGCATGGTGGAAGTGGTCGCAAACCTCCCATGCTTTTTTGTACCCGTCTTTGCACGCATGGGCAAAGCCAGTAACAGGATCTACCCTATCCTCAAGTTCAATGGTCAGCAGACCCGAATGTCCGTGAAGATGTTTTGCTTCCCTTGGCCAGTTCATGAACCTGTGGGCGTATTGGAAATCAAGGGTTACGATTGACGTGTATTTGTCGTTTGACATGGCACTTTCTCCTGAAAGTTTAGACTTGCGTTCGCCTGTGGGCGACGAGCCACACCGAGTAGACAGTTTAACGCATTTTTGCCATTAGCGCGAGTAATACCGGGTTGCAATCAAAAGATTGCAACCCGGTACTCGTCTTTGGCTATTTATAGGCATAGCAGACAGCGGAGTGCAAGGCATTTTCCGAATAAAAAGGGGTTCGTGTTTTGGGCATTGTGAGAGTGTCTTCAGCCAGTGTCTGTGCATGTGTCTTAACATTAGGTTTCTCCTTCCGAGCATTTTCTGTCGCTCTACATAGGAAGACGAATGAGGCAAGGAAATATTGTCGGGTTTTTAAAAAATCTTTGGTGCCCGGCATCCTCCTCGAATCCAGATTGGTCAATCCACCCTCAATCTATATCCAACTCCAACATCAGTTATGAAGTGGACTGGACGTGTTGGATCAGGTTCAAGTTTTTGCCTAAGTTGCCCCATATAGATGTGCAGATAATGGGTTTGCCCTTGTTGTCCAGGCCCCCACACTTCTTTCAATAGTTGCTGATGCGTTGCCACCTTTCCCCCTCGGATTGCCAGGGCAGATAACAATTTGAACTCTGTAGGTGTTAGTTTAATTTCTTCTTTGTTTTGAGTGACTGTGCGGGTTTCCAGGTCAACCTGCATACCGCCCGATTTAATGATGGTATTGTTTGCTGTTTTCTGTAGTACATGTCGCAATGCGGCTCTTATTCTGGCAAGTAGTTCCATAAGTCCAAATGGTTTTGTCAGGTAATCGTCGGCGCCAAGGTCTAATAGCCGAACTTTTTGCGCTTCCTGATGGCGCGCACTCAAGACAATTACCGGAGCCTGAGACCACGACCGAAAGGATTTGAGAAATTCGGAGCCATCCATATCAGGCAAACCAAGGTCTAGTATTATCAAGCTAGGATTGTGGGTTCGCGCCATAGTAGACGCTTCATGTCCTTTTATGGCATCTATAATGCGATAGCCGTTCTTTTGCAAATTCTTTCCCAAAAAATGCCTCATGGCATCGTCATCTTCCACTATAAGAACGAGTGGCAGACTCACAGTGACGCCTCCGGAATAGATGGAGGAGCACCTCCCAGCGGCAGGGTAAATGTAAATTCAGCCCCTCCATTTGGCGCATCTTCCACCCAAATCCTGCCGCCATGTGCCAGCACAATTGCCTTACAGATTGCCAACCCAAGCCCCGTACCCCCGTCGCCTGAACCAGGGGGGCGATAGAACTTATCAAAAATTCGATCCTTCATGTTTGTGGGCACGCCTGGCCCGCCATCTTTGATGGCAATTCTGATTTGTGCAGGTTCAAGTTGATGTTCTGCCGAAATAATCACAGCTTTGCCTGGGGCATATCGAATAGCGTTTTCTATGAGGTTTGAGAACAATTGCTCAATTAATACTCCATCTATTCGAATCATAGGCAAGTTATTAGAAAGGGTTGCTGTTATGGGTAGCCTTCCGTGTTGGTTTTCCAGGCGTGTCAAAACTGCACCTAAGACTTCTTCGATGGGTTGCCAATCTTTGTTCAACTGAATAAAAGCATCATCCAGGCGGGTAATTTCGAGTAAATTGCTGAGCATGTGATCAAGTTTTTTCGCTTCGGTCAGTAGCATTGATGCCAACTCCCGGCTTTCGTCGGGGGAAATTGTTGAGCATTCGGCTACGAGTGTTTCAGCAGCCATTCTTATAGATGCCAGAGGAGTGCGCAAATCATGGGAAACAGAGCTTAGCAATACATTTCTGGTTCGCTCTGATTCTGCCTCCAGCTTTGCGCTATTGGCATCTTCCTGCAAGCGGGCCTGCTCTTTGAGCAATTCCAAGGCTGTGCGTGTTCTTGTTCTCAGGTCTCGAATCAGCCATGCAACTAATTGGGCAATCCCCAACATGCCCATGAACACAACAAAATCGTGCAGATGCAAATGGAATGTGGAAGGATGTTCAACAGATGGGTGTACAAAGATATAGTCAAAAGACACCATTCCAAGCACTGCTGCAACACAGGAAGCAAGCCTGCCCCATAGCAGGGCCACAGTCACAACGCCCAGCAAATACAGCATCAAGTGAAACGTTTGGTGGGGCTGGTCTTTGAAGAGCAGCCCAATGAGAGTGCAAATGGCGATGACGAACACTCCCGCGAAGATGTCAATAACTCTTCTTGCGGCTGATTTTTTGCCATCCGGCATCAAAAAATTGCTCGAACCCAGCCCCAGGAGCCTCTTAAAGAAAAATGAGCGTGATTCCAATTGCACTCTTGCCATCCGATTATCAGCATTTCAGTTCTTGCCTAAAAATATTCTAAATTTTTTCCTGGGTTTAATAAAACGGCACTGAAACCTGTAAACCTATCCATCTACTCGGGCGATGCCTCTTTCAGCATAGCCTTTACAATAAGGAGAACAAGCAATGAAATCTTGTGCTACGCTCGGAATCGATTACACCCACCGCTTTCTGGGCTTTGATGGTGAAGCCCAGTATTTGCACGGACACCACGGTCAGTTATGAAATTGTTTCGTATGGTGCTTTTTGCCCTTGGAGCCGCGTTGCTTCCTTTGGGTATCGGTTGCAGACCTAACAGCGACATTGAGCCATTAGACGCATTTATTATGAACGAGGGTAAGTTTTTCATCCCTGAAGGTTCTTTGCTGAGGAGCGCATTGCGGGTTCAGATTGTCGAAGAAACCCTCATAGAAGCCAGTTTTTCAGTTCCTGCCAACGTGGAAGCAGATCCAATTGACGTAGTAAAGTTCTTCCCCCCTATTCCAGGGCGCATTGAAAAAATCCACGTCAGGCTTGGGGACTCAGTTACCAAAGGACAAGCGTTACTTACAATTGATTCTTCAGAATTGGCCCAACTCAACGCTGAATATCAAAGAGCCAGTTCAGAAGAGAGGCAAGCCAAAAGAAACTTTGACCGCGCAACAGAGCTATATCAACACGACATCGCATCAAAAAGAGAGTTTGAGGAGGCAGAAACGGGGTACCATTCCCAACAGAGCGAGCTAAAACAGGCAGAAACAAGGCTAGAGCAGCTTGGTGTCCAGCTAGGCGAGATTACAGGTGGTCTATTGGTTCTGCGTTCTCCAATTGACGGAAAGATAAGCGAACTGGAGGCTTCAAATGGTAGCTACTGGAACGAGCCAAGCGATCCATTAATGGTTATTGCGAATCTCAATAATGTTTATTTCACTGCAAGTGTGCAAGAAAAAGACATACCTAAGCTGTACCGAGGCCAGGATGTCAATGTCTCCGTCACTAGTTTTCCAGACGAAACGTTTCGGGCAAAAGTTGTATCCACTGGAGAACTTCTCGACCCTGAGACCCGCACAGTAAAAGTGCGCCTACCCATCGAAAATCGCGGCCTCCGCCTCCTGCCTTCTATGTACGCAACCGCAGACTTTTTTATCAAGCCTCATAGGGGTATTTTAATCCCTGTTTCAGCAGTGCTTCACGATGCAAAAGGCGGCAAAGTTTTTGTGGAGTCTTCCCCGTGGACTTTTGAGGAGCGTGCGGTTCATACTGGCATTGAAACAAACAATCAAATCGAGATAATAAGCGGTTTAAAGACTGGCGAGCGCATCGTGACGCAAGAAGGGATATTGCTTCATGCTCATTGAACGCTTTGTGGCTTGGTGTCTCCGCCGAAGGCATGTAGTATGGGCTGTGTTTGTCATTGCCGCCGTATACGGCGCCTATTCCTGGACTCGTCTGCCGATTGAAGCCTACCCTGACATTGCGGACGTGACAGCTCAGGTGGTTACACAGGTTCCTGGTCTGGCGGCAGAAGAAGTTGAGCAACAAATAACAATTCCACTTGAGCGCGAATTAATAAGCACTCCTGGACTGAGCATTATGCGCTCAAAGAGTACATTTGCGCTTTCCCACATAATTCTTGTGTTCAGAGATGGAGTTGAAGATTACTGGGCCAGACAGCGGATAGAGGAGCGAATAAAGGCTGTTTCATTGCCGTACGAGGCAGAGCCGGAACTTGACCCACTTTCGTCCCCTATTGGAGAAATTTACAGATATACGTTGGAATCGAAGACAAGGACACTGGAAGAACTTTCTGAAATCCAGGAATGGGTTGCAATTCCCCGCTACAAACAGGTAGCAGGCGTGGTGGACGTGGCTAATCTGGGCGGAGTCACGGTGCAGTTTCAACTTGAATTAGACCCGGCAAAGCTCATCGCCCACAATCTCAGTTACAGAGATGTTGTGGAAGCTGTCGCCGAAAACAACGCCAATGCAGGTGGTAGCCGCATAAATTACGGGGATCAGGCTTTCGTGATACGAGGCATTGGGTTATTGCGCAACCTCAATGATTTAGCAAACGTAGTCTTTTCACAAAAAGGCGGCACTCCGATATTTGCAAAGGATCTAGGAACTGTCAAATACGGACACCAGGAACGCCAGGGCGTGGTTGGCAAGAACGGCATTGACGATGCCGTTCAGGGTATGATTCTTCTTTTAAGGGGCGAAAATCCATCCCTGACGCTGAAAAGTATCCATAGAGCTACAGATGAACTTAATTCAAAAATTTTGCCCCCAGACGTTAAGATTGTCCCATTTTTAGATCGTACTACACTGATTGACGCTACAACGCGTACAGTCGGCATGACGCTCTCGGAAGGCATAGCCCTTGTCGTCCTGGTGTTGGTGCTATTTCTCGGAAGTCCACGAGGAGCATTGATAGTGGCCATAACAATACCATTGGCCCTGCTAATCAGCTTTATATTAATGAAACAGTTTAATATTCCTGCAAACTTGCTCTCGCTAGGAGCCATCGACTTTGGGATTGTTGTTGATGGCTCTATTGTTATGTTTGAGTCCGTTTTGCGTCAAAAGGAATTAAAAAATGGGCGCGAACTGGCCCTTAAAGATGCCTACATGGCGGCCTCCCAGGTAGCCAAACCTGTATTTTTTGCTACTATAATTATCATTACAGCATATTTTCCGCTATTTAGTTTTGAAAGGGTCGAATACAAACTCTTTTCGCCAATGGCTTTCACAGTAGCATTTGCATTGTTTGGTGCACTTATGGTAGCCCTTGCCTTAATTCCCGGACTTGCATTTTTAGCCTATAGGAAACATCGGAAAGTACACCATAACAGAATACTGGAAAGATTGACCCAGTGGTATTCAAAGACCATCAGGCGTTTGATAAATAGACCCCGTACGGCATTGAGCATTTGCGGTGCTACATTTACTTCGATTCTACTGCTTGGTGCAACGATAGGTCGAGATTTTTTGCCGGAACTGGATGAAGGCTCACTATGGCTACAAGTAAGACTTCCTCCAGCTGTATCGTTGGAAAAAGGTATTCAGATGGCCGGTGAATTGAGAAAAGCAACAATGGAGTTCCCGCAAGTCAGCGACGTAGTCACTCAGTTGGGACGCGAGGACGATGGGAGAGAACCTTTCACCCTTTCGTACATGGAAGTATTTGTTGGGTTGAAGCCATACAAGACATGGAAACCAAAGATCACTAAACATGAACTGATTGAGCAAATGTCTCTTCGTTTCCGTCAATTGCCAGGAATAGAGGTAGGGTTTTCACAGCCAATGATTGATATGGTGAATGACAAGGTAGCCGGTGCCCACAGCGAACTTGTAGTAAAGATTTTTGGCGATGATTTTACAGAGTTGAGGCGCGTTGCAGAGCAAGTCAAAGAAGTCCTGGAAGATGTACCCGGCTCGGTTGATGTAGCCATCGACCAGGAACTACCGGTGCCACAAATCCAGATTAAAGCAGATAGAAGCTTGGCAGCACGCTATGGAATTAATGTCGCGGATATTGCAATGCTAGTACAAAACGGCATAGGCGGTAGCCCAATAGGCGAAATATTTGTAGATGAGCGGCGATATGACCTCGCAGTACTACTTAAGCCGGAAAGCCGCAATACACAGGAAACAATTGGAAAGCTCTCACTGATGTCACCAAGCGGAGCGCAGGTTGCGCTGAACCATGTCGCCCACATAGGGATTTCTAGCGGAGAAAGCACAATAGCCAGGGAAATGGGACATAGGCACATGACGGTAAAGCTGAATCTTCGGGGCCGCAGTTTGTCATCTTTCTTGGGCGAGGCTCAAAGGGCTGTAAGGGAAAAAGTGGATGCCGGAGTCTTTGAAATCCAGTGGGGAGGGCAGTTTGAACACCAAAACCGTGCCCAGGCGAAGTTAGCTTTAATACTGCCACTGACCTTACTAATCATGTTCGCTCTGCTCTTTACCGAATTCCGCAACATCAGGCACCCATCCCTAATTCTGTTGGCAGTGCCTCTTTCTGCTGTCGGCGGTCTATTGGCACTGCATCTGCGGGGCATGACGCTGAATATTTCCAGCGCAGTTGGCTTTATTGCCCTGTTTGGGGTTTCTGTGCAAAACGCCATAATCATGGTTTCAAACCTGAACAGGCACCTAAAGGATAAAGACTTTCAGGATGGCATAGTTGATGGTGCTACTGAGAGGCTAAGACCGGTACTGATGACGGCCTTGGTGGCGGCCTTGGGGCTTTTCCCTGCCTCCATTGCAACCGGGCTGGGTAGCGATGTTCAAAGGCCGCTTGCAACGGTTGTGGTTTCAGGGCTTATTACAGCGACAGTGCTGACTTTGCTTGTATTGCCTGTACTGTATTCGATGGTTGAGCGAAGACATCTGAGAAAGAACTCTGGAAGGGAACATGGCGATTCAAATGAAGACCTCTTACATGTATTAGATGATTAGGAGCAGTAGCTATGAGGCCTATTTCCATATTGCTGTCCATCGCTCCCATGCTCATTGCTCAGGAACTGCAAATTCAGCATGATACGCCAAGGCAACTGAGCCTAACTGGTTTTTTGGCAGAGGTATTAAAGACAAACTTGGATCTCGCTGCCAACAAATTCAACATTAATATCGCGGAAGCTGAAATTGCCATGGCCAGGCTATTTTCTGATCCAGAGATTGCCGCTGGCATTTCCTCAAAAGAACTATACAGCCCAAACAAGCCTGAAAGCCCGACTGAGTACGGCGTTGAATTAAGCTGGACTCTGGAGCTGGGGGGAAAAAGGTCTGCCCGAACTGAAGTCGCAGAAGTAGGCCTCCAAAAGGCAAAGGTAGAGTTTGAGGTATTTGTTGAGGAATTGCGGGCAACTGCTGCTGAAGCATTCATTGATGCGTTGAAGGCAAGAAAGATAGCTGACGAGACGCGCAAAATACACCAGGGATTTGTCGATATTGTGCGAATGAATGAAATCCGCTATTCAGCGGGCGATATTGGCGGCGTAGAATTGGCTCAATCCAGACTGGAAGCCCGCAAGTTTGAGGGCGAACTAATTCAGGCTGATGCAGAAGTCCGAATAGCGGATATGGCATTGATGCAATTATTGGACACTAGTGCATTGCCTTTTATTCCTTTGGGCGAATTAAATTTTGCAATCAATCCGTTTGACGACGAGGACGTAATTTCATCCGCCATCGCCAGAGGCCCTGAAATTCAGACAGCTAGGCAAAACCTGGAACTTGCAAACAGCGAAGTCAAATTGGCCAAGGCCAACAGGTGGATTGATCTGGGTCTGAGCGCAGGAGTCAACCACGTCCCTCCGGTAAAACCATACGGCTTTGATATAGAGCCAGCTAACAAATCCAATACTCTCTCCGCGATGGTAAGCATCCCCATACCATTTTCGCGCCGGAACAAGGGTGAACTCGTTCAGGCAGAAGCTGTCAAGTCGCAGGCTAAGCTAGAGCTATCATCAACAGAGCTAAAAACCCGTTCTGAAGCCAAGGCGGCCTTGGCCCAATACGATGCCTCACTGAAGTGCCTGAAAACCTTCCAGGAGGGCATTTTGCAGGACGCAGATAAAGTAATCCAAGCAAGCAAGATGAGTTACCAAAAAGGCCACGTATCACTCATGGAATATGTCATGACCCAGCAATCATGCGCAGAAGTTTATCTTGCCTACATTGGGGCTCAGGCAGATTATGCAAAAGCGTTGATTGAGCTGGATAGAGTTACAGGCGGTCATTTTCGTCTCGTAACTCGTAACTAGAAACTGGTATAAGCACTATGTACTTTTTCAGGTAAGTCTTCCAAGCGATATCCGATGCCTGATTCTGTTTTGATGTACTTTAGTAATCGCTCTAGTCCTCACAGCCCTGCTTCCAGCAATGATCCTGCAAGCGCACAGGTGGACAGGGCGTAATACCAAGTTGCACCCAACCGGGAGCAACTTGGTATGACGGCAATGCGAAAGCAGTGCCCGCAAGTTTTTGAAAATACGGGCTTTGCTCGTGTTTGCAAAAAC
>Ga0082212_10008643_pt1 | contig 13262 bp, 11 predicted proteins | sample TergutNt197P3_FD_71548 | JGI IMG/M metagenome (GOLD analysis project Ga0082212, IMG submission 71548) | Neocapritermes taracua P3 segment gut microbial communities from Petit-Saut dam, French Guiana - Nt197 P3 | ecosystem: Host-associated > Arthropoda: Insects > Digestive system > Gut ... | reverse complement strand
AAATGAAGAATATTGCATAAATTACTGTATTTTTTTAGCATACAAAAGTAGAAATAAATATCTTTGTACCATAATAATTATATACAATGATTACTTCTTTGAAAGATATTATCGAAAAAGAAATACAGGCGATTCGGCAAATTCCACTTTCGGATACTTATGAACAGGCGATTGATTTGATTATATCGCAAGTACACAAAAAGAACGGGAAGTTGGTTTGCTGCGGAATGGGGAAAGCCGGTCAGATTGCTTCTAACCTTGCCACGACATTCAGTTCGACGGGGACGCCTGCTTGTTTTCTGCATCCGAGCGAAGCGCAGCACGGCGATCTGGGCATCTTGCGGGAAAATGACCTAATGTTGTTGATTTCCAATTCGGGAAAAACGAGAGAAATCATCGAATTGGTCGGATTGGCTCGCCAGTTGATTCCGGATATTCGTTTTATTGTCATCACGAGCAACGAAGCAAGCGAGTTGGCAAGAAACGCAGATGTTTGTTTATTAACCGGAAATCCGCCGGAAGTTTGTCCGTTGGGACTGACTCCAACCACCTCGACCACCGTCATGACCGTAATCGGTGATTTATTGGTTGTAGAAACAATGAAACGTATCGGTTTCACGGCTGCCGATTACGCCAAACGGCATCACGGGGGTTATCTGGGCGCCGTTTCAAGAATGCAATCCAAAGGATGACAATGAATTCACGAGTTTCTATCCGGAAGATGTCTGCAACAGCAATGTGTTTGCTTTGCCTGTTTATGCTGTCGTGTAGTACGATCAGGCATATCCCGGAAGGGCAATATCTTTTGGATAGAGTTTCGTTGATAACCGATTCTACCGAAATATCCCAAGTTGATTTGATGGAATTTATCAGGCAAAAACCCAATGAATCCAAATTCGGTTTAATGATTTACAACATCGTCAGTAACGATTCAAACCGAATCAAAAGATTCATTCGCAGAATGGGCGAACCGCCGGTTATCTATAATCACAATCATACAAACCAATCGGTAAATGAATTATCGATCGAAATGAAAAATTTGGGCTTTTTGAACGCACAAGTACACGCCGTTGTCGATACGACAGAAAAAAGAGCCTCAGTAGGTTACCATATTCATGAAGGAATTCCATACCGGATACGGGATTATGTGATCCAATTGCCGGATTCGCAAATGAACAATTTGGCACGAGGCATTCGTCCGGAAAGAAATTGGTTGAGGCGGTTGGTACAATCAGACGGACAACCTGCAGATAGTTTAAATATTAGCCGGCAAACCAATCCAAACCGTAACAACCAGCAGCGTCGTCAAAACAGTTATACGCCCATAACAAGCGTCATTAATCAAGGCAGTATTTTTAATATGGAACGGTTAAATGATGAAAGGATAAGGGTAAGTAATATATTGAGAAATCAGGGACATTACGATTTAACCGTTAATAATCTGCATTTTTTAGCCGATACAACTTTAAATTCCAATCAAGTTGATTTAACCTTATTTTTGAGAGATACAACGCTAACCAATGTTTACCGGATTGCCAAAGTGAAAGTGTTCAGCGGATATGACCCTATGGCAAGTGAAAAATATACCATTATTGATTCTGTTAAAAGAAACGGCATTGATATTTATTATGATAAACTTCGATTCTTACGTCCCAATGTGATTGCCGACAAAGTGACGGTACGCCCCGAAGGCTTGTTTCGGGAACGATCGCGGGAATCTACTTTCAGGCTTTTTCAAGCATTGAATTGCGTAAATCGTGTAGATATAAACTATGTAGATGGAAATTATCCCGACTCTACGCTTCTTGATTGCGAAATTTATCTGACGCCCGGAAATATTCATTCTTTTCAAACCCGTTTGGGAGGCACAAACAATGCCGGTGATTTGGGAATTGCATTGGATGGGAACTATGGACATCAGAATTTATTCAACGGATCGGAAATATTCAATATTCATCTGAGAGGAGCCTATGAATTTGTTTCCGGAAAATCGGAAGTTAATCCGATGAATCCGAATTTTTATGAAATAGGAATTACTCCGTCGCTGACTTTTCCCAAACCGCATCTGCCGTTTTTATATGCTTATCTTCAAAATAATTATATTTCACAAACCCAATACAGTTTAGGATTTAATGTCCAAAACAGGCAGGAATATACCCGCGATTTCTTCAACTTCAAATGGATGATTCGCTGGGCAGATCGTAACAACCGATTTACGCATACAGTCAATCTTTTAGATGTGAACTACGTGGCTATGCCATGGAAATCGGAACGTTTTCAACAATACTTGGATGAGGAAATCGATCCGCTGATGCGATTGAGTTACAATGATGTGTTTACGGCAGGTGTCGGATATAATTTGGTTTATACGAATGCCATTTCGGGAAGACTGCGTCAGCATTTATATACCATACGGTTTAATGCCGAATCGTCAGGAAATGCTTTGAGAGGGATTTTTTCGCTATCCAATGCGGAGAAGAACGAAGCAGGCCAATACGAAATTGCCGGAAATCCTTTTGCCCAATATTTGAGAGGGAGTATTGGCTATGCCGAAACCATTCATCTGAACGAAAAAAGCAAATTGGCTTTCCAAACCACTTTCGGATTGGCTTATCCATACAATAATTCGATGATTCTGCCATTTGAGAAACGCTATTTTGCCGGAGGGCCCAACAGTGTACGTGGCTGGCGTACCCGATATTTGGGACCCGGCTCATTCAACCAAGGCATCGCGGGAGATCCGACAACACATGTCGGAGACATTTATTTCATTTTAAGCGGGGAATACCGCCGTAAAGTGCTGCCATGGTTAGAACCGGCGTTTTTCATCGACTGTGGAAATACGTGGACAATCAAGGATTACGAAGGACAGCCCGGAGGACTTTTCCAATGGAATTCGTTTTACAAAGAATTGGCAATCGGAACCGGTATCGGTTTGCGTTTTGATTTTAATTTTTTTATTTTCCGCATAGATGCCGGTACACGTGTTTACGACCCTGCCCGTTCAGCGGGCGATCGATATATGTTCTTGAAAGAAAATCTATGGCGTAACTCGGCAGCATACGTTGCTATCGGTTATCCGTTTTAATAACTGTTTCAATTTGAATTATGAAAATTATTCATACTGCCGACTGGCATATCGGGCAAACATTTTTTGATTACGACCGTAAAACGGAGCATATCAATTTTTTAGAATGGCTAAAAGAACAAGTGCAAGTATTAGCGGTTGATATTTTGCTAATTGCAGGAGATGTTTTTGACAGTCCCAATCCTTCGGCTGAATCACAGAAAATGTATTATCACTTTCTACGTGATATTACGACAGAAAATTCTGATTTGCAAATAATTATTATTGCAGGCAATCACGATTCCGCTGCAAGACTTGAAGCGCCAAATCCGCTCTTGGAGTCTATGAACATAACTGTGCGGGGCATTGTGAAACGTACAGAAAGTGGTGAGATTGATTTCGAGCATCTGATTATTCCTCTGAGTAAAGGAGGCTATTGTATAGCCGTACCCTATTTACGGCAAGGCGATTATCCCGATTCAACCACTTATGCCGAAGGCGTGCAGTCGATGTACAAAACGCTTTTTGACAGAATTAAGGACAAGAGTAAACCGATAATTGCGATGGGACATTTGCAGGCTGCGGGATCGGAAATTTCTCAAAACGACCGTGCCGAACGTACCATTATCGGAGGTTTGGAATGTATATCTCCGCAGGCTTTTGCCGATAGTCTGTCATATACTGCGCTCGGACACTTGCATCGCGCCCAAAGAGTGTCGGGACGTGATAATGTTCGATATGCAGGAGCGCCTTTGCCGATGTCGTTTGCCGAGAAAAACAACAAACAGGGAGTTACCTTAATAAACATCACTGAAAAGACTGAAATTAAACATCTTGAATTTGACACGCCCGTAAAACTTATCAGTATTCCCAAAGAATTGTTGCCGCTTTCGGAGGCGCTTACAGAAATTGAAAAATTACCCGACGGGGAAATCAATGAAACTTCACCGTTTTTAGAAGTAAAAGTGCTTGTCACCGAACCAGAACCTTCACTTAGGGTTCAGATTGAAAGGGCGTTAGCAGGCAAGGCGGTAAGACTTGCACGGCTTGAGGCTTCGACGTTTCAACAGGAGGGCAAAGAACGTGTCATCAGTTATGAAGAATTACAGAAAATCAATCCTTTGGATATGGCAACCGATATTTTTAAACGGAAATACGGAGGGGAGGATATGCCGAAGGTTATGAAAGACTTGTTGCAAACGGTAATCAGGGAGGTTGAGATATGAGAATATTGGCAATACGAGGAAATAATTTAGCCTCTTTGGAAGGTGAATTTGAGGTCGATTTTACGGTTGAACCCCTAAAATCAGCGGGAATTTTTGCAATTACAGGCAGTACGGGGTCGGGCAAATCGACTCTGCTTGATGCTATATGCCTTGCATTGTTTAACGACACTCCAAGAATTAACAGGGCGGCAGATAATGCAGACATTGCAGACGTAAAGGATTTTACTATCAAACAAAAAGACAGCCGCAACATCTTGCGTCGCGGTACGGCAAACGGTTATGCGGAGGTTGACTTTGTGTCGCTCGCCGGCGATAAATACCGCGCCCGATGGAGCGTCAGGCGTTCTCGGGATAAACTTGAAGGCTCTCTACAAAACGCGACATATACGGTTTTTAATCTTTCCTCAAACTGCGAACTGCAAGGCGGTAAAACAGAATTGTTGGAAAAAGTCAGGGAATTAATAGGTCTGACTTTTGACCAATTTACCCGCGCCGTATTGCTGGCACAGGGCGATTTTGCCACATTCCTCAAAGCAGCCCCCAAAGAGAAAGCCGAATTACTCGAAAAACTGACGGGTACGGACATATATTCCCGTATTTCATCGAAAATATACGAAAATACAAAGCAATCCGAAGAAGAATTATCTAAAATTACCGATAGAATAAAGGATATAGATCTGCTTTCGGAAGAACAAATTCTGGTATTGACTTCAGAGAAAGAGGATGCGGGAAAAGAAACAACTTCTCTTGACATAGAGATTAATAACCTATCCGCTCAATTAAAATGGTTGGAAACCAATGAACGGCTAACTAAAGATGTGGCTGCCGCTCAAGATGATTTGGAAAAGCATAGAGCGGCTGCTGAAGAAGCAAAACCGCGCTTCGATTATTTGGCTCGAACAGAGGGTGTGCAGCAAATCAGGGACAGTTTCAAGCAACTTGAAAATGACAAGAAACAGCTGACATTCAGCGAAATATCGCTCAAAGAACAACAGGCATTAAAAATTACCAACAGTGAATCGCTTGCCAAAGAAAAAGCATCTTTGACTACTCATCAGGAAACTCAAAACCAACTTACTGTCGAGTGGCAGAAAACGGAGCCCCAAATCAAAGAAGCTCGCAAATTGGATGTTCAAATAGAAGGCATTGCAAAAAATCTTGCCGATAGAGAAAAGGAGGTTTCTCAAGCCGTTGCACAGAAAACGAAGTGTGAAAATACGATTAAAACTTGTGAAGAAAATATTGTTTCTATACGAAAATCGCAAGCCGAAATAACCCGATGGTTCGACATCAACGGAAATTACAAAGAAATAGTATCAAAAATTGATGTGATTGTTTCTAATATCAACGACGCTATGTCGTCTGCTCAACAGGTCTTAAATTATGAAAAATTGTTGATTAACACTGGAGAAATGTTGAAAAATAATGAAAAAGATCTTGGAATTTATCAGGTAGAAGCCAAACGACTGAATGATTTACTCCCTGCCGAGGTTGCGGCTTTGCGTGCGAAATTAGTTAATAATGAACCTTGTCCCGTTTGTGGCAGCAGACATCATCCGATTAGCGGTATAAACGCAGAAAAAAGCCTCGAAGAAAAAACATTAAATGAAGCGAGAAACAACGTTTCCCGTAAAATAGAACAGATTACCGAAAAAATAGGGAAAAACAAAGACGAAATTATCCGCCTGCAACAACGCATATTCGGACACAGAGAGCGACAGAATTTGGCTTTTACTAAACTCACCGATAGTTTACATTCGGTACAGGGCTGGCAAGCGAAGTATGAAAACGGAACGCTTGGTGATGCACTGAAAAACATTGCCAAGATTTGGAATGAAAATACTGCGAAACAAACTTCACTGTCCGAACAGTTAGCCATTCAAAATCAAGAGATAAAAGGAAACAGGGAACGATTGGCGGAACTAAACGGCGCTCTTAAAGAAAAACAAGATAGACTAACGACGATTTCCACTGAATTTGAACAGTTTAACAATAAACGAAAAGCCTTATTGAATGGCAGAAAAGCCGATGATGTTGAAAAATTGCATTTTGATAATTTGGAAGAAATTAACAATCTAATTAAAAAGGCTACCGATTCGAAAAACAATTTTATTGCAGAGGGAGAAAAGATTTCGGGGATGATAACGCAAATAACCAATAGTGTATCACTTCTGACGAGCAGTGTTGATGATTTGGAATCGGTAGTTACGGATTGGCTATCGAAAAGAGACGATAAACTGACAATGGAAACGTTGGCAGAACTATTTTCCAAGGATAATGTTTGGCTGTTGGCGGAAAGAAATGCTTTAAACAAACTCAAAAAAGAAGAAGAGTCGGCGCAGAATATACTCACTGAACGCTTAAGGGTTATAGAGGGACACCAAAAAGATACGAAAAAACCTGCGGATGAAGAAACAAAGGAGATTATATCAAAAAACTTCGATGAAAAGACACAATATCTCAACCAAAAGCGGGAACGGGTAACCGAGATAAGCGTATTATTTGTAAACCACGAGAAGGGCAAAGAGCGAATCAGACAGTTTGAAAAAGAACTATCCGAAAAAGGCTCAATGGCAGAAAACTGGCGGAAACTCAACGAACTGTTGGGCTCTGCCGACGGCGCTAAATTCAAGGTCTTGGCTCAAGGTTATACGCTTGACGTGCTGCTGGCTTATGCGAACAAGCATCTGAAAGACATCTCTCAACGCTATTTGCTGGAGCGGGTTTCACAGGATTCGTTGTCGCTACAGGTAGTGGATTTGGATATGTTGTCAGAAGTTCGTTCGGTACATTCGCTTTCGGGAGGCGAATCGTTTTTGATTTCCTTGTCTTTGGCATTGGGTTTGTCTTCTTTGTCGTCGAACAGGATGCGTGTGGAATCCCTGTTCATCGACGAGGGTTTCGGCTCTTTGGACGCTGATACCCTGCGTATTGCTATGGATGCCCTCGAACGCATCCAAACTCGGGGACGGAAAATCGGCGTTATCTCCCACGTTGTCGAAATGACAGAACGAATACCGACCCAAATTCAAGTCATCAAAACAGTGAATGGTAAAAGTCGAATCGAAGTAAAAGGGATTGCATCTTAGATAAATAAGCCCGTGCCTGCTTAGTCCAAATGATATAGAAAATGATTTCTAATAGCTATAACTTAATAGAAAAGAAAAAAATCAATCAAAAAAGTTGCTAATATAAAAATTTTGATATACCTTTGCACCGCAAATCAGAAATGGTGTGGTAGTTCAGTTGGTTAGAATACCTGCCTGTCACGCAGGGGGTCGCGGGTTCGAGTCCCGTCCATACCGCAGAAAGTCAAAGCAAAATGAAGCAAAGTCCTGAAAATCAAAGTTTTCGGGACTTTCGCTTTTAAAGAGAATTATGAAAAAAATGGGGTTTTGGGGCAACTTTCATGGACTAAATCGTGGGACTTTCCAAAGCCGAAAAAAAGTCCCACTAATTGGGTTTTATTTCTTTGTTTTACAGTGTTTTGCATAACGTTCATTTGAGCTTAAAAAAGTAATTTTGTAGTATTATTTTATTAAAAATTTAAGCGTATGAACAGAGTAAAAAAATCAACGTTCAGTTTGTTGTACATTCTGAAAAAGTCGAAACTTCTCAAAAACGGAGAAGCTCCTATCTGTCTGCGGATTACCGTACAGGGACAGGTTGCAGAAGTAATGGTAAAACGAAGCATTTCCGTTCATTTGTGGAATCAATCGAAAGAATGCAGTAACGGTAAGTCCTATATGGATAAAGAGTTAAATCATTATCTTGAAACCATTAAGGCAAAGTTTTATCAAATTCATCGTGAATTGGAGATTGATGGAAAAATGGTTACGGCAAATGCTGTCCGCGACCGCTATTATGGCAAAGATGAGGGTAGTAAAACATTAGTCGATGTGTATAAGGAACATAACAGGAAATGCCGCGCTCTAATCGGCATCGACTTTACGGCATCAACAGTGGAAAAATTCGACACTTCACTCTCTCATTTACAGGAATATATAAAATACAGGTGTGGGACTGAAGACATTTTATTGAACGAAATTAATGCTCAATTTATTCGTGATTTTGATTTTTATCTGAAAACCGCTCGTAAATGCCAACACAATTCAAGCCTGAAACATCTCAAAAATCTGAAAAAGATTATCCGTATCGCGTTGGCAAACGATTGGATAAAGAAAGACCCTTTTTATGGGATTCAATTTAAACATGAGGAAACAAATATCGAGTTTCTAACACAAGAAGAATTAGAACGATTGATACACAAGGAATTTCCTGTCCAACGTTTGGCACAAGTGCGTGATATTTTTGTTTTCTGTTGTTTTACAGGTTTGGCTTTTGTCGATGTGCAGCAGCTTACACCCAATCATTTGATTAAGGATAATAACGGTGCAATGTGGATACGGAAAAGCCGTCAAAAAACCGGTAATATGTGTAATATTCCGGTTTTGTCGGTAGCTCAAAAATTGATTGAGAAATATCAAGACTATCCCAATTGTAACCGTAAAGGAGTATTATTACCGGTTATCAGCAATCAAAAGATGAATGCCTACCTGAAAGAAATTGCCGATTTGTGCGGGATTAATAAGAAGATGAAGACTCACCTCGCCCGTTATACGTGCGCAACGGTGGTTATGCTTGCTAATCAAGTATCTATGGAAAATGTTGCCAAGATTTTGGGACATTCCAATACAAAGATGACGCAGCATTATGCAAAGGTTTTGGACAGTTCTATTATGCGGGACATGGCGAATGTAGAGAATTGTTTTGCAGGAATTTATCAATCTAATAATAAAGCAATATGAAACGAGGCGAAATAATTATCAGCGAAAAGAAAATAACGATTATTCCTGTGAACGGAACAGTTTGGTTATCGGATTGGCAGATTGCTCAACTGTTTGAGGTGTTCCAAGCAAAAATAAGCAGTAATATCCGTTCAATACTGAAATTAGGTGTTTTGAGAGCCGAAGAAGTTTTCTATTGTCATCATTATGAGAATAGTAACAGCGTGGATTTGTACAATCTCGAAATGATTACGGCTTTGGCGTTTCGTATTCATTCACCAAAAGCGGATTTGTTTCGGAGGTGGCTGATGAAACAGGCTGTAAGGCAATTACCAATATTTATAGGGTGGGGAAATGAACAGAAAATAAGTCTTAACTGAAAATCAGAAAATTCCTTTTTCATCTTGCTCACAAAGGTATATTCCAAGAAAAAACGGCAAGTCCGAGCCCTTTGGGTTTCCTCAAAATTTCTTCCTTTCCTGCCGAAAGCGTAAATTTTGGGAAAGACTTGCCTTGTTTTTTCTTTTCATAAGAACAGCGTTTACAAGATGAAAAAGGAATGTACTATTCAAAGGAAGCAAAATAATTGTTGTTCAGCATCTTTTCAATATCGCTTTCTCTGTACAGGATTTTTCCGCCACCTAATTGACAGTACGGTATCTTTCCTTCTGTTCGGTAATCCTGTAATGTTCGGCGGCTCAACTTTAACCGTTCCGAAACTTCCCTGTCGGTTAGAAAACGTTCGCCGTTCAGCGATGGTTTATAATTATCAACCATATTCTCAATACCATCAAGCATTTGTTCCAATGAAAGAAAAAAGGACTTGACTGTTTCGTGGTCTTTGGTTATCAGATTATTTTCCATACGACCTGTTTTTTAGTCGGTTTAGCACCTGTTCTACATCTTCGGACTTGTAATACATTTTATGGTTGATTTGGGAATAAGGTAAAGTACCGTTATCCCGATAGTTTTGCAATGTCCGTTTTGAGATATTCAAAATCAAACAAACTTCCTGATTATCGAGCCATTTTCCCAATTCCTTGTTTTGCGGACGACAAAGATTATTTACCCTTTGGACAAATTGTTTAAATCGTTCCGTCAATGCTTCGAATGTTAGGGCTTCGATGTTTATTATTTCCATATCTTATTTTTTTTGAATTAATGTTCAAAAGTAATATAACATTTTCGGTTAATTATCATTATTTCAAGTTGTGTCCTCAAGTTGCGCCGAGTTGCTTCGGTAAGTTAAGACAAATTTGGAATTGGCAATTGTACTTCCATATGTCAATACTTACTGACTTATGGAAGTATGCATGTATGCAATTCAGAAAAGCATTAAATCATTGTCTATATGTTTCTTTACTTATCAAAATATTCATTGTAATATTCTAATATAGGAATATTACAATGAAATGTACAAATCGTTGTATAGTCAATCATTTTATCCCAATTTTGCGAAGAAAAATTTGATTGCGTCAGCAATCAGCAAGTTGTATTTTGAGGCTGTCGAAATAAATTTCGCGCCTCAAAATCACTTGCCCTTACAGGGAGAAAAACGCTTCCAAAGTCAGCGTTTTTTAGGAATGTTTTGTTTGGATTTTGTTGTAAAAATTAGAAAAAGCAACGATAGAGTTAGTCGCAACGAACAAGCAAATCGCGGGGTGAGGAAAAATATTTAAGTATGTGAAATTAAACAAGGCTGCTATGGATTACTATATGCGTTTGACTATATGTTATTGTTCAAAATTTTCCTTATTGTCAATTAAATTACTATATTTGCATTCATAATACATTAAAACCGTTAATAAAAAACAGAAAGTACAGAGAATTAATATATTAAAATAGATAGCATTAGCTATTATTCCACTCCCCTGAAATTTGGCGATTTAAGATGAGTGTACGGAATAAGTTAGTAGATGCTCGTGCTTTAGGTGCGGGCTTTAACTTGTTTGTACACTTAGGCTCGCCAAAGCCGCAGGGGGTAAACGGTTGTCCGCACCTCCTTTTTTTGTGGCATATCTGTTAATGCAAAACACATTAGCCGATATGGATATTACCTCAAACACAGACAAGCAAATAAAATCCAAACAGCGAGTTGCCGCACACGGCGAAGTTTTTACTGCCGAAAGAGAAGTGAATGCGATGCTCGACCTTGTGAAACAGGAAACAGAACGTATTGACTCGCGTTTCCTTGAACCTGCCTGCGGTAACGGAAACTTCCTCGCCGAAATAATTCGTAAAAAACTGCAAATAGTTACCCACCACTACCAAACAAGTCAGGCGGAATGGGAACTCTATGCCCTACTCGCCGTTTCGAGTATTTATGGAATTGATATTTTACAAGACAATGTTGCCGAATGCAGAGAGCGACTTTTTGAAATCATAAATGCCAAATACACGGAACTTTACAAAGAAAACTGCAAAGATGCGTACAAAGAAAGCATTCGTTTTATGCTGCAATGCAACATAATTTGGGGCGATGCGCTCTCGTTGAAATTGCCCGATAACAGCCATACGCCCATTGTTTTTGCCGAATGGAGTGTTGTTGATTTAGCCGCTCAAACTTTCAACCGAAGAGATTACACAATGGCGAAACTTTTGGAAAGCCAACCGATGGATTACCCGAATTTGTTTTCCGATTTAGGCGAACAGGCATTTTTACAGGCGCCAACAAAAGAATATCCCACAAAACATTACCTGAAAATTAATGAATATGCAAAATATGTATAACCCTGATGTGTTATCGTGCCTTGCCAATTTAAGCAACGACGAGGTTTTTACTCCGCCCGATTTGGTGAATGCAATGCTTGATACATTGCCCGCAAACTTGTGGCAAAACAAAGAGGCAAAGTTTCTTGACCCTGTTTGCAAAAGCGGCGTGTTTTTGAGAGAAATTGCCAAACGACTTTTGAAAGGGCTTGAAAAAGCGATTCCTAACAAAGAAAAACGCATTGAGCACATTTTCAAAAACCAACTTTACGGCATTGCCATAACGGAACTAACCTCGCTAATGAGCCGCAGAAGTGTGTATTGCAGCAAAGATGCCAACGGAAAATATTCGGCGTGCAAGTTCTCTGACGAACAAGGCAATATACGCTACGAAAAACTGCAACATAGTTTCCAAAACGGAAAATGCACCTGTTGCGGCGCCAATGAATCTGTTTATGGCTTAGAAAAACGAGATGAAACACTTGAAACTTATGCTTATAATTTTATTCACATAAAAAATAATTCAAACAAAAAATTAAACGAAATATTAAATATGAAATTTGATGTAATTATCGGCAACCCGCCGTATCAACTTGCTGATGGGGGTGCGCAAGCAAGTGCAATGCCTATTTATCACAAATTCATTCAGCAAGCTAAAACGCTTCCTGTTAATGATTGTTCCGTCTCGTTGGTTTGCTGGTGGTCGAGGTCTTGATGACTTTCGTACTGAAATGCTTAACGATACAAAGATTAGGCATTTGGTGGATTACCCCGTTTCGTCAGAATGTTTTCCAGGTGTTGAAATTAAAGGGGGCGTATGTTATTTCTTATGGAATAGAGATAATGAGGGAAAATGTGAAGTAAGCACTGTTCGTGGACAAATATCATCTGTTATGCAACGATCTTTGCTTGAACCGGGTTGTGATACATTCATAAGATATAACGAGTCTATAAGTATTTTACATAAAATAATTTCACGAAAAGAAAAATCATTTTCCGATTTGGTCAGTTCAATGAAACCATTTGGACTTCGCACATATATACAAGGAAAGAAATCCCCTTTTATGAACAGCGTAAAACTATATGCAAATAAATCGGTAGGTTTTATTGATAGAAAAGCGATTACTCAAAATGATAAATGGATAGACGGCAATAAGGTTTACATAACAAGAGCTTACGGAGCGGGAGAAGATTTCCCGCATCAAATAATTAACAAGCCGATAAAAGGTGAACCAAATTCTTGTTGTACTGAAACCTATCTTGTTGTGGGTCCATTTTCATCACAAATTGTAACAGATAATGTCATGGAATATATGTCAACAAGATTTTTTCGCTTTATGGTTTTATTGCTTAAAAACACTCAAGATGCACCGAAACGCGTCTATTCGTTCGTCCCCATACAAGACTTCTCCGAATCATGGACAGACGAAAAACTCTACGCAAAATACGGCTTAACAAAAGACGAAATCGCCT
>Ga0082212_10008642_pt1 | contig 13262 bp, 3 predicted proteins | sample TergutNt197P3_FD_71548 | JGI IMG/M metagenome (GOLD analysis project Ga0082212, IMG submission 71548) | Neocapritermes taracua P3 segment gut microbial communities from Petit-Saut dam, French Guiana - Nt197 P3 | ecosystem: Host-associated > Arthropoda: Insects > Digestive system > Gut ... | reverse complement strand
CAGCTGTGTAGTTGCCGCCACCCAGTGAATTCACTGTGACGGGCAGTCCGCCCACGGTTGCGGTCACGGCTGCACCGTCGATGACGCCAACCGAGCCGTCAGCGCTGTGGGTTGAGAACGGCACTGTCACGGTGCCCACTGGGCCCCATGCCTTGCCGAAGTCGAAATTGCTTGATATTGCAGTCGGTAATGTGAAGTTAACATTGTCTGCCACAATGCTGAAGTCGTTTACGTGCACAGTCTTTGTTTGGCTGTACGCCCCGTTTGCGCTTGCCGTTACTGCATAGCCCGCATTGTCGTAATGCGGCTGTGCAGAAGGCGTTACAGCCCAGTCGAATGTGCCGCCTGCAGCGTCCATATGGGAAGTTCTGGTGTCAACATACGTGTCGTCCGGCAACAAATTGCCGTTCGACTGCCTTACCCTGCTGCTGACGTCTATTGAAAGGTCGAGGGCGGCACTTGCAATCGGTGCACCGGCACCATCTGTTATGCTGCCTTTAAGGTGGGAAGCATAATTATGGGCTGCTTCGATGTTGAACAGGAAAGCGCCGACAAGCCTTTCCCAGTGGTAGTATATGGAACCGCCGCCCGGCTCCGGGTAGCTTGTCAGAGTCAGTTCGTTCTTGCCGCCTTTTTGCACATGCTCAAAATATTCCCTGAGCGTCATCCTGATTGAGCCGCCAACAGGGATGTTGATAAGCAGCGCGTCGCCGGTGGTACCAATATTTGGCACATAGTATTCGTTCTGGTCGCCTGTTGTGTTTGCGCACATGATGACGCCGACCGCCCCGGCATCTTGGGCGGCTTTCACGACCGCCGCATTGTTGGCGTTAGAGCTGGCTCGGTGCATCATCAGGATTTTGCCTTCCAATTGGTCCGCTACAGCTTGAACCTTTGCTACTGTCGAGTAGTAGCTGCTGTTGCCGACGCTGCTGCCGGGTATGAAGGGCTCTGTTATGATGACCACTTCGGCAGTAATGTCCGCTTTAGGGGCGCCCGCTGCTGCGACTTGCGTCGCTGTCGGATAGGTGAGAGGGATTCTTCTCTGGTTGCCGTAATAATCGTTGTACGGTGCCAATGCGCCGTAAGTGCCGTAGTTGGCCTCCCCCATGTACGGGCGAATAAAGCCGAACGAACCATGTTCGAAAGTATAGCACAGCGTTCCCGTGGCAGCAAAGGCATAATCGTCAAGGCCTCCGTTGGCATCGTACATCGCATTGTTCACCTGTTCTGCGTAGAGGCAGATGTCGGCCATGTCGCGCCCATGTTTTTCAAGGTTCGGATGCCCCGGGTTGTTGTCCCGGTATGACCAAGCGTATTGGATCAGTTCGCCCCAAGTATGCCCGGATATTGTAGTCATGACCTGGTTGTTTGTGAGGATATCCCTGACAGCCCGGGTTTCAGGTTCGCTGAAAGGCGTTGCTCCGCGGTACGTTTCTTGGCTCATGGTGCCGGAGGAACCGGTGTTGCTGCCCCAATCGTAAGCATAGTTCCTGTTCAGGTCAATGCCTACGGAATTGCCCGTGGCACCGTTGTTGGGGTTCCTGTTTTTGCGCCAGTTGCCTGGGCTGTGGGTTTGGTCCCAATGAGTGCCGTCAGGGTTGACGACGGGCATGAGCCAGACTCTTGTGGTGTCGAGCAGGTCTGTGATCTTGCTGTTTGTGCCGTATTGAGTTATGAGGTACCACGCCAGGTTCATGCAGTATTCGTTGCTGGGCCATTCCCTTGCGTGATGGCCGGCTACATGCATTGATTCAGGCCTGCCGTCATGGACTCCAGGGGCGTTGCAGACTTCAAGTGCCACAAGCGGGTTCCCGTCCCAAGATTTTCCGAGCACATGGAGTTTGACGATGTCAGGGTATTCCTGCGCCAAGTAGTTGATTTCACCGTAAAGCTCGCTTACCGTCCTGTAACCCAGCCTGCTGGGGAAGCCGTATTTGTCATTGAACAGGACGTTTGTCGGATCAAACACAGTGTCCGGTTCAACCGTCAAGCCGGGCCTTCCCGTGCCGGATGTCCCAGGAAGCCCCTCAATCGGCTCTGCAGCTGCGCGAGCCGTTGATTTTTGATAGCCAAGCCATTCTACCTCGACTGTTGAGTCTTCAATGACAACGGTGTATTCGATTTCGTTTGCCGCAAAATAGTCCAGCTCGTACTCATGGGCCATTATCGTCAAAGTGCATATGTCGCCGTCAACATCAAGTTTTAGAACGTCAAGCCCGGCTGATATGAGAGCATCAACCTCTGCCTGCCCATTTGCTTGGACTTCAACGATAGGGGTTTTGACAGAATCCGGATCTGGCTCTGCCATAGCAGCAGGGGCAGCCAGCGTGAATGCCAGTGCAAGAACCAGCAACAGTGACAATAGTTTTCTCATTTTCTTACCTCCATTTTTTATTATATATGCTCATATGCGCAGGCGGTCCTGCGCAGGCAGACCGCTTTACTTTGTGTAATGGATAAACAGGTCGATCAAGTCCAGCATGTCAATCACGCCGTCAGAATTGACGTCGCACATGCTTGCAGTGACGCCGCCTCCTCTTGAATCATTGACTTTTACTAAAGTGCCCCAAGCCGGCGAATCCTTGTCAAAACCGCAGTACAGAAGCATGATGCCAAGATCCAACGCGTCGACTTTGTTGTCCTTGTTCAGGTCGTATTTTGAGAAGACCCTCTGGTCAATGTTCGTAGTTGCCTCAGCAGAGCCGACTATGACGTCCAGGAATTTGGTCGCATCGCCTACGAGCCCTGCAATTTTAATGTCTGTCAGCGTCATGGTTGCGTCGCCTTTAGCCCTGGGAGCAAAAATAAACCATGCTATTTCTGTTGAAACGCCTGAAGTGAAGCCTTCGTCGCTTCCTGCCGGGTAAGCCAAGGTAACAGCCCCCTTCCACATTCCGCCGCCGGCATAGCTCCACAAGATGCTTTCTACCGGGGAAAACCCGTTAAATGTTTCGATGCCCTTGCCAGCCAGCATATTGCCGTCAACAGTAAATTCGACTTCAACTGCCAGCACATTTTTAGCTCCGTAAAGGGACAGCGCGTAGCAAACATCGCCGTCGATGTCGCTTTCTTCAGCAGCACTGAGGTTTGCAATTACTTCATGTACAGCATTCACTTCAGCCAAGGCGTTGACAACGGCCCAGTTCACTACGCCGTCGCCAAGGTTCGCCAGCTCGCCGGCAGCCCGGTACAGGCCCATTCTGGTGTTGGAAAACGCAGGCATCATTGAGGTCTGCTTAGAAAAATCCCATATTATGCTCGCTTCGCCAGTCCCGCCGCCAACGTATTCCACCGTTACTTTTGCGGGAAGCTGCGCCTGTAGCTGTTCGCGGGTCGTACCCACCGGGATGAACACTGGGTTTGGCAGGTTGGCAGATGCTATCTGAACCGGCCGCGCTTTGGAATCCTTGCCGAAGACTGCATCGACGTGATTCAAGGCAACGATAGTGTCTTCTTGGATGATTTTTACCGCTTCGTTTTCTTTCTCTTGCAGGGCTGCGCTCAATTTGTACGGCATGCCTATGTTGCGGCCTATCATGTATTTGCCAGCCGACCTGACTGCCTCTATATACCAGCGGCTCCAGTCGCCGATAGCCTTCAGCTCCCTGTTGTATGTGTCGTCGTAGCCAGACGGGTCCGCATTCGGGCTTGTCATCTGCCAGTTGTAATGGCCGTCACTGTTTGCTTTCTCAAACTCGATGCGGCCTTTCCAACCTTTCATGACATAGTCAATGGCGTCGGCAGCTTCGTATTCGCCGGCGTTGGCCATTTGGTATATGGTCGCGGCTGATGTCGTGCCAACGTCATGGAACTCCCGTATGCTCAGCTTGTCCAGCGTGTCGCACAAAGAGTGGTACACATAGTCTGGAAAGTGGTTCGTGAGCAGTGCCGGGATTGGGGCGCCGTATGTACTGGTAGCTTCCACAAACGGGTCGTTGTCGGAACCGCCCTCGTGTATGCACAGTATCTGGTCGAAGTCGGGGCTTTTCTCCTCAACAAGGAATCCTGCCTGGGAATACATGTCGTTTAGGTACAGGCCGGGGTAGTTGTTGTATGGCAGTGAATTGTACGTGGACGTCCACACGGAGAATACGTCTGGTGTGCGGATATAATCGGTGCGCCCAGCCAATGGCGGCTGGCCCGGGTAGGTTTGGTTGCCATACCGGTAAATAAATTTTGGGTCCACTCCAAAGGGGCGCGAAGAGGCGTTGTAAGTCAGCGCTACCATGGAGGGGTCAGGCGTTTTGTCGACAGTCATTATCCCTCCGGTGAGATAGGGGTCTTCGCCGACCATGTCAAGGTTGACCATGCCTTTCATGGTGTTGAATTCGTCCCTGTATCTCGCAAGCCACCTTCTCATCATCTGTATTTCGTCGCCCCAGACGAAAGTCATCGTCCTTTCAGGCCTTGCCAGCTGTCCGCTGTCAATCAGCTGTTTCATCGCAGTGATGAGCTCATAGCTCATCGCAACGCCCGATGCGTTGTCGCAGGCTCCGGGTTCGTTGATGTGGGCAGGCACAAGAATCCGTTCTTCCGGTTTAACTGAACCTTGAATTTCCGCGACAAGGCAGCGGATTGGCTGGTTGGCGTCGTAAGTGCCGAGCGCGGCTATTTCAAGAAAAACATCCCCTTCTGCAAGCAGTGATGTAAACGCGCCGAATTGGTCGAGGGAGACGTGCAAGGGCACCGCGCCGACGCCGGGGGCTGCGTAGCTGCCGGCACCTGTAAACTGCACATAGTTTGTGTACCAACGCACTCCGTCTATAACAGGCATGCGGTAGTTTGCGGCATCGGACACGCGGCCGAGGGCGGCAATGGCGCCGACGTTGGTGGCGTATGTGCGCGCGTTGGTCGCCGTTGTGGAGCTGAGGATGATTTTGCCGGCTAATTCAGATGCCGGAATACCCTCCGAATTGGTCATGTTGGCACCCGAGCCTGAAATGGAGCCTACGTACACAAGCTGTGCGACCCGGGTTCCTGCCGCTATGTTTTCCCCGGCTGTCTTGTTCGGGTCGGTCAGTGCAAAAAACGGTGCATTGGTGGGCAGGTGGACCCTCTGGTTCACCTGCTGCATCTTCAGGTAATCCGGATCGCCCTCGCCTTTGTTGAGCGCGGCTATGAGCCATTCTGCAGTGATGTGTTCCGGATAGTACATAGACGTGGGATCTATGCAATCCGCAACGAACTCAATTGTTTTGACACGCGGGTCGCTAGCTTCTGCTTTTGACTGGGCAACTTTCAACGACACGTACTGTGGGTTCCAAGTGTTGGTGGTGCCATCATACTGGAACCAGACGCTGTCGCCTTGATTGTTGGCAGTGGTGCGCTCGCTGTCCTTGAAACCCAGCGCAATGAACCTGTCGTGCAGGTCGACCATGACGGCGTCAAGCCAATGGCCTGAAGAAGTTCGCCAGCCTCTGTAGACAAAGGCGTCATAGTCAAGCATCCTTTCACCGCTCAGGTTGTCCCAGAACAAATCGGTAACATCGCTAAGCGTGTAATGCCCCGGTTCGTTTGGGAATTCGTCTTTTGAAGCACCGGCACCGGATATTGGCACAGCAAGGGTGACCGCCAATGCCAGCGCAAGCGCAATGGACATTAGTTTTTTCATGATTTCATAACCTCCAGTTTCATAATTGATAAAAGATAAAATGCGTCCACTTTTTATTCATTATACTATGCACCGCCATACCGGGCAAGCTGATTGTTCGCGACATTGCGAAAAATATAAATCTGTGATAAAATTTATTCAGTCAATGCGTCAACTTCGCCGCGCAGACAGGAGTAAAAAAACATGAACGCAAAACGCAAATTCAAGCTGCCTCCGCTGTTTGAACAGGAACAGCCGGTTCAGCGCCTGCACGTCGGGCTCAGAATGGTCAAGACTGCAATAGCCGTATTTGTCTGTGCGCTGTTCGGGTTTTGGCGTGGGCAGCCGTCGTTTTTCTCCATGATTACTGCCGTGATATGCTTGCAGCCCACGACGGATCAGACCATTGTCGTTGCATTTGACAGAACCATCGGTACGCTGATAGGCGGCTTTGCCGGCATGGCTGTCATCTACCTTGGCAGTGCGGTAGGCTTTATCGAGATCGAACTGCTTTACCTGTTTTTAGTCAGCCTGTGCATCATCCCCATCATCCTCCTCACCCTTGCGATCCGAAAGCCTTCGACTGCAGCTATATCATGCATCGTTTTTATTGCTGTCACGATCATGTACACACTGGGCTCGTCGCCTTTGCATTCTGCCATACAGCGCATGATTGACACAGAAATCGGAATTCTGGTGGCACTGGCTATAAATATTGGGCTGCCACGCCGCAAGCAAGCTGGGGAAGCAGGTGGTGCAGAGCAGGGCGACAAAAAACGCGGCAGTGATTAAAAAAAGGTGGTATAGCCAATGAATTGCACGTTAATGCACAAAAATATTGAAGTTGCCGGGCTTATAATCGCGGAATCTGCAGTTGCTATAACGGAAATCGGAAAAATACACAATCCAGAGCATATCCCGCTCGGCGTTCAAGCTGTAAAAGGCAGAGTGGATATCGGCGAGCTGAACGACTGGCTGAAAGGGCGATCGATTCCTGCTAGCCGTTCCGGCATCTGGGATTTGTACGTCCGTTTGGGCAGAAACTCAACGGAGCACCTGATTTTGGAATGCTATGGGCTAAGCCTGTCTGACCATTATTGGATTCGCCCTGCAGGTTCAGGCTTTGCATGGGCAGACATAAATTTTTTTCAGAACGATTTTTCCAAGGACGTAGGCGAAATGCTTTTCGGGCGCGAGCCTGCAGACAGAAACAATATCAACCTTGTGTCGCCGGACAACACATCGGACGGCTGGCTTCGCAAAAAATGGATCATTGCAAAAGGAAAGCGCATGCTTGTCAAAGGGAGCTCGGAACCTTGGAAACAAGAGCCGTTTAACGAAGTTGTCGCCACTGCGGTCATGGGTCGGCTGGGAATCGCTCACGTTCCGTACACGTTGATGTTCGAAGGTGCCGAGCCGTACAGTCTGTGTGAAAATTTTCTCTCTTTGGATACTGAGCTTGTTCCTGCGTGGAAAGTGCTGCATTCAAGCTTGATGAATGACGGGGATTCTGATTTTACACACCTTATGCGGTGCTGCGACCGGCTCGGAATACCGGACGTCTCCGCAGCGATTGACAAAATGCTGACGCTTGACTATATCATAGCAAACGAAGATAGGCACTATACAAATTTCGGGTTTGTCCGCAACGCGGAAACCCTTGATTGGCTTGGCGTCGCGCCGATATTCGACAGCGGGACGTCTCTCTGGCACAATGCCCTTAATATTGGCGAACCGAGAAAATGCCAGCCCTTTGCAAAAACCCACGTCGAACAAATCAAGCTTGTTTCTGATTTCAGCTGGTTTGACATTGGAGCGCTGACAGGGCTTGAGCAAGAGATTGCAGAGATATTTTCCAAATCCCCCATTGTTAATGAAAGCCGCGCCAAAGCTATCGCGAAGGCGGTGCTAAACAGAGCCGGCACTATCGAAATGAAAAGCCTTTACTGTCATATTGTGTAATGAATGAGCAAATCGAGCAGGTCGAGCATGTCAATCACGCCATCCCCGTTTACGTCGCACATGCTTGCGGTGACGCCTTTGCCCCATGAGTCGTTAACCTTAACTAATGTGCCCCAACTTGGCGAATCTTTATCGAAGCCACAGTACAGGAGCATGATGCCAAGGTCGAGAGCGTCTACGGTGCCGTCCCTGTCCAGGTCGTATTTTGAATAGTGCTTGTCGATCTTCGTCGTGGCTGTGCCTGCCTCAATAGTTGATTCCACGTATTGGGCTGTGTCGCCGACGTAGGCCACAACCGTGAAGCCTGTCAGCGTCAAGGTTGCGTTACCTGCCTTTACCGGAGCGAAGATGAATTTTGCGATGTCCACAGGCGCTTCGGACGTGAAACCGATTCCGTCCGGTGACGGGATACCAATCGTGACTGTCCCCTGCCATGTGTTGCTGCCTGCCAGCGTCCAATAAACGCCTCTCACATTATCAAAGCTGGCTAGTGTCTCGATGTCTTTCCATACCATCATGCTGCCGTCAATTTCAAATATCAGCTTGATGTCAAGCACATTTTCCGCGTCAATCAACGAGAAGGCGAACTCCACGTCTTCCCCGACATAGCTGGTCGGGTTGGTGCGGACTGCGATGCCGGTCAGCGCCGCTTCACTCAAACTGCTTTTCACCCAGACGATCGCATCCTCGAAGGCATACTCATCGTAGCCGGGTTTGCTTGATACGGGGGATTTGTCTTCTTTTGCGAATGTTTTTGATCCTCCGGAGTCGCTTGAGAGAGTGATGTACGCCCCTCCTGAGGTCAAATTGCCGGAAACGGTCACGCTGGATATCCCCGTGGCATTAATGCCTGTACTCCCGCCATGCACATCTCCTCCGACAGTTACGGTGTCATTGCCGCCGTTTGTGACGATTGCCGACGTATTCGCTGTTATGCTGCCGTTCACAGTTACTGTGGCATTGTTTCCGTCGACCCTTATGCCTTCGCCGTTTGAAACCACGTCGCCCTTTACTGCAACGCTGCAGCCGGTGCCGATCAAGCACAGCATTGACAGGTTTGTGCCGGAGCCGTAGATGCTGCCGTTAACCACAAAGTCGCATGCGTCGGACATCCATATGCCCGGGCTCCAAATGATGTAGATGTCACCTTCTACGGTCACTGCGCTGTTGTGAACGTACATGCCCGCCAGGTCCATGTGGTGCCCGTTGAGGTCGATGGTGACCAATTTGTCTGTAACGGCCGGCTGCGGGACCTCGCCGTCGTAATGGACCAGGCCCAAAACGTCGTCGTAGTAGTCGTCGAAAAAGACAATGTTGTCCATCAGCTTGACGATGCACGGGTAATTGTCCGGCATGGGCTTGCTCCAGTTGAGCGAGTGTTCGGCGACATACTCATAAAAACCGTACCATATGGTTTTTTCGTTATCAAGATAATAACCCCATTCGTCGTCCATAGAGAATACGCCGTTCAGCTCTTCTGCATTGTGAACCTCATAAAGGATAGGGGTGCCCCCGGCCGCTACCACAATCGCGAAATCCTGCGTATAGGCTGTCCCAATGGCAACGCCGTCTGCAACCGTCGCCGTGACGACTACCGTGCCGGCACTGGGAGCAAGCAGGACGTTGCCGCTAAGCGCCGCGCCTGTAGAGCCGGCGTCTTTGATGCTCCATGCGATCGTCCTGTTTGTCGCGTACGCGGATTCGACTTTGCCAGTCAAAGCAAGGGGCGACCCAGCCCCGGCCGAATCCGGCACGCCGGTAATGCCGGTAACGGGTATGAAGGCGCCCGGAACCATTACCCAGACAGAGTTCGCTCCGTCGGTGTAGGTCAAAAAGCCTTCCTTGGTGGTGGGCGTTATGAATTCCTCTTTGTCGAACCATCTGTAAACTGAATTGTAGCTTGTGCTGACATACGAATAATCATTGTGAGATGTCAGACCGCCCAAGGTCACCTGAGCGCCGTCATATACCATCACGCCGCTTCCTTTGCTGGTTGCCCCACCGACGACGTCGATGGTGCCGCCTCTCGTCTCCACGGCCGTCCAATCAGCGGAGATGGATCCGTCGACGGTAGCCACAAAATTCCCCGGGGCGCCATTATATTGGTTTATCCCGTATGACAAGCTGGTTGTGAGCGGCTTGATGTCGCCGCCCACGTGGACAACGGCGCGGTCCGCCCCCTGCAAATCAGCGTACACACCATAAGTAGCGGCGGAGATGCTGCCGCTGACGTCTATTTCGCCCAGGGAGCCACCGGCGACCGAGCCTCTGCCTTCCGCATAAACGCCGTAATCCTTCCCTGCAACATTGCCTTTGGCGGAAACCTTGCCGCCGTTCAGCACAAATATGCCGTAATTGTAGCCGGCGATATTGCCCCTTGCGGTAGCCGAGCCACCGTAATTGACCGCAACGCCGCAGCTGCCGTAATTGCCGATGGCAGCAATGCTGTCCACCGTGACGGAACTGGATATGCCGTTTGCGTATATTCCTGTATCGCCGGCGAGGACGTTGAGCTTGCCACCGCCGGTCCCCACCAAGTTTAGCTGCCCTCCTTCATATGCCGCTATTCCGAACCAGTCGTCATAGGTGATGTAGGCGACTTCGACGATCATGTCGTGCCCGTTCAAATCGAGGTTCAATACCTCGCCTTCCAACAATATGCCTTTGAAATAATGGATGTCCGTCAGCAGCCGGATGGTCTGGCCGCTTTCGTGCGCCGCAAGCGCATCCTCAAAATGCTCGTAGCTTTTCCCAGTCTCCACGATTTGGCAGACTCCGGGCATATCAGGCTCAAGGACGACTTCCACGTCGAAGGCTACGACAGGGCGGTTCCAGAAGCTCCATTCCTTGTCATATGCGACTTCGACCTCAATCGTCCCCAGTTGGTTGAATTTATCGCCATGCTTCGGCGACGTTTCGTATTCCGTGACCAAACGCTCGCTATTGTCGTAATATTGGGCGTATACTTCCATGCCGGCAAGGTCGAGGGCTTCGCCCAAGAAATAGGTCAATTTATCCGGCGGGGTGCGCACTTCGATGGAAACGATTTCAGGGAATATCTGAACCACAAAATCCTTGACAAAGTCTGTGCCCGGCGCCAAGCCGTCTTTGATGGTTGCCGTGAGCACCACCGTCCCCGGCAAAGTGGAGAGGAGCGCCCAGTCGCCGTCGTAGGCCCCGCTTGTTATCACAGCGTCCGTGGCGCCGGGGCTCTTGACAACCCAGGTAGCGCCTGTGTTGGTCGCCCAAGCCGGGGTTACATCATAGTCTAGCGCCAACGGCACATAAACTGTTGCGATGGCCGGCACGCCGGCCATGTCGCTTACTGCCAGGAACGGGCCGATATTCATCACGATTGCGAAAGGCCAGGATTTGGGCCCATAGAAGAAGTATGCCGGGTAACCTTCGTAGGATCCCACGCTGACGTCTCTGTAGGTGTATTCGACCTTCTTAGTACCGACATTTGCGTCTCTAAAGAATGTGTCATTGTTAAAGATCAGCATCCTGTGGGCGACCATCTGCCCGCCGTCCGTGAATTCGGCTACCCAGCCTTCGGTGACAGTCATGGTGCCGAAGACTTCCAGCTTGCCGTTGCTGCCGGCGTAAAGCGCCACGTCCCCGGCATTGTTTTCGATATAAATGTCCCCTTTCACAGTCAGGACGCTGGAGTATATTTCTATGCATCCGCCGCCGTTCATGGTGACGTTTCCGATGGTTGCGCGGTTGCACACCCCGCTAAGGCCGATGTTTCCTTTGCCTGTTGATTCGAAAGAGCTGAAAGAGCCCCTGCTTTCATATGTGGTCATGTCAGGCCCGCCGCCGCCGACGCTCGCCGTTAGCAGTACCAGATCCTGCCGGACGATCAAGTGGCCGCCATTGGCATAGGAGACCCTGCTGCCGCGTAGCGTCAGGCCTGCGTCGAATACCAGGTCATGGCCATTTAAGTCGAACACGATGTTCTTTAGCGATATAGTGACCGGCGTAGCATAAGTTATGTTTTCCAGTAACTTTATACTGTAATATCTGTTGTCTGCTATGATTGCTAACGCCTGATCCAGAGTGGCGAAGTCGCCGCCCGTCCCCACAGTAACGGTCGTGAGTGTTGGAACTGCGATGCTGAAGGCAACTGTAGCGCTGGCTCCGCCTTTAGTTATAGTGGCGACAACGTCCCCCACGGTGAAGTCGTTAACCGGATCCTCGACAAAATGGATGCTCCCCGTCCCGTCATCTTCGACGACCACAGCGGGGTTTTGCGACTCCCATGCGATTTGCGTTCCAAAGTCCCACTCGGTTGGCAAAACCAGAGGGTCCAAAACGTTGTCAGGCGATGTGTTCAGGCCGCAAATGGCAAACCACGTCAAGTTTGCAGCACTGTTCATGACATCTTCATAATCCATGCCTCTTTGCACGATTGTCAATGAAGTCCCGGTGTCTGCGCCGTTGACGAACAGGGATATTGTGCGCGTGATGTCGGAACCGCCTGTATTCGGGGGCAAGTCAAAGGTGATGATGACGCCGTTGCCGTTAAAAACCCCAATCGCGGAGTATAATTCGCCGAATTTCGTTGCACCGCCGTCCAGCGAAAGGGCATAGTCGTAAAGTGCGTAAAGCCCTGAACCCACTATAAAGATATAGTTGTCTTCGCCGGATGCCGACGCCGCGCCAGCGGGGAAAACCATTTCTTCGATGTCTATGCTGAAAGGCAGCCCGGACGATCCGCCCCGGACCCATAGGTTGCTGGTGTATTCCATGTGAAGGTCATTGTAGTAGTAGGTCTTTGTATAGGTAGTATAGCCCGGCTTGGTGGTGGGTGTCGCAAAATCGTCTACGGAAACGGTCCAGCCTTCCAGTGCGATGGTGCGTGCGAGATTTGCCGGGAATATCGAGCCTTCGATTGTAACCTCGCTGCCGTACCGGACAAATACGCCGCCGTCGCCTGAGTAAGCGCTCCCGCCTATGGCAACGCTGGCGCCATCAACGCACTGGACGGCAAACGCGTCTACTGCGCCCGACGCCGATACGTCCCCCTGTACCGTGATTCTGGTGCCGGCGCCTTCTGCATGGACACCGACGGTTCCTCCGATGGCGTGGCCCTTCAAGGTTATTGCGCCGGCGTCGAAAGCAATAGCGCCTGTACCCGTTCCTTCTGCGTCGCCGGAAACAGTAACGGATCCGAAATCCACGGCATACGCGCCGGTGGCGTCTTCGTCGTCGGCCAGGGTGGCTACAGCGTCGCCGGTAATGTTCACGCTGCTGGGCGTGTGCGTAGCGGTTTGCGTATTGTAAACGGAACCTTCCGCGTACGCGCCGCATTGCCCGCCAAATGCGCCCATCCTGCCTGTGACCTTTCCGCCGTCGATTGCCATTGCGCCGATACTGCCTGCGTCTGTGCCGATGATCTGGCCGTTGACCGTCACCTTTGCGCTCATGCCTTCCGCTATCGCGCCGGCCGTCCCGCCGATCGCGCCGCCTTCCACGCCCACTGAACCGCCCCATGCAGCTTCTGCGCCGAACGTGCCGCCTTGTACGTTGCCGACCACGGTCACCTTCCCTTTGTCATAGGCGTGAGCCCCTGCGTAGTTTCCGGTGGCGTTGCCGTTCACCACCACTGAGGCGCCCGATTCTGCCCATACGCCGGTGTCATCTCCATAGGCGCTGTGCAGCACGGTTACGCTTGCGCCGTCTGTAGCGCCGACGCCCAGGCTCC
>Ga0082212_10008641_pt1 | contig 13263 bp, 17 predicted proteins | sample TergutNt197P3_FD_71548 | JGI IMG/M metagenome (GOLD analysis project Ga0082212, IMG submission 71548) | Neocapritermes taracua P3 segment gut microbial communities from Petit-Saut dam, French Guiana - Nt197 P3 | ecosystem: Host-associated > Arthropoda: Insects > Digestive system > Gut ... | reverse complement strand
GTGCCGTTACGAACAGATTGTCAGGCTCGATATTTTGCCTGTAAAGAAAATAGACTAAAAAATAAAGAATCTGAATTATAGACAGATAGATAGATAGATAGATAGATAGATGGGAAATGTGTGGGTAAAAAATATTTGTTTAGTGAAGAAATTTCACTAACTTCGCAACGGCCTTTTTAAGATTTTTCGGGAGGTTCTGATGGGATTCCGACTTTTTGAAAAATCAGAACGTTAAAAAACTTTAATTTAGGAGTCCCCTTAAAATAATAAACGTGTGAATACAAGAAAATTGAGTTTTACGATAACATTCGGTTTTTTCTTACTTTTTAGTTGCGAAAAGAACGAAATGGACAACAATTCTGTAATACCTGTTATACACGATTACAGAATTGACGATGTTTTGTATGAAAAGGATAGTAAACTGAAATATGTTTATCGTCAGGGTAGATTATATGCTGAATACATATATGAATCGAATAGAATCAGTAGAATAAACTATGGTGTTGACATTTACGCATATGAGATATGCCAATACGATACTAAAGGAGCATTGGAAAAAATATCTTCGTATTATCAGCCGCCCGCTTTAGGTTTAGGACATACTAATATCTATTCATACGACGTCAAAGGTAACAAGGTAAAAGAACAGATAGATTTCACGGATAATCGGGAAACTGTGGTTAACTTATATCAATACAATGGAGGAAAACTCACAAAAAAAGAGCACTATGAGGGAAAACAACTGACATTCTACGAAGTTTATAAATACAAAGGCGATATACTCGTAAAGAAAAATTTTTATGTGCCCAGTGAAAAAGACTTTGTTACAACAGAATATTTTTATGAAACAGGCCTTCTTGTCTATTCAATCACATACAGTGGAAATCCAGGATCGGGTTTTGGACGCGATGAAAGGAATTATTATGATAGGAATGACAATCTTATCAAACGTGTTGAAAACATTCCTGGGTTATCGAGTTATTCTGGAGCCACCGCATTCTATATCACAGAGAAATACGAATATGAATGATAAAATGGCGGCATTCGATCAAACAAAAGTAGCCGACTATTTAACTAAAGATTTAGGAAGAACAGTTACTGCGTATGCCCTCCCTTTTAACGATGTTTCTTTCGATAAACTGGAATGCTGTTAGCGAGGGCGTTAGAAGCGGCGACAAGAGGGTTGAGAGAATCCGTATGACACCAACGCGCAGGTATAGATGGCCGTAAACAGCAATATGACCGCCAGCGCTCCAAAGGTGAGGGCGAGGAACAGGGAGTAGATCAATATGATGAACATGATGGAAGTGGTCAAAACGGCAAGAGTGTTAACAAGGTGATTTTTAATTATTTGCCATTTTGAGGTTTGGCGATCTAAGAGGCTATCCTCAAGAAGGGCCGTCATAAAGATGGTTGGCCATACAAAGAGGATGGTAGCTCCGTGCAATAAAAACGCGGAAAGGAGTGTCAAAATAAGGAACAACAAAATGGAGCCGCTAAGGATGTCGTTGGGAGAACATTCGAGTTTGCGACAGCGTTTGAATACAAAGAAGCCGGCAACCATAACGAGCAGAGCAAAGATGAGTACAAATCCTCCATCAAAGGGAACGTAGGGCATATAGAGCAACTGAAAACGATTGTGGGTGACAGCGCCAATCCCTTTTGCTAAAAGCAAGCCCGTAAGTGCTGCACATATCAGAAAGAGCATCCAAATGCCCAACGCAAGGAGTGTTTTTTTCCATGAAACGGCTCTTTTTCGGAGTGCGAAAAAGGCAATCAGGGCTGCTGCCAAGGTAGCCAAAAAGATGATGATCCACGAAACGGTATGGGAGTAGTACATCAGAAAACCGGGGAATAGAGTAAAAAACACGGTGTCCTCATTTGAAACAAAACAGGTGCGCGCACTGTACTGAGGGTTGCCGATATACTCCAAAACAAGCGGTAATATCTGCTCTCCATAGAATTGAAGCGTTGCCTTATCGGAGTTTTGGAGGTTATCTAATGGAGTGTGGTAAAACTTGAGGCTGTTTAAGGTGGCAAAGTTCAACCCCGGATAGCCCAACTTGAGGAATGGAGTAAAGTCGGTGTCGTTGGGGAGGTATTTATAGACGTCTGCGGCCACAGAGAGTGAAAATGGCAATCGTGTTTGGCTATAAAACTTTATGAGTTTGTAGTTGTAATTGCCCGTCTGGAACATATAGAGTGGGCCCTTGTTCCCTCTTGCTTCTAAGTTGAGGAGAATGTTTACATCCTGTAACCAATAAGAGAACTCTTTTGTCAAAGCGGTTGCACCATACAAACCTACCTCCTCTGCATCTGTAAAGGCAAATTTAACGCCGTTAACAAGTTCGTTATTAGAGGCATAATCGTTCAAAATCCTCATGATTTCGAGCATGGTAGCCACACCATATCCGTCATCCGCAGCCCCATAAGATCCGGCAGTGCCCACACCGTACTTCTCTTTGTAGGGAGAGGAATCGTAGTGTGCCATGATCAACAAACAGATTTCGCTTTTGCCAGGGATCTCTGCATAGATGTTTTGGATATCGATGGGCTCTTTTGTGTGCGTTTTTTGGTTGACCACATCCACTGAAGCGTGTTTGACTCTTGCCCACTTTACGTGTTCAAAAGCGTCAAGGGTTTCTTCAATGTAATTTCGCACATCCTCTATTTCAATAGTATCGAATACAGAGTGTTGCAGTGGCGCTATTGCCTCAATATGGCAAAAAGCGCGCTCGGAGGAAAAGTCGTTTTCCCTGTTTTTCGGGGAAGGGGAGGAGAGGGTAAGCAGGCTCAACAACAGGGAAATGAGGAGCGTCGCGCAAAATAATATCGCCCCTGTCCCCTTTGAAAAATGGATGGATATACGCTTCATGGAGGAGTTTCATTAGAAAAGCAAAGATAAAAATAAATATGATTGTTTGCAGGATAGAAAAATAACGCTATATTTGCAGCCCCGCAATTTGTGCGGATTTTTGTCTAACTAAATAGAAAACACCAAATTAACAACCAATGCCTGGATTAATTGGAAAGAAAATCGGAATGACATCCGTTTTCGGTGCCGACGGTAAGAATATACCGTGCACCGTTATTGAGGCTGGTCCGTGTGTTGTTACGCAAGTTCGTACGGTAGAAAATGATGGTTATGCCGCCATACAGCTTGCCTATGACGAGAAAAAAGAGAAACACACCAGCGGTGGTCTGCTTGGCCACTTTAAAAAGGCACAAACCACGCCCAAGCGTAAACTTGTGGAGTTTCCGATGGACTTCCCCAAAGAGTTACAACTGGGTGATCAAGTTACCGTCTCAGATGTCTTTACAGACGAAGTGGGATGGGTAGATGTATCGGGAATCTCAAAGGGAAAAGGTTTTCAAGGTCCTGTAAAACGCCACGGTTTTGGCGGCGTAGGCGGACAGACTCATGGTCAGCACAACCGTTTGCGTGCTCCTGGTTCCATAGGAGCCTCTTCATGGCCTTCAAGGATTTTTAAGGGTAAAAAGATGGCCGGCCGTATGGGTGGCGACAAAGTGAAAATTTTGAACCTGAAAGTGATCAAAGTTCTTCCTGAGAACAATCTGCTTTTGGTGAAGGGATCTATTCCCGGTGTCAGCGGTTCATACGTAATTATTGAGGATTAACGGCTATGGAATTATCAGTCTATAAAATTGACGGACAGGAGTCGGGAAAAAAAGTTGTTCTCGACGACTCGGTTTTTGGCATTAATCCCAACGACCATGCTATTTGGCTTGATGTAAAGCAATATTTGGCCAACCAGCGTCAGGGAACACACAAGACAAAAGAGCGCTGGGAGGTTTCGTACAGTACCAAAAAGATGGGTCGCCAAAAGGGCGGTGGCGGCGCTCGCCACGGAAGCATTAAGGCGCCAATCTATGTGGGCGGAGGTACCATTTTTGGTCCCAAACCGCGTGACTACAGATTTAAGTTAAATAAAAAGTTGAAACAGTTGGCTCGCAGGAGCGCTTTAAGTTACAAAGTTAAAGAAGAAGCGATTACCATGTTGGAGCCTTTTGTATGGGAAGCACCCAAAACCAAAGAGTTTACCTTGATGCTTAAAAACCTCCATCTTGAAGGAAAAAAAGTGTTGATGGTTCTTCCCGAAAACAACAGCAATATTTATTTATCGTCCCGTAACTTGCAGCGTGTTAGGGTAATCACATTCTTTGAGTTGAATACCTACGATATACTCAATGCCGGCAACCTGATTTTGGTGGATGGCGTTCAGGATTTGTTGCATGAACAATTGGGACGAGTTTAAAACAGATGCAGCAATGGGAATTATCATTAAGCCTATAATTACAGAGAAGATGACGATTCAAGGCGAGAAATTGAATCGCTACGGATTTTTGGTTGACCGCGAAGCCAACAAGGTGGAAATCAAAAAGGCGGTTGAACAAATGTATGGAGTTACCGTATCGGATGTGAATACCATCAACCGCAACGGAAAACGTAAATCCCGCTTTACTAAAGCGGGACTGTTGTCAGGACGTAACAATCATATAAAGAAGGCGATTGTTACGCTTGCCGGTGAAGATAAGATAGATTTTTACAGTAATATTTAAGTCTATGGCAGTACGTAAGTTTAAGCCGGTAACACCCGGCACGCGACATAAAGTAATCAGCGCCTTTAAAGAGATTACCTCTTCCACTCCGGAAAAGTCACTGTTGCAACCCCTGCGTAAGTCGGGAGGTCGCAACGGTCAGGGTAAGATGACCATGCGCTACGTTGGTGGAGGACATAAGCGCCAATACCGAGTAATTGACTTTTTACGGGATAAGGACGGGATCGCCGCCACCGTAAAGACGATTGAATATGATCCTAACCGAAGCGCACGAATTGCACTTGTGGTTTATACAGATGGAGAAAAACGTTATATTGTTGCTCCTCACGGACTTAAAGTGGGGCAAAAGATTGAATCCGGAAAAGGAATTGCTCCCGAAACGGGAAACACGCTTTTACTCTCAGACATTCCTTTGGGAACATTGGTACACAACATCGAACTTCGCCCGGGTCAGGGGGCTGCTATGGCGCGTAGCGCCGGAACGTATGCCCAGCTGACCGCACGCGAAGGGGGGCACGCCATCCTCAGACTGCCGTCTGGCGAAGTGCGTATGGTGTTGATTACGTGCCGTGCCACCATTGGTACGGTATCTAATCCCGACCACAACCTTGAATCGCACGGAAAAGCGGGTCGCAAGCGCTGGTTAGGGATTCGTCCCCGTACCCGTGCGGTGGCCATGAACCCCGTTGACCATCCTATGGGCGGCGGTGAAGGTCGTGCATCGGGAGGACACCCACGCTCGCGTAATGGCATCCCCGCTAAGGGATACAAGACGCGTAATCCCAAGAAAACTACCAAGAAGTTTATCATTGAAAAAAGGAAAAAATAGGAATAAAACTGTATAGAGCATTATGAGTCGTTCAATTAAAAAAGGCCCGTTCATTGAAACAAGTCTCGAAAAAAGAGTGCTTGCGATGAATGAGGGTACGATCAAAAAAGAAGTTCTCAAAACCTGGTCCCGTGCCAGTATGATTTCTCCCGATTTTGTAGGCCATACCGTAGCCGTACATAACGGAAACAAGTTTATTCCGGTATATGTTACTGAGAATATGGTTGGTCACAAACTTGGTGAATTTTCGCCCACCAGAACCTTCAGGGGCCATTCGGGCAATCGTAAATAAATCATGTATAAAAGAAGTTAATCATGGGAGCTCGAAAAAGAGAAATGGCCGAAAGGCAAAAAGAGATACGGAAACAGACAGCGTACGCAAAGCTGAATTCAGTTCCGACTTCACCCCGCAAGATGCGTTTGGTCGTTGACTTGGTAAGGGGTGTGGAGGTAAATCGCGCTTTGGATATTTTAAGATATACCAAAAAGGAGCCTTCGATTCGTTTGGAAAAGTTACTCAAGTCGGCGATTGCCAACTGGGAAGCCAAGAATGAAGCGGATCGTAAAGAGTTAGAAAAAGGAAACGTTGAAGTTAAAACGATTATGGTGGGAGAAGGAAAGCAGTTGAAACGGATGAGAACTGCACCTAAAGGACGTGGCGCCCGTATCCTTAAACGTTCCAACAACGTTACCGTAGTTTTGGATAAAAAACCACAACCCATTAAAACAGAGGAGTAAAAATATGGGACAAAAAACAAATCCTATCAGCAACCGTATAGGCATTATTCGTGGCTGGGACTCCAATTGGTATGGGGGAGCCGACTACGCTTCCAAAATTTTGGAAGATGCCAAGATTCGTGAATATCTGATGACCCGCCTTGCAAAGGCGAGTTTGTCTAAGATAGTCATTGAGCGAACCTTAAAATTAATCACCGTGACTATTCACACCGCCCGTCCCGGACTCATTATTGGAAAGGGAGGGCAGGAGGTGGACAAACTCAAAGAGGAGTTAAAGAAGATCTCCAACAAGGAGGTTCAGATTAACATCTTTGAGATTAAGCGTCCCGAGTTGGACGCCACCATTGTAGCCAACAATATTGCCCGTCAGGTAGAGGGTCGCGTATCGTATCGTCGCGCCATTAAGATGGCGATGGCTTCCACCGTCCGTATGGGTGCGGAAGGCATTAAGGTGTTGATTAGCGGTCGTTTGGCTGGAGCCGAAATGGCCCGTAGCGAAATGTTAAAAGAGGGACGTACTCCTTTGCACACCTTCCGCGCCGATATTGATTATGCACTTGCCGAGGCGCACACCAAGGTGGGTGTTTTGGGTATCAAAGTGTGGATATGCAACGGTGAAGTGTATGGCAAGCGAGATCTCTCTCCCAATGTAGGCACTTCTGCCGCCTCCTCTGTTGGAACGCATACGGGTGGTGGGGAGCGTCGTGATCGTGGAGATCGTCGTCGTGGTGGCGGCGACCGTCGTCGTGGTGGTGGAGACCGTCGTGGCGGAGGAAATGACCGTGGCGGGGATCATCGTGATCGGCGCGAAGGTGGAGATCGCGGCGGATATCGTCCGGCAGCCCGATAGTCGTATTGAAATAGTGAAACGAGGGTGTCCATTGCAGAGGAGACCCTCGTTTGTTTTATTGGATATGCATTTGTTCAGCTTGAATAGCGCCCATTCCGATTGTGGAATGGAAGGCGAACGAACAGGGCAGCGATTCAGGGTTGATCGGTTGGAAATTGAACCTACAGTGGCGTAATTCGGGGAGACTTTTTGAGTAGCACAAAATTTTTTTGTAACTTTGAGCATCCTCAAGAGATGAAAAAACTCTTCGCTATACTGTTGTTGGTAGTACCTTTTTCGGTACACGGGAAAATATTTGCGGTACTTGTAGGTATTTCGGAATACGAACATAATATTGAAAATCTGAGTTATGGCCATCGGGACGCTGCGGAAATGTTCCAACTGCTTAAAGCATACACCACGCCCGACAGTATGGTGCTTCTGACGGACCAACAGGCGACATACGATGCTATTGTACACCAAACCTCACAGCTATTCCGGCAGGCCAAACCGGAAGATATCGTAATTTTTTTCTTTTCGGGTCATGGCTATCCCAACCTCTTTTGTGTGTATGACAAAAACCTCTATTTCTCTACGCTGCAAAAATTATTCAAGGCGTGTAAGGCCAATCGAAAACTGATCTTTGCAGACGCCTGTTTTGCGGGAGGCTTGAGACAGGAGGGGCGTCAGGCAACCTCTTCTTTGGACAATCCGAATATGGGAAAAAACGTGATGCTCTTTCTCGCATCGCGCTCTAACCAGCACGCTGCAGAATCCCATACATTAAGAAACGGCGTATTTACCTATTTTCTCCTTGCCGGTTTAAGAGGGGGCGCCGATGCCAACAAAGATCGGTACATCACCGCTATAGAACTCTTTAATTTTGTCCATCCCAAAGTGAAAGAAAGATCGAACGGGAAACAGATTCCGGTCATGTGGGGTAAATTTGACAAAAACATGGTCATCCTTCAACTGAAAATCAACTCAACCTAAACTATATGAACACCAACAGGTACATCTATTTTAATTCGCGCGACACCTTTTTTAGAATAGCGCTGTCGCAAATTGTTTGGTTTTCGGCAGACAAAAACTTGTTTTCACCTTTTCGCTCCAAAAAATGGAACAGTATCTTTCCGAAAAACTAAATGAAGATGCCAAGATTTTTGCCCGAATCGGAAAGTCCTACATCATCAACCTGCACTATGTGTATCAAATCGACACGGTAAAACAAAAACTGCATCTTTTTGATCCGGTCAGCGCCAAAAGTTTTCCCCTTGAAGTTTCTAAAAAAGCCTTGAAGAATTTACGTAAACTATTTATAAACAAGTATCTATAAATGGATAAGAGCGAAATCATTATAGGCAGACAAGTAGAAAAAGGGGATTATCATGTAGACAAACAATACAAAAGCGTGGGGCGAAAACACGCCCGCATTGTCTCAGAGGCGGACGGAATCTACATCGAAGACCTCAGTTCGACCAACGGCACCTTTGTGAACGGCATACCGATCTCCCGAAAAAAAATTACTCCATCCGACACCATCACCTTAGGGGGAACGGATCATTATACACTGAATCTTGCAAAAGTGTTGCAGCAATTGCCTGTATCGGATAAGGATTTTCAGGATAGATTTCTAAAATTGAGGCAAGTATATGATAATTACCAAAAAGAAAAAGTAAAAATCCAGAGCGAAAGTCAGGGAAAAATGATGTTGAAACGCAGTTTGCCCATGGCGGTACCCGGGGTATTGATGATGTGTTTTAATGGCTTTAACCTCAAGGTCTTTGGCGGCATATTGTCGGCTTTGTCCATTGTGCTTGGCTCTGTATGGGCCTCTAAAAGCATGGCCAAAATGCCGGAACGCCTTAATGAGCTCCGCGAACTCTTTTTACGCGAATACGTATGCCCCAACTGCGGGCACGATTTTGGGGAGCGTCCATGGGAAAACATCAGAAGACAGGGCAAATGCAAGGCTTGCCAACGGGAATTTGATATTTAATACCGCAAACTCCCCGTTTCGTCTTAAAAACTCTTTTTTTGTGTACGCAGTCGAATTTTTATATATTCCTTTGCAGTGAAAACAATTTAAAAATTTTAATCATGGAAACAACACTCCCCAACACCATCAACGATGAAACCCGTTTAGGAAAAAACCCGCAGCATGAACCCGCAAAAACAAAGAGCGCCAAAAGCGGCGTACAACATGCAGCAGCAGGCGTAGCCGGAGCAGCCGCAGGCATCGGCGCCATGTTTGTCATGGGATTTAAACACCCCGAAACCCCGAGTCCGGAGCCCATCATACAACCGGTGCAGGAGCCTGACCTTTTCGACGGCGATGAAGTACCCGTTGCACAAACCGTAAACGACGACATGAGCTTTGAAGAGGCCTTTGCCGCCACCCTCCCCCTGCCTACGAACGATATGCTCATGAGCAGGAGTCACGCCACTATTGAAGTAATCGCTAAAGCAGAGGGTCTTTTTGAGCATCGTTTGTCGGACCTCGGAGGCAAAAATGGCACGTTTCATAACAACAAACTCCTCGAAAAAAACGACATCATTATACTCTCGCCCGGAGACATCATCAAATTTGGAAACACCTCATTTACACTTTTGGCCGACTAAACCACCTCGATATGCAAATAGCCCAACCATACGCCCTTAACGAACAAGGCACACGCCCCAACAACGAAGACGCCATTTATCCCCTCAAGTACGGGGCAACTCCGGCCAACCATTTTTTTATTGTCTGCGATGGCATGGGCGGACACGAAAACGGTGAAGTAGCCAGCCACAGCGTGTGCAACAGTTTTGCCACATTCCTCCGGGAGCTCCCTCCAGACGAATTTGACGAAACAGTGTTTGATCGCGCGTTACACGTTGCCTTTGACGCCTTGGATCAAAAAGACAACCCCAACGAAACGGGCAAGAAAATGGGAACCACCCTCGCCTTTTTGTACCTCAACAGCAAACAAGCCTTTATTGCCTATATCGGCGACAGCCGCATCTATCATTTGCGCAAAAACGACCATGGCCAAGTCTCCATTTTGTTTCAATCTACCGATCACTCCCTGATCAATGAATTGCTAAAAGCCGAGGCGATTACCGAAGAAGAAGCGGCAAACCACCCCAAAAAGAATATTATTACCCGAGCCATGCAGCCCCATTTAGAAAGACGCTGTAAAGCCGACAAGTACATTACCGGTGATATTGCCGCAGGCGACCGCTTCTTTCTCTGTTCAGACGGCGTTTTGGAAAGCCTGACCAACCAACAACTCTGCACCATCGCCGCCGAACACGACCAGGACAAAACCCTAATCAACGCCATTCAACAGTTGTGCGAAACCCACAGTCACGACAATTTTTCTGCTTGGCTTATTTCGATTATAAAACCGTAGTCATGAATAGATTATTGATCCCCTTATGCCTTTGCTTCACCCTGTTGCTTCAAGCCCAAACGGGAAATCCTCCTGTCTATAACGAACCCCCCTTTAAGGCCAACGCCTCGGACGAAACCCTAAAATCCGGTGAAAGTCACCTCATTCCGGACAGTTTGGCACAAACCATTGTGTTGGCCATCAATCAAGCCGTATTCCCCCCAAGGCGGATCCCAAAGATTTCTTATCCCCCAGTTGGGGCGTCCACAGCGACCATCCCCAAATCATGGCCTTAGCCAAGGAGATTACAGACAAATATTCAAATAATTACGATAAGGTACGGGCGGTGCATGAATGGTTGGCCTCCCACATCTATTACGACTACGACGCCTTTTTCACCGGCAATATAGCTGCTACATATCAATCCATTGATGTTTTGCGCAATAAAAAGGCTATATGTCAGGGCTACGCCAACCTTGCCGCCGCCCTGTTGCGAAGTATTCGTATCCCTTGCCGCGTTGTTACCGGCATGGGTTTGGGACTCAGTACCAACGGAAAATGGGACTTCCAAAATTTAGAAAAAAGAACCAACCACGCATGGAACGAAGCCTACGTGTCGGGCCGATGGATCCTTATGGACGCTACCTGGGATTGCGACCTCTCCTGTTTAAACGGGCAGTATTACGACAGTTTTGGCCTTAAAAGGTACCGTTATTTTGACCCGACGATTGAAGCCTTTTCTCTTGACCACAAATTAACCCCCGAAAATATCGCGGGATGGGAGCGCACAGAAAACCTTAAAGAAGACTACATTTGGAAATACATCGCCGCCACAAACACCTTAGAAGCATACCGCTTTTACAAGCAGCAATATCCCGACGGCAGGTATAGCGATCAATGCGCTGCCAACATGAACCGGCAACTTAAAATGATCTACGAAAAAAGCCTCCCCAAACCCCGATAATAAAGCAGCCATCGTCATGAAACACCTTATCTTTTCCACCCTGTTTTTGTTCTGCTGCCTGCAAGCAACTGCCCAGGACTACCTGCAAACCGCCAATGCAAGCTTTGACAAAGGCGACTACAGCGAAGCCATCAAAAATTACAACCTCTTTAAAGCCTTTGACGGGAGCAAGGACGTAAGCGCACTGCTTCAAAAAGCGCAGGAGTGTTTGGAACTCTATACATCTGCCAACAACGCTTTTGAAAAGGAGGAGTACGAACAAGCGCGGGATGGTTACAAGGCCCTGATAGAGAAAAACCCCAACGACCTGCACGCCAAACAGCAATACGACCTCTGCCAAGAGCTGCTCACCCCTGCCCCTATTTCCACCACCTTATTCCTTTCTCCAACCATATTGTCGTTTTCATCATCGGGGGGTATAGATTCCATAAAAGTTACCACCAATGCAGATGATTATGAGATTGTTGCCTTACCGGATTGGTGCTCCGTCACCGACAAAAATGCAGACGGCTTTACCCTCTCCTGTCGTCCATGGAACGAAAATGTACCCCGTGAAGATTATTTCTATGTACGTGCCCATGAACTTTTGGACACCATAATGGTAACACAATCCGCCGCCCCCGCCCCAAAAACGCAACCAATCCGTTCGACTGCCTCCTCCTCAAATGAGGGTTACAAAAAAAGTGTGTTTGGAATCGATGTGGGGGTCGGTACCCGAAATATCAAAAACAGCGAATGGGGAAGTTATCAATTAGGAACTTTTATAGACGCAGGCATTCGCTTTACGCGCAACTTTTCTCCCTATATCGGTTGGGACCTATTCACCCTTAAATGTCAAGTACACAGTAAGGAATATATAGCTCAGGCCATGACCGGTTTAAGGGCTTTTACTCCGGCTTTTATAAAGGAAGTGAAAGGATATGCCGGATTCAAAGCAGGTTACGGTATGCTGTTTAAATTAGAAGATTCGGGACTTGTTTATGAATTTGAAGCAGGAATATACCTTACCAAAATGTTCTCCATAGGCTTCGCTTATAATGCGCAACATCTTAAAGGAACATTTAGCGACCAGTACAGCCACTTCAACAGCGGATACACAGGCTTGCGTATCGGAATCGATTTTTAACGACTAAAATATTGATCATCATGAAAAAACAATATCTTTTCAATAAAATAGCAGGGTGGCTGCTCGGTGTGGGCATGACAACCGTTGTGCTCAACTCCTGTACAGATGGCGAGTTTTGGAAGATGGCGCCTGAGGCTGATTTTACGATAAGTGAAGTTGGCCCGCCTCCCTGTGAGGTTACGTTTACCAATACTACCAAAACAAATGGGTTGCCTACCACATACAGTTGGGCGATTGGTGGCATACTAAGGGGAAAAAGTAATGATTTCATCTACCCATTTCACATCTCAGGGACCTATACGGTAAAACTAACCGCAACCAACCGCAACGGGACACATTCTGTAGAAAAAAACATTACTGTTCTTTCTCAACCTCTAACTTATTATACCATAACCTTTCAAACCCTAAACGGCTTAGAAGGTCCGCCGCCCTGTGACGCTATTTTGACCAATGCTGCAGATACACAAGGATTACCGACTACGTACGTTTGGCCGGTAAATGGCACGCAAATAGCAACAACTCAAGATGCTTCATATACTTTTACCTCTCCGGGATTATATATTGTAAGATTAACCGCAACCAATAGTGACGTGTCCAGTTTTTTGAAAGAACCGTTTCCATTGTTGCCCCTGAAATAAAGGTAACGGGCATCACTATCAGCCCTTCTGTAGATGTGACGGTAGAAGTAGGCAGAACCGCCCTCTTGCAAGCAACCGTTATCCCCAACGACGCAACCTACAAAAATGTAGGGTGGAGTAGTCTCAACGAAAACATTGCTGCCATAGACGCACGAACAGGCAGAGTATTGGGTATAAGCACAGG
>Ga0082212_10008640_pt1 | contig 13263 bp, 12 predicted proteins | sample TergutNt197P3_FD_71548 | JGI IMG/M metagenome (GOLD analysis project Ga0082212, IMG submission 71548) | Neocapritermes taracua P3 segment gut microbial communities from Petit-Saut dam, French Guiana - Nt197 P3 | ecosystem: Host-associated > Arthropoda: Insects > Digestive system > Gut ... | reverse complement strand
ATTACAAACGCTCGGCAAAATATCGCCAAGTTATTACAGATGGGATACTTTATGTATCTCCCAATCTGTCGAGGGATGGCGATAAGGTGAGGTCAGTTAAGGCTGGTGAGAATAGTCCAATCGTAAGAGTGGATTATCCTACAGCTATGGAGCTGGCAACTAAAGTAGGCTATGGAGAATGGAAAAGCGAATTGATGCATGATGCAGAATATTCGCTTGACTGGATTTACCAGGTCTATGTAAAAGGCGACAGGTCTGCCATGAATAATAAATATTATTTATGGTTACAGACGAAAACGAACAACAGTTCTGAACGCATTCTTGCCAGGAGCATTAATCTCATCAACTATCGAGTTGGCATGCGCGTTTGGTTCTACTACTATGATTACAGCAACAATAATACGTTTCGCGTTGTGCTTAAACGTAGCACTGACGGAAACACTTAATTCTTGCACAATTTGCAAAATTTAAAAAAGAAAAAAGTAGCTTCGAGAATTCGAAGTTGCTTTTTTCTTTTTAAAGACTCCAAATTATTAAAATGATATTGTGAAATAAAACTTTACAATAAAAAAAGAACAGGAATCTAGTGAACGATTTTGCGAATAAACATAAAATTATCTTGTAATATGATAATAATATGGGTATAATTAAATAGAAAGAAATTTGCTTTAGTAAATTTCTACAATAATTATTAATTATTAATTATTAATTATTAATTAAATAGGGGGACAGAGAAAATGAGTATAAAAAAAGTAGCCATTCTTACAAATGGAGGAGATGCACCAGGGCTAAACGCAGTTATAAGAGCTATTGCCAAAACAGCAAGAACACATGGTGTAGAATGTTATGGTTATATTGAAGGATATAAAGGCTTGCTAGAAAATAATTATGTTGAATTAGATTTGCAAGGAAATGCATCTGGTTTACTACATAAAGGTGGAACAATAATAGGTACTTCAAATAGTACTAATGTGTTTCATTATAAATGTGTAAATGAAGATGGAAGTATAGAATACAAAGATTTATCTGATGTATGTGTTCAAAATATAAGAAATGCAGGTTTTGATTGTCTGTTTACTTTAGGTGGAGATGGAACACAAAAATCCAGCAGAGATTTTTCGCTAAAAGGAATAAATTGTATTGGGATACCAAAAACAATAGATAATGATGTTGCACTTACAGATATGACATTTGGATACAATACTGCTGTATCTGTTGCAACAGACGCTTTAGATAGATTGCATACAACTGCAGAATCACACCATAGAGTTATGGTGCTGGAAGTTATGGGAAGATATGCAGGCTGGATAGCATTGGAATCTGCAATAGCTGGAGGAGCAGATGTTGCCTTAATTCCAGAAATACCATACAATATAAATAAAGTTGTAGATAAAATAAATGAAAGAAGAGCAAGAGGAAAACATTTTTCAATAGTAGTTACATCTGAAGGAGCAAAACCAATGGATGGAGAAATGGTAATAAAGAAAACTCTTGATGATGGTGCAGGGCTTGACAATATAAGATTAGGCGGAATAGGAGAAAAACTTGTAGAAGATATTGAAGCATTAACAGGAATGGTGTCAAGAAACACCACATTGGGTTATGTTCAAAGAGGTGGAACACCATCAGCTTTTGACAGAATATTGTCTACAAAATATGGAACTGCAGCAATGGAATATGCTATACATGGGATATTTAATGTATTGGTAGTATATAGAGATGGTAAAATGAGCTATGTTCCATTAGAAGATGCAGTTGGAGAAAATAAAGAAATTGGTGCTGCATCTCGGAAACACAAGAGAAAGCAACATAAGAAAAATACCATTAGACCACGATTTAATAAAAATAGCAAGGTCACTAGACATGTGCCTAGGTGATTAGTCTGACTTAGTTTTTAGAGTAGGTATAAATTTTTCGGCGAAATTATATTCTTTTCGGTTACGAATATAAAGATAACCAAATGATGTAAAAATAAGAGCTCCAATAAAGTTTACCATTAAATCTTTCATGGTGTCTATAAGGCCAATGTCTAGATAGCCACCTTCTATTGTGGTTTCATAAACATTGCCATCTTTATCGGTATTATATATAACGGTATGTGATATATTATCTATAATTATAGGAATATTTTTTCCGCTAGGCTCTAGATATACACTAGATATAGAGCTAACAACTGTATCTTTTTGCATATCTGTTTTGAATATGTTGTCAGCACCAAACTCAAAAAATTCCCATAAAATCCCAATTGTCATTGAAAAACAAAATGCAACCAAAGAAACAAAAATTGGTGTCATTTTAAAAAGGAATCTTTTATTACGATTTAATATATCAACTAATGAAAAACCAATTGCTGCACATAAAAAGCCATTTACTATATGTAGCAGGCTATCCCAAAACTTAAAAACACCGTAGAAATTAACTATTTCTCCTAAAATGGCAGATGAAAATATAAATAAAAGAATTGAATATTCGAGTGCATTTGGAAGCTTAATATTTAATCGCTTATCTAAAATAGCTGGAATAGTAAATGAAACCAAAGTTAGTATACATAAGAAAACATTGGCCCATTCATTAATGAAAACCTCTCTAACCAGCACTAGTATTACTATAAAACGCAGTATTATATAAATTGCTAAATTAAGTTTATTGTTTTTATTTTTCATAAACAAATCTCCCTCTGTTTGTGCGTTAATTATAACAAATTGTTAGGCAAATGTCTAGAAAATTATAATTTGACAAAAATCGAAAAAAGGTGTAAGATATATTTAATGAAATATGTTATCAAGAGTGGACGAGAGATTCGGCTTTATGACTCCACAGCAACCTATAATGAAAGGTGCTAATACCGACAAAGCAGGAGCTTTGAATGATGAGGAAAATTGTTGTTCTGCTTTTAGCAGAATTTTTTTATTGGGGAGGAGAAAAAATATGAGAAAATTATTTACATCAGAAAGTGTAACAGAAGGACACCCAGATAAATTATGTGATTATATATCAGATAGTATATTGGATGCGTATTTTGAGAAAGACCCAGATGCTAGAGTAGCATGTGAAACAGTGGCAGGAAAGGGACAAATATTGGTAACAGGAGAAATAACCTCAAAAGCCAATATAGATATTGAGAAAATTGTAAGAGATACATTAAAAGAAGTGGGCTACGATAACAGTGAAACAGATATTGACTATAAGACTTGTAAAGTGCTTCTAAACATCTCAAAACAATCTCTAGATATTGCATTGGGAGTGGACAAGTCGCTAGAACAAAAGGAAGGAAAGAAGATTGAATCCGAGGGTGCTGGAGACCAAGGCATGATGTTTGGTTTTGCAATTAATGAAACAAACGAGCTTATGCCAATGCCAATATATTTAGCACATAAGCTGGCAATGAAATTAGCAGAAGTTAGAAAAAATAAAATGATTGATTATATAAGGCCAGATGGGAAAGTTCAGGTAACTGTTGAATATGAAAAAAATATTCCATTAAGAATAGATACAATAGTAGTTTCTACACAACATAAATCAGATGCAGATTTAAATAAACTAAAAACAGATATTATAGAACATGTTATAAAAACAGTAGTCCCAAGTGAGCTTTTAGATAATAATACAAAATATTATATAAATCCAACTGGAAGATTTATTATTGGCGGGCCATTGGGAGATAGTGGACTTACAGGAAGAAAAATAATAGTAGATACATATGGTGGGTACAGTCGTCATGGTGGTGGTGCTTTTTCTGGGAAAGACCCAACAAAAGTTGACCGTTCAGCTGCATATATGGCAAGATATATAGCAAAAAATATTGTTGCAAATGGATTTGCGAGTAAATGTGAAATCCAGTTTTCATATGCGATTGGTATTGCAAAACCAATATCAATTTATGTAGATACATTTGGAACAGGTAAAATTACAGAAAATGAAATTGTTAAAAAGATACACGATAATTTTGATTTAACGCCAAGAGGAATTATTGAAACATTAAATTTAAGAAAACCAATATATAAACAAACCACAAATTATGGCCATTTTGGGAAAGCGAACCTTCCTTGGGAGCAAATTATAAAGATAGTGTGAACAAATGGGGGACGTTTGAGAACCGTCCCCCATTGTTCATTTGATGGTTTGAATCCAATCAGAATAATTAATGATGTTTAAACCATCTCTTTTCTCATCAACATAATCTATTATTTTATAAAAATCATCTTTCCTATATTTCATAAGTGTTCCGTTAGAATTATCTTCCAACATATGAAATAAAAGTATTAGAGTTAGGTTATTTTCAATTGCATAATCAATCCAAGAACAAATGTCGGTTACACTTGTGGTAGATAAAACATTCTTTACTTTTATTTCATGGAAATTAGGTGGATTTTTAGTGTTAAATCCTTCAACTATACTTCTCCCACTAGCATAGCTTAATTGTTTTAAAATATCTTCAGTATCTGAATTGTAATCACCTTCTGGATAAACAAGGGTTTTACTTGAACCAATAAATCCATTTTTATATAGCCAATCATCTGCTCTACTTATCTCATAGAATTGTGCTTCTTTATTAATCTCGTTTAAATTTTTATGGCTATAGGTATGATTAAGCAAATCCCAATCATTATAATATAATGTGTACAAATCGCCTTTATTCATATAGTCTATTTCATCTATCATCTGAGGGATAATTGAAACCGAACCTACCATATTTTTTTTATTCATGTAATCATATCCAACTGTAAACTGGCTTTTCCAGCCATCATCAAACATAATAATTATATTTCCTTTATTGTCGTAAATATTTACATTAGTGTGGTTCGTTTCTTTTAGAGCCATTAATGATTTAACATGCACATAGTTAATACCATTATTAATATGAAAAAACACATAAGGGAAAGCAATAACAAAAATAAATAATGTAATTATAAAAAAAATATATAATTTTTTAAGTTCGCTACTCATGGTTTTTCCTCCTTTTTTAAAACATTATAATCACGACCACTACGACTAACTTTATTCCAACCTCTATTTTTTAGGAAATAAGCAACTGTACCAACTATTATGGTATATAAAATAATTAGTCTATAAACAAATATGTCTAAAATAACAGTAAAAATAACTCTTATAAAATCAAATCCTTTAAATCTGGTTCCATAATAATAGGCAATAAAAATCCCTACGATGTTATAAATTAAATGGACTGTTACAAATATAAAAAGATAAATAAGAAAATGCAAGTTAGTAGTATTTATAATGTTATTAATAATAGCAAAGACTGAAAAAGAAATTATTACAAATGAGCTAACAATTCCTAAAACAAGTGCATCTATAATCATAAAAAACGATAAAGTTTTAGTAAACGCATCTTTAAAAATAATTTTTTTAAAACCAATTAAGCTGTCTATAAAAGATTGTTGCCATCTTTTTCTTTGCTTAACATAGTCTTTAAAATTTTCTGGACCTTCAGTATAACATATTGCCTCAGGAACATAAACAATCTTTTGATTACTGTTTTCTATTAAAAACTGAATTTTAAGAGTTAGGTCTAAGTCTTCTCCAATAACATGTGAAAAACCATTTACAGCAAGTAAAATATCTTTTTTAAAAAAACCAAAAGCTCCAGATATTACCAGTAATGAATTCAATTTTGCAAGAGATGCTTTATAACAATAGCAAGATTTAATATATTCTATAGTTTGAAGCTTGAGTAAATTGTTTATTTTAAGAGTTGTTTTGTCTAGAACTTCAGACAAGTTAAATGATTGCATAATCTGAATTATGCCACTGGCTGCTACAACAGTTTCATCATTAAATGTGCTACTTATAATAGGTAAAGCATCTTTTTTTAAAATACTATCTGCATCTAATGTAACTACATAATCATATAAAGAATAATTAATTCCTGAGTTTAATGCTCCACTTTTACCGCCATTTTCTTTATCTATTAGAAACATGTTTGGGTAATTTTCTGATTGATAAAACTCTTTTATCGGTTCAGAATCTAGTGAGTGTTTTTTATCTCGATTTACTTTTTTAAGATTAAGAATTTCTTTAAATTTTTCAAGTGTTCCATCAATCGACCCATCATTTATAAATATACATTCATAATTTTCATAATCTATTCGAAGCAATCCATCAATTGTATTTTTAATAATTTTTTCTTCATTGTAACAAGGAATTAAAATACTTATAAATCTGTCTTTATTAACTTCTTTTTTCTCTGTTTTTTTAAGAGTGAAAATAACATTACACATGTGGTATAATGGGAAAAAGATTCCTAAAAATAAGAAAAACTCTAAAATTATTCGCATTTTTACTAACTACTCCTTATTTTATTCAAAGCTCTACCTCTTTCGGGATAATGATTATATAGTCTAACAAAAATTTTGAGGGTAAAGTAGAGCCTTCTGGTTCACCGGCCCAAGTTCCACCTACAGATAGATTAATAATAACATACATTTTTTTATTTGGCACACCCGCACTTGTTTTATAAATTGGTTTGTTATCTATAGAAAGACTAATTTCATTTTCGTCCCAGTTAAATTCATAAACTGAGTAGTTGTTAGCACCTGGGACATTAACAAAATTACTTTGCTTGTTTGAATCGGGATCTAAATAATGTATCCCTGTCCATATTGTATTATCATTACCTAAAGCTTCAAGAATGTCTACTTCTGGGTACAATGAGCCATCAGCTGGCAATAACCATATTGCTGACACAAGACCGTTTCCATATGCAGGTTTTGCTCGGAAAATAATTTTTCCATATTGAAATTCAAATTTATTTTTGGTATTAATTAATCCAGATGTATAATCACATTCCTGATAAGTTTCTTTTTTTGCTTCAATTTCCAAAATACCATTATTAATAGATATATTTTTAGGAGTATAATATTGTAGTTCATTATTATAGGTTTCTCCACCATCAATAATACTCCAATAATTATTATCTAAATCATTATTAAAATCTTCAATTAGATAACTATCTTTAGATTCTGTATATATATTTACTTCATATACTTTATTTGCCGGTTTCCAAAAAAATACAAAAATTAGCACAAAGGCAATGGAAAAAAGCAATAAGGTTATTAATAATTTTTTAATAGTTATCACTCCAATGTTTAAATGTTTAATATAGTTTATTCATAAGTTGACATAAAAGTGAAGAATGTGTGGAACAAGTTCACTTTCTGAGAAAAATAGTATAGTTGTTTACATTGGAGATATAATAATATATAATGCTATAAGAAGAAAATTTATTCTAATGAGGAAAGAGGAGAGAGTATGGATGAAAGAATAATAAAATTAGCTCGAAATTTACTACATTGTTCAGTTAAAGTGCAAGAAGGAGAAAAAGTATTTTTACAATATAATAGTGAAGAATCATTGCCATTAGTGAGGCAGTTAATAAAAGAAATATATAATGCAAAAGGATTTCCAATAATAAAAAATATTAACACTACAGTTTTAAGAGAGTTTTTATTAGGTTGCGAAAAAGAGCAAATAGAGTTAATGGCTCAGGCAGACTCGTTGTTAATGAACAATGTAGATTGCTATATTGGAATTAATGCAAAAGAGAATTCATGTGAGCTTGCAGATGTATCTTCAGAAAAGATGGAAATGTACAATAATTTATATGTAAAACCTGTACATTTAGAAATAAGAATAAAGAAAAAATGGTGTATTTTAAATTATCCAAATTATGCAATATCACAAAGTGCTGCAATGAGTTTAGAATCATTTGAAGATTTATTTTATAAAGTATGCAATTTAGATTATAGCAAAATGTGTAAAGCGATGGACAATTTAGTGGAATTAATGAACAAAACAGATAAGGTAAGAATTAATGGAGATGGGACTGATTTAAACTTTTCTATTTCAGATATACCAGCAATAAAATGTTGCGGAGAATTAAATATTCCAGATGGAGAAGTGTTTACTGCGCCTGTAAAAGACTCTGTAAATGGAGTAATTAGCTACAATACTCCTTCTATATATAATGGGTTTGAGCATAGTAATGTAAGATTGGTATTTGAAAATGGAAAAATTATAGAAGCAACTTCAAATGACAACGAAAAAATTAATAAAATATTTGACATAGATGAAGGTGCAAGATATGTTGGCGAATTTGCAATTGGAGTAAATCCATATATAACAAAACCAATGAAAGATATATTATTTGATGAAAAAATAATGGGTTCATTTCATTTTACACCAGGAGCGAGTTATGAAGAAGCATCAAATGGAAACCATTCTGCACTACATTGGGACTTAGTATGTATACAAACACCAGAATATAAAGGTGGATGTATATATTTTGATGATGTATTAATTAGAAAAGATGGAAGATTTGTATTGCCTGAACTGGAGTGTCTAAACCCAGAAAATTTAATATAGGAGGAAGTACATATGAAAGAACAATTTTCGAGAACAGAAATGCTTATAGGTAAAAAAGGAATAGAAAAATTAAATAATTCAAAAGTAGCAATATTTGGAATAGGAGGAGTTGGTTCTTTTGTTGCTGAAGGATTGGTAAGAGCTGGAGTACAAAACTTTATTTTGGTAGACATAGACAAAGTTAGTGTAACAAATTTAAATAGACAACTGCATGCTACTACTAAAACCATCAACAAACATAAAGTTTTAGTAATGAAAGAGCGAATGTTGGAAATAAACCCAGATGCAAATATAGAAACTCTTATAGAGTTTTATATGCCAGAAAATGAAGAAAAAATACTTAACGACTCTATAGATTATATTGTTGATGCAATGGATACAGTAACAGCAAAAATAGAACTGGTTTTAAATGCAAATAAACTTAATATACCAATAATATCTTGTATGGGCACAGGGAACAAATTAAACCCAACCATATTTGAAATTGCAGACATATATAGGACAAGTGTATGTCCATTAGCAAAAGTTATGAGAAAAGAGCTAAAGGAAAGAGGAGTAGAAAAGCTAAAAGTTCTTTATTCAAAAGAAGAACCAATAAAAACAGGAAAGATTCCGGGAAGTGTATCATTTGTGCCACCGGTTGCAGGAATGATAATAGCAGGTGAAGTAATAAAAGATATATTGGAGATAAAATAATGTTACGCTTAAGAAAATTTTACAAACCATTTATAGGGATAATTTTAATTGTGGCTTGTTTGCTTGGAGTTCAGGCTACATGTGATTTAAAGTTACCAGACTACATGTCTGAAATTGTAAATGTTGGAATTCAAACTAATGGGATTGAAGATGTAACTCCAGTTGTAATAAGTGAAAAGGGTCTTATGTTTATATCTTTATTTATGAACGAAGATGAAAAAGAATTTGTATTAAACAATTACATAAAAATAAATTCTGGGAATACAGAGTATGTTAATAAATATCCATTGGTAGAAACCGAAAACATATATATATTAAACAATATAGATAAAGAAACTATAATAGAAATGGATAGTATTTTTTCTGTATCATGTAAAACTATGGTAAATATTTTAACTACGATGAGAAATTTAAGCAGTGCAGGAGACGGAAACCGAGTTAGCATTGCAGAAGAAGCACGAGACATGGATATAACAAAGTTATATGAAATGTTTCCAATGATATTGAATTTACCAGAAGAGTTATTGAATGAAGTAAAACAAGAAGCTGAAAATTCAGATACTAATTCATTAATAATGATTGGGAAAATATTTACAAAAGCATTTTATAATGAAATAGGGTTAGATACTGAAAAGTTACAAACAAATTATATAGTTAAAATAGGTTTAAAGATGATAGCAATAAGCATACTGGGTGGAGTATGCATAGTTTTAGTTAGTTTTTTTACATCAAGAATGGCAGGAAGTATTGCAAGAACAATAAGAAAAACTATATTTGAAAAAGTGCAAAGTTTTTCAACTGGAGAGTTTAACAAATTTGGTACTGCATCATTAATTACAAGAACCACTAACGATATAACTCAAATACAGCAAATTACTGCAATGGGTATGAGGATGTTACTGTTTTCACCTATAATGGGAGTTGGCTCATTAATAATGATGTTCCAAAAAAGCAGGAGTATGGTATGGACGCTAGGAATAGGACTTGGAGGAGTAGTTTGCCTTGTTATAGCGTTGTTTATAATAGTAATGCCAAAATTTGAAATAATACAAAAACTAGCAGATAAACTAAATCTTGTTACAAAAGAAAACCTAACAGGAATAATGGTTATAAGGGCGTTTGGAACACAAGAGCATGAGGGAAAAAGATTTAATAAAGTAAATAAAGATATAACAGATTTGAATATATTTGTTGGTAGAATTATGGGGTTTGCAATGCCATGCATGATGTTAATAATGAATTTATTAACAGTGCTTATAGTATGGGTTGGGGCAGACAAAATAGCAAGCTCTACAATACAGGTTGGAGACATGATGGCATCTATACAATATGCAATGCATGTTTTAATGTCATTTATAATGCTAACAATGATATCTATAATGATACCACGAGCTGGAGTTTCAGCTAAACGTATTGCAGATGTACTTGAAACAAAAACTTCTATAAATAATCCTGAAAATCCAATTGAATTTAAAGAAGATGAAAAAGGATATGTAGAATTTAAAAATGTAGGATTTCAATTTGAAGGTGCAACTGAAAAAGTTCTAGACAATATTAGTTTTATTGCAAGGCCAGGAGAAACAACTGCATTTATTGGTTCAACTGGGAGTGGGAAATCAACTCTTATTAATCTTATACCAAGGTTTTATGATGTAACAGAAGGCGAAATTTTAGTAAGTGGAATTAATGTAAAATCTGCAGACTTATTTAAGCTACATAAACAAATAGGATACATACCTCAAAAAGGAAATTTGTTATCTGGCACAATAGAATTTAACTTAAAATATGGTAACAATGAAGCAACAGATGAATTTATGAAAGAGTGTAGCCAAATAGCACAGGCAGAAGAATTCATAGAGCAAAAAGAAAATAAATATAATGAAGAAGTAGCTCAAGGGGCTAAAAATGTTTCTGGTGGACAGAAACAGAGGCTTTCAATAGCAAGGGCATTAGTAAAAAATGCACCAATATATATTTTTGACGATAGTTTTTCAGCACTAGATTTTAAAACAGATGCTAAACTAAGAGAAGAATTAAAAAAACATACAAATAACAGTACAATATTAATAGTTGCTCAGAGAGTAAATACAATAATGAATGCAGAACAAATAATAGTATTAGACCAAGGAAAAATTGTAGGGAAAGGAACACATGGAGAATTATTAAATAGCTGTCCAATTTATTATGAAATAGCTTCATCGCAATTAACAAAGGAGGAATTGGAAAATGGGAGAAAATAGAGAAAATATAAATTCACAACAACCAGTAAGACCAGGCCGTTTTATGGGAGGCGGAAGGCCGGCAATGAGAGGAGCTATAGAAAAACCAAAAGATTTCAAAGCAACAATGAAAAAATTATTAAAATATTTATCAAAATATAAATTGGGAATAATAATAGTTATTATATTTGCAATTGCTTCAACCATATTTGCAATAGTTGGACCTAAAATTCTAGGAGATGCAACTACTATTATATTTGAAGGTGTAATGAATATAGTTGCAGATAATGGACTGGGAATGGATTATGACGGAATTAAACGAATTATATTTTTACTGGTAGGATTATATTTAATTAGTGGAATGTTTTCATATATACAAACACATATTATGGTTGGAATTTCGGCAAAGGTAACATATAATTTAAGAGAAAGTTTACAAGCAAAAATAAATAAATTACCACTTTCATATTTCGATAAAAAAAGCTATGGTGAAGTGTTGTCATTTATAACAAACGATATAGACACAGTATCACAAAATTTAAGTCAGGGATTAACAACACTTATAACAGCAATAGCTACTATTATAGGTATATCTGTAATGATGATAACAATATCATGGCAAATGACATTAGTAGCATTTTTAGTACTTCCTATATCGTTTGGGATAATGACATTTATGATGAAAAAATCTCAAAAATATTTTAAATCACAGCAAGAATATTTAGGACATGTAAATGGACACATTGAAGAAATGTATTCAAATCATATAATAGTAAAAGCATTTAATGGAGAAAAAAAGTCGGTAGAAGATTTTAATAAATACAATAATACATTATATAACTCAGCTTGGAAATCTCAATTTTTAACAGGTTTAATGCATCCAATAATGATAGTTATAGGAAATTTAGGATATGTTGCAATTTGTATTTTGGGTGGATATTTGGCAGCTAATGGAAGAATAACAGTAGGTAATATACAATCATTTATACAATATATGAGACAGTTTACACAACCAATAGGACAAATAGCACAAAGCTCTAGTGTATTTCAAACAACAGTTGCGGCAGCAGAACGAGTATTTAACTTTTTAGAGGAAGAAGAGGAAACAGAAGATACAGAAAATCCAACATCAATAGAAAACATAATAGGAAATGTAGATTTTAAAAATATTCGTTTTGGATATGGTGAAGATAAAATTGTAATAAATAATTTTTCGGCAAGTGTGGACCCAGGACACAAAATAGCAATAGTTGGACCAACAGGAGCTCGGAAAAACAACAATAGTAAAATTGCTTATGAGATATTATGATATAAATAATGGAAGTATTACAATTGATGGAATTGATATAAAGGATTTTACTAGAGCCGATTTAAGAACATTATGTGCAATGGTATTGCAAGATACATGGGCATTTAATGGAACTATAATGGAAAATATTAGATATGGCAGATTAGATGCAACTGATGAAGAAGTAATTCAGGCGGCAAAAGATGCACAGGTTGACCATTTTGTAAGAACATTGTCAGATGGATATAACACAATATTAAATGAAGAGACTTCTAATATTTCACAAGGGCAAAAACAATTATTAACAATAGCAAGAGCGTTTCTGGCAAATCCAAAAGTATTAATATTAGATGAAGCCACATCTTCAGTAGACACAAGAACAGAAAAACAAATTCAAAAAGCAATGGAAAAACTTATGGAAGGCAGAACATCGTTTGTTATAGCACACAGATTATCTACTATAAGAGATTCGGATTTAATTTTGGTTATGAATGAAGGAGATATTGTAGAACAAGGAACACATGAGGAATTATTGGGCAAAGGCGGATTTTATGAAAAACTGTATAACAGCCAATTTCAAGAAGAAGATATTGCGTGAGGAAATGGGGTTGCCAGTAGGGACGGTTCTCGTGGCAGACGTGTCCCCTGTGGCAGATTAAAATCTGCCACAGGGGACAC
>Ga0082212_10008639_pt1 | contig 13264 bp, 2 predicted proteins | sample TergutNt197P3_FD_71548 | JGI IMG/M metagenome (GOLD analysis project Ga0082212, IMG submission 71548) | Neocapritermes taracua P3 segment gut microbial communities from Petit-Saut dam, French Guiana - Nt197 P3 | ecosystem: Host-associated > Arthropoda: Insects > Digestive system > Gut ... | reverse complement strand
GTATGTAGACCGGCCCTTCTTCGGCCTCGTAGGCGACTTCGTCCTGGCTGTCCCTCAACTCGTTGAACATGCTTACGTAGCTTTGGTCGAGCTTGTTGTTCTGCACGAAATAGAACTGGCTGCCGTTCGAATCGGGCTGCTGCGAATGCGCCATCGCGAGCGCGCCGCGGAAATGCCTGAGCCCGTAGTCGTACTCGTACCCGAACGAGCCGCCCCATATGCTCTCGCCGCCGGTCCCTGTGCCGAGCGGGTCTCCGCCTTGAATCATAAAGCCTTCCATCACACGGTGGAATATAACCCCGTCGTAGTAGCCATTCTTCGCGTGCGTTACGAAATTCTCGACAGCGAGCGGCGCTTCGTCCGGGAAGAACCGTATCTTGATGTCGCCCATGTTAGTGTGCATTACCGCGAGTTCCTCGCCGGACTTAACAGGTTCGAGCTGAGGGAGCATATACGATTCGCCTCCGCGGCCCGCGCTCGATTTCGAGCACGCCGCGAGCGTTAAAAGAATCGCGGCGAAAAGAATCGCGGACGAAAAATATTTTACGGACATCGTCTTCACCTTCGTTTGCGAATTGAAAATACAACGAACGGATTATATAGTAAGGGGAATCAATTGTAACGCTTATGTAATTGCATTCGCGCTTAAGCGGATTAATATTCAATGAATGAATTAACTCGTTACGCGATGTTTAACGTCGAACCCGGGAGGCGTCCGGTTATTGAAGAATAGATTGCTTTTATTTACGGTTTTTTTTGCCGCGGCGCTGTTCGCGCGCGGGCCGGCCTCAAGCGGCGACCCTGGTTGTGACGCCTCGTCGGCCCGCGCTGTAAGCGGCGCCGGAGCAAGCAGGCAAAACGCGAGCGTAGCAGTAAGCAGAGCGCATAAACGCGCAAGTGTTTTTTTCTTCATATGCACAGTTCCTTTCCGGCAGCAAGCAGATCGCATAGCGCATAGCGCCAATGCTGTTTCCTCATGTGAACAGTTTCAACAGACACGTTTCCTCTGTCCATGTTTCATCGTATGATGTTGACTATTCTACACTATTATCATCGTAATATCGATAGTGAAGATTATTTCGGGATAATCCCGGGCAACACGTAACGCTGATGGGGATTTGACGTTTCCTGGGGCTCGCACACGTTTCCGGGCTCGCAATTTGACAACATCGTATCGTTTGATTATAATCGCAAACAGGCAGGCGGCGAAGATAATCACATTGTGATCGGAGGGATACGACATGGAAAAAGTACGTTTTGGAAAATCGGGGCTGATGGTCAGCAAGATCGGGTTCGGGGGCATACCGATACAGCGGCTCAGCCTTGCGGAAGCGGCGGACGTCGTGCGCGGGGTACTGGCGCTTGGAGTAACGTTCATCGACACCGCCAACGGATACACGGACAGCGAAGAAAAGATAGGTCTCGCTATAAAGGACGTTCCGAGGGACAGTATAGTGATAGCGTCAAAATCAGGCGCTCGCGACAAGAAGACGTTTCTGGAAAATATCGACTTGACGCTGAAACGGCTGGGTACGGACTATGTCGATTTTTACCAGCACCACGGTATTTCGTCTATGGAAGATTATGCTGTCATAATGGGCGAGGGCGGCGCGGGCGAAGGCATGACGGAGTCGGTCAAAGCGGGGAAGATACGTTTCCCGGCGTTTTCGAGCCACAGCATCCCCGCGGCTATCCAAATCATGCGCGAGGGTAGATTCTATGCAGTTCAGCTCCCGTTCAACTATGTCGACGACGAAGCTGCGAAGGAAGCGATCCCGCTTGCGAAAGAGCTTGACATGGGCTTTATCGCAATGAAACCCTTTGGCGGCGGTTTGCTCACGGACGCGAACCTGTCAATAAGATATCTCTCCCAGTTCGACAATATCGTTCCGGATCCGGGTATCGAGAAATTGTCGGAAATGGAGGAGATCGTGAGCATAGTGAATTCCGGCGCGAAGTACAGCGCGGAAGACGCGGCGGCGATCGAACAGAAGAAAGCCGAGCTTGGCGACCATTGGTGCCACCGCTGCGATTATTGCCGCGGCTGTCCGCAGGATATCAGCATCAGCGGCGTGCTCACGGTCGAGAGCATGGTCAAGCGTATGCCCTTCAACCGCGCGAGCATGATGGCGGGGCGTAATATGGACAACGCGCGCACCTGCATCGAGTGCGGCGCGTGCGTAAAAAAGTGCCCGTATAACCTGAACATTCCGGAACTCATAAAGGAAAAACTCGCTGTTTGGGACAGGATAGTCGCTGAGAGCAATCTTACAAAATAATCCGGTTGTTGGAAACTACGAGTTTAGCGGCAGCTATAAACAATAGCGGGCGCTTTTGCGCCCGCTATTGTTTATCTTCTGAAGTATCACGCTGATGATGATTGCAGCCGCATAGATGCGGGTGAAGTTATCGCCAGAGTTGGTCGTGCCTGTGTCACCGCTTCCCGCTGCCGAGCCCCGCGCTGCTGCCTGTTACCCTACATCAGTGTCGAAGGAAGCGTTTACGGAGCCGCTTACTTTGAACAGGAAAAGGTTCAGGCTGTACCCTACCGTCGCGGAAGCGCTCAGGTTCCATTTTGGGTCCGACGGCCCTCTCGCGAGCGTTCCTCTGGCGTCTAGGTACAGGTTGATTATATCGAACTTTTTACCGACGTCGATACCGCCTTTTATCCCGCCCTTCAGATATAGCGTCAGCAAAAAGCCGTCCGGCGCCCCGGATGTGCTGAAGTGGATCGAGCCGTCGGCGCCTGCGTACAGGTAGCCTTCAAGGTAGACGATCGCAACCTTTACACTCTTCTGGAAGCCGAGCTCCATCTTCGCCATGATGAGCATGCCGTCGGCTTTGTCTATCCTGAAGCCTACCCCGACGCCAACGCGGAAGATAGCGATCTCGCCCGCCAGCGTCTCCGGGTAACCGATGTAGACGCCGAACATCGTCGGGCTGAACTCAAAACCGAGGCTGCCGCTGACTTTCGCGACGACCACATCGATTTCGTCGAGCGTTATCGAGAATGAGAAGTAACGCTCAGGGTGTCTGTACATTATGCTCACAGCGCCTATCCTCTTCTCAGGCGCCCGCTCTATCATACTCTTGACACTGAGCGGGGCGTATAGTTCGCCGCTTGCGATGACTGAGGGTCCGCTGTCAAATCCGAAGTACAGGTTTCTGACTTCCGCAAACCCCGATATCATCAGAGTTCCCTTGATCGCCGCCGCGAATGAGGCGCCCGAGCTGCGGTCGACGGAGAGTTCCTCCAAAATGAACTTTTCCATATTCTCCTTCGCTTTGGCTCCGCCGTCGGGGAACTCATAGTGTTTCTGTCCGTCCCGTTTCACTTCCATATTGTACGCGACGAGCCCGGTGAAATCTTTGACATTGCCTGCGCCGAAGTTGATAGGCCGGTCTTTTTCCGGGAGGCTGGCGTCCGGGATCAGGCCTACGGCGAAATAGCAGCGTTCCATCGTCATGTCGAACCCGAAACGGGTGATGGTGTCGACTTTCAGGTCCTGCATCTGGCCGAGGAAGTTGAGGCCCAGGTTGTCAGCGTTGAACTCAATAAGCCCCTCGTTGTAAGAGGCGTAGTCTCCCGGACTCGGAAGGCTCGCGGCTGACGACAGGAACACATACTCCCCGTCAGCACCGCTGCCGCCGTTTCCGCCGCCACTGCCGCCACTGCCGCCGTACGCACCGCCTCCGCTGCTTCCGTAAGCGCCCCCGCCGCTGCCTCCGCTGACTGCGCTTAGGCGCACCGCCTCCGCCTTCCCTGAGTCTGTGAGTTTCGGCACAAGCACGCCGCTCACCTCAACACAGCCGTCGAAGTCCGCCTGCAGCACCGATCTGCAGTCCTCATAGAGTACCTTTGGGGCCAGTAGCTTAAGAAAATCGTCGTAATACTGGTCCCCTTCATTTTGCTGAAAGACATACTCGTATCTTTCCAAAATGACACTGTCTGTAGTGTTCTGGCCTAAAGCAATGCTTTCTGATAACAGCGTCGACCCGCCGAGAGTAAGTCTGAGCGGAATATCCTCCGTAATATGCGATCTGTCCACTCCATCGGTTTTCAGTTCCGCAAACATACATTCCATATCCATTTCGCGGACTTCCATGGTAAAGCCCTGGAACGTCACGTTGACAGGTTCCTCAAGATGAGCGCTGCAGTACTTCCGGAGTTTATCGTTCGCGCTGTTAGTCATTTCCATCCTTGACGGCACGATAAAGTTGATGAACGCGAGAGGTCCGGCATTCGTCTGAACTTCGGGAGTGTTGATAATCATGCTGCCGTTCATGTGCAAACCGTCCGACCTGAAGAAGCCGCCGTCGATGACCATGTCTACGCCGGTCCCGAACGCTCCCATAATGGTTGTAGGCGTCACAGAACACAGGAACTCCCCGGCCGCGCCATCTTCGTTGTCCTCAGCATTAGTGTACAGCTTCGCTTCCACCCACCTGTAATCAAGCATTTCCAGCATGACCTCGCAGTTGATTTCGAGATTCACCCTGTTTGCGTACATATCGAGCAGGACGTTGTATATCAACACGTTCTCAAAGCTGCCCAGCGACTCGCCGAACATTGCGGGCACGCCCCCGGTGCTGTACATGTAGGTCTGGTAATTGAAGCCGTTGAGGTCGTATATCATCTCGCCGGGCGCGAGCTTAAATGTGATATTCTTCAAGTTCGGATCCTTTGGCTTCACGAACGACGCCGGCAGTCCGACTTCGCCGCCGTGAATTATTAGCCCTACCCAGAAATCCTGCTGCGTCTCCTTCGGCAGCATGGTATCACGCGTCTCGTACTCGTTCGGCTCCTGCTTGTTCCAGTCGGCAAACGGGTTTATCTGCCCTTCGCGGTCGAGGTCCACGCTCACTTTGGTCGGCGTCACTACTATGGCCTGCGATCGCTGAAGGTCGACGCCAAGGTTTCGGTTCGTCACGCGGGCGGGTTTCATCTCCGCTTCCGCGATCGTGAACCCGGCCCCGCTCCACTCGTCAATGTTTATGTCCACATACGCGCACAGGTCCTGAAGCGCCTGGCTCTCCGGCACGATCAGCAGCGAATTCTGCTGAACGATCTGTCCGAAGTGGTACAGTTTTGCGTTGAGAGACATACTCAGGTACTCGTCGCTGTCGATGTAGTCGGCATCCCCCTGCCTGTCCGAGTGGGACTGCTGATACAACTCGTACAGCTCATCCATCTCGTTCGTGTCCGGATGATGCCCCGCGTACGCCGCAGTGTTGGCATGCGACGCGGGTATTTCATCGTTTTCAAACGGCAGTATAAGCCTGCCGTTAAGGTAACCGTCGCTTGTCATCGGTTCGCCCTTTACATATGTGAGCCTCGCATTGTTCACGCGCAGCAGAGCGCCGCCCGGAACAAGCAGTTGGAGCGACTGGGTTTGATGGCTCTCAAGGATCGCGGTCATTTCGCCGTCCGGATTAAAGCATATCAGTACGTTCTGGTATGGCTGCAGTTCCAGCCCTTCGTTGTTCAGCGTCTCCAGATGCGACTTGATTGACACCTTGCCCCCGAGCATCCCTACGAGAGGGAGATTCTCCACTTCGCTGAACGGAATAGGTTCCCCCGCGTTTTGCGGATTCGCGCGGTCCGTCGTTCTGAAACCCGCGAGGCGAATGAAAAACATCTCGCTGTCACGGATCGTAAACTGGCGGTAGCGCACATCCGGCAGGTTGGTTTTTGCGACAATTTCATTCTGCCAAAGCTCAGCGTTCTGGAACTCAAAAGCATACAGGTCGCCCATCAGGTTCCGCCCCTCCTCGGTGCTCTTTATGAAACCGCTGACGTACGCCTTGTTCCCGCCTGCGCTGATCGACAGGCTTGAGATCGTGAGCCCGAGTTCAGGTATTTCCACAGGATCGCTTATATAGACAGTGCCCTGCGTCAGATAATAGTCACTGCCGCCGCTGCCGCGTACAATCTTTCCTCTCATAATTTCAACGGGTATTCCGTATGTGACCATATCGAGCATGGCTGTACCGTAGTAAGCGTCATTTCCCGAATACGGCTGTGAAATGTGAACATCCGTCAGAAGGAACGTGTTTGCCCCGTTTTCGACCCTCAGTGTGCCGTAGCTCAACGCAAGCTCGTATGTTGCATCCGGGGCAAGCTGCATCCGGGACGCGTCCGGCTGCTGCGCGTCAGAGCTCAGCGGGGCGGTATAAGACTGTGAATAATAGCTCAGCGGGACGATATACGGCTGCGCGCTATAGCTCAGCGGTAAAATGTCCGGCAGATGCGCATAATTACTCAATAGGATAATATCATGCGGGCTGCGCGGCCAGTCGGCCCCCGGGCGAATAGGCCTCATAGTCAGCCGCACGGTGATCGAAAAGTCAAACGTGTCATATCCAACGTCGTTTGCGACCATTACTACGAAGCTGTAGCTGCCCGCGGCGATAGAACCCTTTATAGTGAGCAGGCCGCTGTGTTCATCGATGCTTGCCTCTTCCGGAACTGTCGCGATGTAGCCGATCGCGCCGCTGACAGGCGAGAGCGACCAGTAAAGCGGCTCGCTGCCCGTCGCGGTGAACTGCATCGTATAGTCCTCTCCGTTTGTCATCTGATTTGCATACAAACTGTTTGTTATCTTCGGCGGTATGCGCGCCGGCGCCTCGACTGTAAGCGTGAAAGTATCGCTGCTGCTTCCGGCAGCGTTCACCGCCGTGGCCGTCACTGTGTACGATCCGGCGGGAAGTTCACCCATCGTTCCAACGATCGAGGCAGACTGATTGATATAGAAGTACCCGGACACGTCTAGTCCTCTGATGCCTGCTGCGCTCACAAAAACCGTGATGGGTTCCGTACCCGTCAGTGTGTACCTCGCCTGATAACTTTCGCCTTGCTGAACGGTAAAGCGCTGATCTCTATTGACAAAGATAACAGGCGGCTCAACTTCGGGAGGTTTTTCTTCCGGGGGCATCTCCTCCGGGGGCATCTCCTCCGGTGGTTTCTCCTCCGGCGCGATAACTTCCAGAGATAAGAGCGCCGTGCTTTTCCCAGCGATGTTCTGCGCAGTCACCATCACCCCATATGTCCCGGGCGACAGTGTGTCGGGCGTCCGGACCGCGCGTATATTCGAGGCGGCGTCATAGCTTATAGAGAAACCGTATACATCGCCGTCTCTCTGATTCGATGCGGTTATATCAAGCGTTACCGGTTCAGTTCCTGTAAGCGTGAATGGTATTGACAGCGAGTCGCCCTGCGTCACTGTGTATCTCGAACTCCTGAATGTCAAAACAGGCGGCTCCGCCGCGGGAGCGGCAGCCGTCACTTCGAGCGTAAAGGACGCCATGCTCTCCCCGACGCTGTTTTTAGCCGTTGCCGTCACTGTATAGGTTCCGGCGGCAAGATTGTCCGGGACATTCACGGCCCCCGCTGCGGTCCCGGCGTCTGACGCGGCTATTCCGCCGCCCGTTGTGCTGACCGTAAATCCGGATACAGCGCCGCCTCTCTGATTCGCCGCCGCAACCGTCACCGTAATAGGCGCCGTTCCTGTCAGCGTGTATGGGACTGACAGCGCTGAGCCTTGCTGCACAGTGAACCTGCGCCCGCTGAATCCGATCACGGGCGCCGTATCCGCTGCCGTTACCGAGAAGTTGAACGAAGCCATGCCTGTTCCAGCTTCGTTTTCAGCGGTCAGCGTCGCGCCGTAGGTCCCCTCTGCGAGCGTGCCGGGGATGGTAATGGTTTTCGCGTTTGCATCGACTGTCATTCCGGAGACAGCTTCGCCGGTCCTCGACGCGCCTTCGATGGTAAAGCTCATCGGTTCGTCGCCGGTTGCCGTGAACGGTACTGTCAGCCTTTCTCCGCGCTTGACCGAATGCGGCCCGCCGGGGATACTCACTACCGGCGGCTCGAGCTCCGTATCGTCTGTATCGAGCGGGATAAACGTGATCAAATCTACATGAAACTGTATTTTCCCAAGAACAGGCTCGGAAAACTCGCTGAGATATCCGCCGGTATCGAGCACCTTAACACTGTACCAGTTATACGCGTATGTGTCAGCCTCGTTATCCGTCCAGGTCGGCTCAAACACCAGCGGGCTTGCCTGATAGTACTCCCCGTCCTTTGAGTCCGCGCGGTATACTATATAGCCGACGGTTTCCTGCAGGCATTGCTCCGGGGTGAGGTTTTTCATGGTCGGCGTATCCCAGCTCAGCACCGGCTGCGGCTTCAGCATGTCCACAGCAAGCCCCGTGATGCGGTTGAACGGGCCGCTCCTGCGCGGAGTGGCTTCCACGGGCTCCGGCCTTGTGGAGCCGAGGTTATCGTCGTTCCAAGCCTGCACTGTGTAAAGATACTGAATCCCGTACTCAGCCGTTTCATCGATAATAGAAAGCGGCTTGAGCATACCGGGCAGCCCGGACCCTTCGCCGAGCTCCTCCTCGACAGTGTCGTAGTCCGCCGGAAGTTCGCCTACCTTCGTCCAGCGCACCATGCCCATCATCTCGACGGAGAGGTCCTTATATCTGGATAGGGCGAGCGGGCCAAAGTCGCTGAGTACGGTGTTGTAAGTTTCCAGCTTTAAGTCCGTGGGCGCTATACTGACGGCTGCTATTTTACTCTCATCCGCGAGACTCAGCGTGTTGAACCGGCTGACGGCGTTCAGCGGCGCCCTTAGGCTCGCGCTCGAAGGCAGATTAATGGATTTCCCTATACTCTCCGAAAGATATGAGCCGGACTCCGCAGCGCCGCCGAAGAGCGCTGTTTTCATCTGCGTATTGAATGTTGAAAGATAAAGGTCGCTGATCTTCGGTATTGCTGCACGGTACACAACATACCTATCGCAGTACTGCACGGCCGAGAAGTTTACCTGAACGCCGTCCTTGCGCTGCAGAGGGACGAGCAGATTGGGCATCGCGGGCGGCAGCGTGGACGGTACGCGGAATCGCTGCACCGCTCCCACTTCGGACTCCACGCCCCAGTTTGACACAGACGTCACTTTATAGTAGTAGTAGAGCGCGTGGGTCTGCTCCACAGGGTCTGTATAGCGGGGTGACGTGATCTGGTCGCCTATCATGATCCATTCCAGCGCGTCCTCGTCCACAGGTTTTTTGAATGAGCGGACTTCCGCGCGGTAAACGCGGTAGAACTTTATCTGCGGGTCCTCCGGGGCTTCCCAGCTTATCCTGACATTGCCGGATATGAGCTGGATGTAAAGGTACTCCTCGTAGGCGGCGAGGGCGTCTTCGTATGCTGCGAGAAGTCCGGGATATTCAATTACGTATTCATCATAAGCCGTACATGCGGCCTTGTATGCGTTATAACAGGCCTCCAGTAGGCTCCGCGCCGGGTTAAGCACAGTAGAACTTTGTGACATGAAGTTCAGGATATTGAGCGCGCTGCCAAGGCAGTCCTGAGTGAATCCATTATATCCGGGGTACCATCCAAATGTCTTTGCGCTTGCCCACTCGACGCCTTCCAGCGGCTTCACCGTCACAACGCCGGTCAAGCTGAGCGTTATATTCCCGTTCAAGCCCGCACACACTGAGCTCAGCGTGGGACTTTTCGGCAGCGGCGGCTTCACAGGTTCTTTTATCTCCCCCTGAGCCGTGGTTCCCGCGTGTTCGTTTAATAACTGAACGTAATGCAGCAGGCGATCGTACGCAGGCATACTGTTTTCCGGCTGCAGGCAGATCAGGAACAGATTCACGCTCCCCTGCGCTGTGTCCAGCCCGGAGACCATCACCTGATTCTGTGCGACCTCGTCCATCACCTTGCGCCATGAGCACATCCCGACGAGTTCGCTGCGGGTCATCGTCTGCATCTTTTCAAGAGACGGCTGCGGTCCGGCGAACTCCGGCGTATATATTACATAGCCTTTCAGCCCGTCGCCGCTGTAGGCGGGCCACTTCAGGCTGGCTATACCTCCGGCGTTGATGTCTTCTCCAAGCAGAGCGACGAGCGTGTGTATGTACTTTTCCTGCGGCAGGTTGTCGTACTGCGCGCTTATGACAGGCGGCGGAGAGTTCCAGGCTGCGCCGGTCATTCCCGGCATGTACTTCCCGATAGTCACGCCGTCTTCTTCAGCCTTTCTGACAGTATCGACTTCAACATTGGAGTCTGCGCCGTACTCGCGCGACGGCAGGTTCTTCAGCATCGGGCTTGACAATGTTTCCGCAGTAAGCACCGGGTCGGCGACCAGCCCCGGGGCCAGCGCTGAGAAGTCGGGGAGTTCTTTCACCAGCATACTGATACTCAACTCGTCCGGTACGTCCGGCTCGGCGTCTGTGGCGAAGGCGACCGTCGCCGACTGCGACCACGCGCTCTCATTGTTCCATTCCGGGTCGTCCCAGGCTGAGACCCAGTATTTATAGGTGCAGCCCTCCTTTACGTCCGCGTCGAAGAATACAATATTCGGCTCATCGGGCGGAGGGTATGCGTATCTGAATTGTTTTGCTTTGTTAACCGTCAAGCTCGTTGATTTGAATTGATTAGACGCTGCACGCGTTTTAGACGAACCAGCTGATGATCCGGAGCCGCCTGAACCGGGCGGCATGTTTGTATCCGCTGACCCGGAGGGCTCTGAACCGGAGGGCTCCTGACCGGGAGATTCTGAGCCGGACAACCCGTCCGGATCAGTGCTAACCGGCCCCGGCAGCCCATTGTCATACATGATGTCTGCGAGTACTTCCGGCTTCCCGAAGTTGCCCGAGCCAACAGCGACTGCGCGGTATATCGTGAAGCGTGCCGTATCTGCGGACACTGTGTTGATAGGGAGCACAACGCCTGTCTTGCCGGAGTTTTGCTCGATCGCGGATTTAACGGCGGCCTGCCTGTTACTCGCAGCGTCTGTTGACAAGACCGGCGGCGTTATTGAAGGCGCGTCCGGCGGCGTCACTTTCTCCACCCTGAGAGATATTGCGTCGGACTTCTCGCTTGAGCGCCCGAAGATATCAATGGAATATATCCTGTACTCGGCAGTTCTGCCGATATCGACATCATCCTCGTAGAACACCGGCGACTGAAGCCACGCGAGTTCGTCTTTCATAGCGCTGATGACGACAGGTTCTGTGGTTATTTGAGTGAACTTACTCTCGCCGTCGAGTTTTCTCTCGATGTGGTAGCCGACTAGTATGCTCTTTTCAACCGGATCAGCAGCGGGGTCAAGCGATATATCGTCCCAGCGCAGCGGCACTTTGCCGTCTATACCGTAGCCCAGCAGCCCTTTCGGCTTTGAAAGAATGGTCTCCTTGCCGTAAATGATGGTCAGGTTGAAAGGCGCCCTGCCCGGGGCGGAAACTGTATATGTGATTTCCGTGCCGAGTGGGATATTAAGAGCAGCAAGGTCGTCGCGGATCAGGACGTTCGCCTCTTCGGCGAAGTCGCTGTCCACAAGGCTCAGCGTGGCGATGTTCTGGCGGGCCGCCAGTATCTCAGCCGCGGCGTCGTATTTATCCGCCCCGCCCTGCATGCTCCTGAATGAATCTATCCCGCTTATTTGCTTTGACGGTACGTACGAGAAACGCTCCAGCAGCGCGCTGCTCACGGCGCTATTCTCATACATGCCCTGTAACTGCTGCGCGCCCATGAGCAATATCGGAGAGGAGAGCATAAGGTCCGTGGCGGGAATCTTCTGTTCGATCCCGTTCGGGATGGTGATCTGCAGTCTCTGCATTTCGAGGAAGTCTTCCCTGCCGCTGAAAATCCTCTCGTCTTCGAGAGTCGCGACACGATAGACTTTTTCGTTGAATTCTTCCGCGGTCATACTGCTGTCCATGGCTTTCAGCTTTTCATCGGTCAGTGTTGCCTGGTCATACAGCCTACGAAGCATTGTCTTCTTTTCCGGGTCGTACTTGAAGCTCTCAACGTTCGGCGGCGCCGCGATTCCCGCGGCTATCTCGGACGTCTGCCCGTTCACGGTTCGGGAGACCGTGTATCCGTTCTCAGGAAGCCAGTCGCCTTCCGGGAGTATGTGCAGCAGCGTCTCTCCCGGGTTTTGCCAGATACCTTTCAGGTTTACGGACACGGGTAATCTTATGAGCGCGTTGTCGGCGACCAGTTCAACAGCAGTAAGCCTGTTTACTGCGCTGAGCAGTTCGGAGAAGCGCTCGCTCTGGTTACGCAGGCTTTCGAAGGTCTCGGCGTCCATATGCACGACGTTGTAGTCTTCGTCATACTCAGGGGAAGTTCCGCCCGGTGACAATGTATCGGGCTGCGCGCCTGTTCCTGTTTGCGCGCCGTCACCGGCGCCTTCACCGGGCTGAGGACCGCCGGACGGAGCTCCTGCGCCTCCTGCTTGTGTGTCGTCGGGCGGCTCGACCTGCGCGCCTTCAGGCGCGCCTGTTCCGGTTCCTGACGGCGCGGGCGTCGACCCCGCCCCTTGTTCGCCGGGCGTGCCGGCGCCCTGAGTCGTACCGGGCGTACCTGCAGTCCCCGGCTCGCCGTTTCCCGCTGACGGGCCAGTGCCCCCTGCTCCTGCTCCGGCTCCTGCTCCGGCTCCTGCGCCCTGCGAGGCGCCGCTTGAGCCCGCTCCCGGGCCCGCAGAGAGCGATATGTACGATGCGCTATCCAGCAGCGCAAAATCCTGCTCCAACCTGTCTTCGAGCTGATTACCGATCTCACGCAGATTGTAGAGCGCGTGGCGCGAACTCACGATATCAGACAAGTCTTCCGCATCAAGAAGCTCCTGCGCTATGTCCGGATTTCGCAGAAAAGTGTCGATATCCGGCGTATCGCTGTGCAGCATCTCGTAAAGCGTCTGCGGTTCCTGCGGCTCTGTCGGCGCGAGTATGTACTCGCGGTTTGGCAGGTAAGAATACTTCGGGCTTGAGAACACTCCGCTCAGCCACAGCACGCCCAATGTAATAATAGCCGCCACCGGGACCACTATTGCGACAGACCTTATCGTGTGCGCCTTGAACTGGCGGGCTATCCAGCCGCCGAACCTTCTGGTCTGCGCTTTGATCTTTTTCATGCTCATCTCCTCTTGCTGCAATGCCTACTACTCAACCCGCATCGTAATGCGCTGTTCCGGTTCATTTGAGACTGAAGTCTTCTCCCGGGCGATTGATAAACAGCTACACATTTTCTACAAATTAATCACATTTTTTCAATTATACCAAATGTCACCGCAGATGTGCAACTTTATCGCCTTTATGTTCAAAGCGCGTATTGTGGGGGTGTTACACTTCACATGGTAAGTCGGATTGCAGTGCAGTGAAGACGTTAAGGCAGCTGTTTCTGCATTCTGCAAGCGGAGCCATGGATGGCGGAGCGCGCGAGTATGCGCACGGATGCGCATTCGAG
>Ga0082212_10008638_pt1 | contig 13266 bp, 12 predicted proteins | sample TergutNt197P3_FD_71548 | JGI IMG/M metagenome (GOLD analysis project Ga0082212, IMG submission 71548) | Neocapritermes taracua P3 segment gut microbial communities from Petit-Saut dam, French Guiana - Nt197 P3 | ecosystem: Host-associated > Arthropoda: Insects > Digestive system > Gut ... | reverse complement strand
GCTCAAAATGCAGGAATACTTGCCGCTCAAATAATTGCCACCGGCGATAAAACCGCTATGGACGAGATAATTAATTTCAAAAAATCGCTTAAAAAGAAAATCGTTCAGGCAAACGAAGAGGTAAAAGCCGTTAAATATCAGTTCAAAACAAATTAACTTACGGTTTAAAAAAGCAGTTTTCTGATATAGCCGCCTCGCCGGTTATAAAAAGGACATTTTAATGATGTTAGGGTTTAATGCCTTTAATATTCAATTGAAGTGTTTTATTGCCTCTGAATTCATTCATTTCTACCGAGTAACATACATCGAAAGGCTTTCCTGTTTTGATGTGTTCAAAATGATTTGCCTGACCAAAAGCAATTGCAGGAAAGGCTTTAGTGCCTGTCGATTCCTGACAAAGGTCGAGTTTAAGATGCTCTCTGCTTGAACCAACCATGCGTCCGCTGCCAACATCGAAAACATTTCGGGATATGAAAACAGGCGACATATTGTCGGGACCAAATGGCTCAAATTGTTTTATTATTTTATAAAAATCTTCATTAATCTCTGCAAATGTCAGTTCCGAATCTATAAATATTCTTGGAACAAGTTGGTCTTCAGTAAGAGTTTCGCTTACGTAGTTTTCAAATCTTTCCATAAACGGTTTTATATTCTCTTTCTTTAAAGTTAGTCCTGCAGCAAACATATGTCCTCCAAAATTTTCGAGCAAATCGCTGCACGCTTCAATAGCCTGATACAGGTCGTATCCCTGCACCGACCTTGCTGAGCCTGTTGCAAAGCCATTCGATTCGGTAAGCACCACCGTTGGTCTGTAATATGTTTCTATGAGCCTCGATGCAACTATTCCCACAACTCCTTTTTTCCAGTTTGGGTTAAACAGCACTGTTGTTTTGGCATTCAGGTTGCGCTTATTTTCGGCAATCATGCGTATTGCTTCTGTTGTGATGCTACGGTCGATGTTGCGCCGTTCGATGTTGAAAGTGTTAATCTCTTTGCTGATGCCGGTTGCGAGAGCAGTATTTTTCGAAACTAAAAGTTCAACTACCTTGTTTCCTGTTTCCATTCTGCCGGCGGCGTTAATTCTTGGACCTATTTTAAATACAATATCTTCAATGGATAACGATTTGCTTATTTCCGATTCGCGAATAATTTCTTTAAGACCGGTACGCGGCGATTCGTTAAGTTGTTTCAACCCAAAATATGCCATTGTCCTGTTTTCGCCGGTTATGGACACTATATCGGAGGCAATGCTTACTGACACTAAATCAAGGTAATGATAAATTGAAGAAAAAGGTATGCTGTGAACTTTGGAATATGCCTGTATCAGTTTGAAACCAACTCCGCAGCCCGACAATTCTTTATAAGGATAGTTGCACCCGGGTTGTTTTGGGTCGAGAACGGCTAAGGCTTTGGGAATTTCACTACCCGGATAATGGTGGTCGCAGATTATTACATCTAAGCCTTTGGTGCGGGCATATTTGACTTTATCAACCGATTTTATTCCGCAATCGAGCGTAATTATTACCTTGAAATTATTTTGAAAAGCATAATCAAGTCCTTCATACGATATCCCGTAACCTTCTTTATATCTGTCGGGTATGTAGTAATCAACATTAGCATGTTGTTCTTTTAGAAATGAATACATCAACGCTACGGCAGTTGTTCCATCAACATCGTAATCGCCATAAACAAGAATTTTTTCATTCTTTTTTACGGCTGTCGAAATACGGTCAACGGCAATATTCATATTCTTCATTAGAAATGGGTCGTGGAGGCTTTCGAGGTTGGGCTGAAAGAAAGTTTTGGCTTCGGCAATTTCAGTAATGCCTCTTTGCACCATAATGGTTGCCAGCGAATTGGAAACGCCAAACTCACGCGACAGTTTATCAACTATCGCCGTATCCGGTTTTTCCTTTATAATCCACTTTTTATCCATCATTTGAACTTGCTAAGATACTTCTAAATTAAAGATTTCTTTCAATTTTTCGCATATATTTTTTTTAACTGCATCAATATCCTGTTTTTCACCCAGTTCCTTTTCAAGAGACGTAACTCCCCTGTCGATGAAACCGCATGGATTTATGAAATTAAAGTATTCGAGATTTGTATTTACATTAAACGCCAGCCCATGCATAGTTACAAACCTGCTTGTTTTTACCCCAATTGCGCAAATTTTCCGCGCTTTCGCCGCAACCTCCGAATCGAGCCAAACTCCCGCTGCACCCTCAAGTCGCGCCGCTTTCAATCCATACTTTTCAACGATGTTGATAATCGCCAATTCAAGTTTGTAAATATACTCTTTTAATCCGATATTTAACTCTTCAAGGTCGAAAATAAGATAACAAACAATTTGCCCCGGTCCGTGATATGTAATATCGCCGCCCCTGTCGATTGCGTAAAATGCAGCCCCTTTGGACTTTATCTCATCTGTGCTCAACAAAATATTGCTTTTCGAACCGCTTTTTCCAAGTGTAAAAACGTGCTGATGTTCAACAAAAATCAATGCGCCCGAAGGTTTTTTATCGGTTTTAGCCGATTTTTTCCACGAAATTATCTTATCAAAAATCAAAATTTGAAAATCCCACGCCTTTTTGAAATCGCAAATTCCCAAATCTATAAGTTTTACCCGGTATTTCGGAGTTACTTTTTCCATGTTAAACGTGTTTTTCGGCGTGATACGATGACCTCACAAGCGGACTGCTTTCTACAAATCGGAAACCTGCGTCAAGAGCAATTTGTTTATAGTAGTCGAATTTTTCAGGAGTGTAATATTCAACTACTTCCATACGCTCGAACGTTGGTTGAAGATACTGCCCGATTGTCAAAATGCGGCAACCCGAATTAAAAACATCATAAATTGTCCGAATTATTTCCTCATCGGTTTCGCCAAGTCCAAGCATAAAACCGCTTTTTGAAGCGATACCTTTCGCCGAGATATAATCGAGAACTTCCAAACTCGTGTCGTAATTTGCTTTCGACCTTATCAAAGGTGTTAACCTTCTCACTGTTTCAATGTTATGCGAAATTATTTCAGGTTTCGCATCAATTATTTTTTCGATAAAAGATTTATTCCCATCGAAATCGGGGATTAGACATTCGATTGTTATTGTGCCGTTTACCTTTTTAATTTGCTTTACCGCCTCTGCCCAATGGCTTGAACCTCTGTCGGAAATGTCGTCTCTATCAACCGAAGTTATGACGCAGTGTTTGAAATTGAGCGCATTAACGGCTTGTGCAAGGCGATACGGCTCATCGGGGTCGGGCATCATCGGACGACCTGTTTTTGTGGCGCAAAATTTACAGGCGCGAGTGCATATTTCGCCTAATATCATAAATGTAGCAGAGCGGGCGTTCCAGCATTCTGCAATATTCGGGCATCGTCCGCTTACGCATATTGTATGAAGGTTGTGCGCTTCGACAATCTTTTTAACGGCAGTATAATTCTCACCACCTGCCCGTTGCATCTTAAACCACGAGGGCAACCTCCGTTTTTTTTCCATAGTTTTAAAATGTCATTACAAATACGGTTCCCCGATTTGATGTGTTGTGCAATTGCAGATTGCCGTCGTGCAGCCGCATTATGTAGCGCGATACGCTCAATCCAACGCCCGAGCCTTTTTCTTTGGTGGTGAAAAACGGCACAAAAATATCGTCAATCAGTTCGGGCTGTATGCCTTTTCCATTGTCGCTCACTTCTATAAAAATTTGCCCCGAGTCATTTTGTCCGGCGGTTATGATTACTTTGCCGTCAGGTTTTTCGCCAATGGCTTGCAGGGCATTTTTTATAAGATTTACAAGCACTTGCGTTATTTGTCGCTCATCGGCAAGAAGTTGAATATCATCAGGCTTTACGGATATTTGCATTTCAATTTGCTCCAAATCGTGTTCCATTTGCATAAGTTGAACAATGCGTTCAAGACACGTTTTCAAGTCGAAATGGCGTTTGCTCGGCTGACGAATGCCCGAAAATTTTCGATACGATTCCACAAACGATATTAATCCCTTACCCGTTTCGTTGATGGCTTCCAGTCCGGTAGTCATCGTTTTTGAAACATCAACATCTTGTTCCTTAAAACGATGCAGCAACGTTTCGCTCATGGAAACAATGGGCGCAATGGAGTTCATAATTTCATGCGTAAGCACCCGCACCAAGCGAATCCACGATTCAATTTCCTTTTCGCTCAATTCGCTTTCAATATCGTTAATTGCCAAAACGCGCAATGTGCGGTTTCGAGAAGAAATGGCTGTTACGTTAATAACCAAATGCACTGTGTTTCTTTCATTTGTGTATGATACGCTGCGGTTGTCGCCGGCTTTGAGCGAAGCAAAAACATCGGGAAAAGCGGGGTCTATTTTTCTCAGTTGCTCAATGTGAGTAAATACGGAAAGCCCAAGCAAACGAAGCGCCGTAGGGTTGTGCTGATAAACGTGTCCACGGTCGTCAATTGCCAGAATGCCGGTACGAATATCGTTCAGTATCAATTCGTAGTAGCGTTCCTGCTCAATGGTAGCAAGTCGAGCCGCTTGCAGTAAATCGCGAATTTTATTCAGGGTGGTATTAAAATTCCGTTCGGCTTTGCCGCCTATATCTTCTCGGAAACGAAAACTGTGGTCGTTGTTTTGTAACGATACCAGCAAGAAATTCAACTGTTTGTCAAATCGTTTGTATGACGACATCAGCGCGGAAAACGCAATTATTACCACCACGATGCACAGGCAGCCGAACAGAATACTGTTGTTGATGAAAAACAGTGTAGCCCCTGTTACCGCCGCAATGAGCAACAGTATGTAGCAAAACGCTTTATATACAAGGCTTTTGAACATATTTTACAGTCCGTATTTTTTCATTTTGTTATACAATGTTTGCCGCGTAACTTTTAATTGCGAAGCCGCCGCCGAAAGATTTCCCTGCTGTTTTGCCAAAGCGTTTTGAATGAGGCGGTATTCCATTTCGTCTAACGATAAATCATCAACTTCCGACTCATTATCAGTTGCATAAAATAAAAAATCGTGTGCTTGCAATTGTTTGCCATCGCACAGAATAACTGCTTTTTCAATTGCGTGTTGCAACTCGCGCACGTTGCCCGGAAAAGAATAATGCATCAGTTTTTCATGTGCTTCTTTGCCAATTTCAACAGGCTGTTTGCGGTATTTGGCAATATATTTTTTCATAAAAAATTCGGCAAGCGGAATAATATCCTCTTTACGCTCGCGAAGCGGAGGCGCTGAAATATGCACAGTATTAATGCGATATAATAAATCTTCTCTGAATTTTCCCTGCGTTACCATTTTCGACAGGTTGCAATTAGTGGCAGATATAAGTCGAATATCAATGGGTATGGGTTTGTTGCTGCCCACTTTGGTAATTTCGCGATTTTGCAGCACCGTCAGCAGTTTTGCCTGCAAATGATATGGGATATTTCCTATTTCGTCCAAAAACAGAGTGCCGCCGTTTGCCACTTCAAATTTTCCTGTGCGGTCGGTTTGCGCATCGGTAAACGAACCTTTGATGTGTCCGAACAATTCGCTTTCAAAAAGCGTTTCTGTTAAGGCAGCCACATCAACCGTTACCAGAGGCTCTTTGGCGCGACTCGACAAGTGATGCAGTTCCCTTGCAATCAATTCCTTGCCTGTGCCGTTTTCGCCGGTAATGAGCACGTTAGCCTCTGTCTTTGCCACTTTTTGAATCATGTTGCGCACATTATCCATAGCCGAAGAGACTCCCCATATCAGTTCGGGTTCACCGCCAAGTTCGTTTTTAAGCATACCCGTGCGATTGTCGGACATGCGTATTCGATAGGCTGATTGCAGGGTAGCAATAAGTTTGGCGTTGTTCCACGGTTTTACCACAAAATCGGTAGCGCCTTCTTTTAATGCTCTCACTGCCAAATCGATTTCGGCGTATGCGGTAAATAACACCACTGTCATATTGGGCACGTGCCGCCGAATTTTTGAAAGCCAGTAAAAACCTTCGTTTCCGGTGTTTATGCCTGCCGTAAAATTCATATCGAGCAACACCATGTCTATTTGATTTTCGCGAAGGCAATTAATCAATTGTTCGGGCGAAGTGAGGGTAAAAATGTCGAAATAACCGCTCAATAATAAACTCAATGATGTCAATACACTTTTATTATCGTCCACTATTAAAAGTTTCCCTTTCATTGGCAATAAATTTATGAATATGTCATGCTATTTATAAAGATAAGCCTGTGCTTTATCGCGGCTTTCTAACCGTTGCCACAAAGCGCTGTTTCCCAGACGTCTATCATAATAAGCACGCAACTCAGGAAAAGTCATATCTTTTATTTCCTCGTATATCTTCGCCTGAATTTCTTCTTTCATTTTTAAACAATCAAATTTCTTTTTCATATATACAGGAAACTTATTTTCCAAATACTACTTTATTTTCCGGCGTGTTAAAAAATGCCAACATTTCCTCTACACTCATGTTTTTAATTTTTTTGTAGATCTTTGCCTGAATGTTATTTTTCATTTCGACACAATCAAATTTTTTCTTTTCTGCTTTATCTTTCATAATTTAACTAATTCTTTTGGATTTCTAATTTCAAGTATTTGATAACCATTTTTTAAATTTACACTATTATAACCTTTTATTCGTTCCAAGTTTACAATGTGTTTAAAATTCCAACTTGCCAGCACATCAACTTTGTGAATTGTAGCCAACGCAATATGACAACAATCTTCAAAACTTGTCTTACCTACAACTTTTTCAGCAATATAATTTTTTGCAAGCTGCTTTGCTTCGGCAGTTATTTCTATTTCTTCAAAACAAAATTTATCATACTTTTGCAACAATGTTTTGACATGTTCGGGTGCATCACGCAATTCTTGTCCTAATACCGTTGAAACAACAAAAACAATCTCCCTGTTTTCGAGGCGTTTAAAAAGCAGTTTGGTTTCTTTTTCAAATTCTTCGTCAAAAAAACCGCCTACTATCGAAGTGTCAATATAAATTCGTTGTTGTTTCATAAGCCTAAATTGTTTATTACAAGTCTTTGTACATGACAAAAATATTGTACATTATCTTACGTTTCAAAATTTTTTTCTGAATTATTCATATTTCAGTGCAATTTTTCAAACAAATTTTTGTAAAAAATGTAAATTCCCCATAATGCCCTATCATTTTTTGTAAAGAAATAAAAAAGAAACGAGAAAATCAAAAAAAGATAACTGTTTTGTATTTATTTCAAATTGTTGAGGTAGGAATGCTGTCGTATTACAAAAAAGTGTCTAAAAATTAGACAGTGGGTGTCTAATTTTTAGACACTCGGTGAATTTTGTAAAAACGTTAATTTTCTCATTATTAACATTATAACATTTTTGGCACGATTTTAGTAGTATAAATGACAAAAAAATTTTAAAAAATGAAAAAGAATATAAAAACTAAACCGATTTTAAAAATTATGAAACACTTTTTATTATTTACAGCGTTGTTCGTTTTTTTGCAAATAACAGGTTTTGCACAAGAAAAAAAATGGACATTGGGCGAATGTGTCGCTTATGCGATAGAGAACAGCCAAAGTATGGAACGACAATTGGCTCAAAACGAAATTTACAAGCAAAATTTTGTGGGAGCCATCATCAATCAGGCGCCGAGCATTAGCGGTTACTCGTCAGCCACTTCGAACTACGGACGGAACATTGACTATACCACAAACACGTATGTCAATACCAATTCGTTTTCAAACAATTATCAACTCACTGCATCGATGCCGGTATTTTCGGGATTGGCAAATTTGAACACTACCCGCTATCACAACATTATGCGTAAGATGGGCTACGAGCGCAAACAGGAACTTGAAGACGATATTTCATTGCGCACAATAGCAGCGTTTTATGATGTTCTTTATCAGCAGGCAATGGTCGATTTGGCGCGCGAACAGTTGATAACAAGCGATGAAGATTTGAGAAAAGTGCAACAGATGGAAAGTTTGGGAATAAAAGGCAAAGCCGATTTGTTTGAAATGGAAGCACAAAGAGCCGGTGTTCAATATAATATGGTACGTCAGCAAAACACGCTGCGCACGCTTGTATTGAAACTGAAAGAGGTGATGTTTTTCCCCATTGAAGATGCGTTGGAAATAGATACAACCATTCCCGAAATATTAATTATTACGGAATTTGAAAACGATATTTCGCTGGATTTCGAATCGACAAAAACAAATCTGCCGGCAGTAAATGTCCTCAACCTGCAACTGATGGGCGCAAAAGTCGATTATGCGGCAAACAAGGGAAGTCTCTTTCCTTCAATAAGTTTCAATACGGGATTAAACACAGGTTACAGTTCTACCCGCCTTGATAACAATGGTCAAAAAGTTTCGTTCGAAGACCAGTTCAAAAACAACGTGGGTAAATATCTTGGCTTGTCGCTTTCCATTCCGCTGTTCAACAATAATATTTTAGGGACAAAAGTTCGCATAAGCAAACAAAACTATCATATTGCACAAATAACTTATAATGAAGAAATTCGCAAACTACAAAATGTAATTCAGCAGGCATTGCTCGATATGGAAGGAGCAGCCGAAGAATTTATGCAGGCACAGCAGCGCGAAAAATCGAGCGATTTAGCCAATACAATCAATCAACGTAAATATGAGCAGGGTTTGCTGAGCGTCATCGAACTGCACACCAGCGAAAACAGGCTGCTGGAAGCGAAAGCAGAAAAAGTGCGCGCACAGGTTACATATATGATTAAGAAACGATTGGTAGATTATTACAACAGCGGAGTTATAAAAATAGAAAATTAAAAAACGGTAAAATATAAATCTTAAAAAATAGAAATCATGGACAGAGCAATTGAAAAGAAAAAAGGATTACAAAAACGCCACATCATGTTTATTGTCGGAGGAGCATTATTGTTATGGCTCATTTTGTGGGCGTTGTTTGGCAACCACGCATCTACCTTGCGGGTTGAGGCAAACAAAATAAGTATTGAAACGGTGCAAAAAGGATTGTTTAACGACTATGTGCGCCTCAACGGACAGGTGCAGCCCATCAACATTATTCAGTTGAGCGCAATTGAAGGCGGAATGGTTGAGGCAAAACTCATTGAAGAGGGTTCGATGGTGAAAAGCGGCGATGTGATTGTGAGGCTAACCAATCCCGCATTGAGCCTTTCTATTCTCGACAGCGAAGCACAATTGGCTGAAAAACAGAATTTTCTACGCAACACACTTGTTCAAATGGAACAGGAAAAATTAAATCTTCGGAAAGAAAAATTGCAGTTGGATTTGGACGTTGAACGCAAAAAACGCAAATACGACCAGTATTTGAAACTGTATGAAGAAAATCTTACATCGCGAGAGGATTATTTGCAGGCGAAAGAAGACTTCGAATTTGGTGTACGTCAGCGCGATTTGGTTATGGAGCGTCAAAAGCAGGATTCTGTTTACCGCACTGTTCAGGTGGAGCAGATGGAAGAGAGTTTGGCTAATATGCGCCGCAATATGAGCATGATACGCGAGCGGGTGGAAAATCTCAACGTAAAAGCGCCTTTCGATGGGCAGTTGGGTTTGTTAGATGTGGAAATAGGGCAGTCTGTTGGCGGCGGACAAAAAATAGGGCAAATCAATGTGCTGTCGGACTATAAGATAGAAGCAATGATTGACGAGCATTATGTTGACCGCGTGCGTATAGATTTGAGCGCAACTTTCGAACGGCAAGACAGAAAATTCAACCTGCGCACACGAAAAATATATCCCGAAGTGCGAAGCGGACAGTTCAAAACCGACTTTGTGTTTACAGACGAGCGTCCCGATAATATTCGCACCGGACAAACATACTATCTCAACTTGGAGTTGGGCGAACCTTCGGAGGCGTTGCTCATTCCTCGCGGAGCATTCTATCAATCAACCGGCGGACGATGGATTTATGTGATAAGCGCCGATGGAACTACCGCAAGCAAGCGGGCTATAAAAATAGGCAAGCAAAATCCGCAGTATTACGAAGTGCTCGAAGGACTGGAAGCAGGCGAGCGGGTTATTGTGTCGAGTTACGAAACATTTGGCGATAACGAGAGGCTTGTGTTGAAGTAAGACCGTAAGATAGTAAGACGCGTAAGACCGTAAGATAATTTACAGAATAAAAGAAAATAGAAAAAATCAAAATTAATAATTTTATAACCTTTAAAAATTAAACACTATGTTAAAAGTAGAAAAACTCACAAAAATTTTCCGGACGGAAGATGTAGAAACAGTAGCGCTTAACGAAGTTTCGCTGCATGTAAAAGAAAGCGAATTTACCGCAATAATGGGTCCTTCGGGCTGCGGAAAATCGACATTGCTCAATGTGCTCGGATTGCTGGATAACCCAACATCGGGCAGTTATTTTTTAGCCGGCAAAGAGGTTGGAATATTAAAGGAACATCAGCGTACTCAATTGCGTAAAGGCAAGATAGGCTTTGTGTTTCAAAGTTTTAACCTGATTGAAGAACTGAGCGTTTACGAAAACGTTGAACTTCCGCTGGTTTATATGAACATTAAAGCAGCCGAGCGCAAACAGCGGGTAGAGAAGGTGTTGGAGCGTGTTGCAATAAGTCATCGCGCAAAACATTTTCCCAATCAACTTTCGGGAGGTCAGCAGCAGCGTGTTGCAATTGCCCGCGCTGTAGTTGCAAATCCTAAACTTATTTTAGCAGACGAACCAACCGGTAACTTGGATTCGAGGAACGGAATTGAGGTAATGGAACTGCTGTCGGAACTGAACAAAGAAGGCACAACTGTTGTTATGGTAACACACTCGCAACACGATGCAACTTATGCAAGCCGCATTGTAAACCTGTTCGATGGACAAATTGTGGCAGATGTAAAAGGGTATATGTAGCCTGATTATGAATGATTGAATAATTGAATGATTGAGTAACTGAATGATTGAGTAACTGAATTATAAAAAGAAAATGGATAAAGATTATACTTTTAGAAAAATAATGCAGCAGCGTACCAAAAAGTTTGCGCTTACAATTATAAAATTATATCAAACTCTTCCTAAAACAAGCGAAGCCCAAATACTTGGCAAACAACTATTGCGTTCTGCAACTTCTGTTGGTGCAAATTACAGGGCAGCATGCAGGGCTCGTTCCGGAAAAGAATTTTACAGCAAACTTAGCATTGTTATAGAAGAGGCTGATGAATCAATGTTTTGGCTTGAATTGTTGGACGAATCAGGTATAGAAAAAACTGCTTCTCTACAAAGTATTATCAACGAAACGGAAGAACTGTTAAAAATATTAGTTACAGCCCGAAAAACAATTAATCAAAATTCAAACTAATTCAATCATTCAATTAATCTAAACTCTTAATTATTAAATATTATGTTAGCTATAACCTTAAAACAACAGTTACAAAGCCTGAAAAGCAACAGGCTGTTTACCGCGCTCAATTTGTGCGGGTTTGTGCTGGGCTTAACCGCCTCAATGATACTTGCTCTCTATGTGTACCGCGAATATAACGTTGATAAATGTTTTCCTAACCACAAAAATATTTATCTGATAGTAAACGCAAAAAATGACAATGCACTTACTGACTATGATTTGGCAGAAATGCTTAAAAACCAATTTCCTGAAGTAGAAAATGCAGCCCCATTTTATGGTGGTAATTGGGGAGATACTTACTTGCGCAACATATTAAGCAACGAGTTTATAAGCGGTGTAGGATTTGCTTCGGCAAACAATGATTTTTTCCGTATGTTTTCTATTGAAACTCTGGCGGGCAATCCTAATTCGCCGTTTACTGATGAAAATTCGGCAGTGATTACCGTTTCTGTGGCACAAAAACTGTTCGGACGGCTCGATATAATCGGCGAACCGGTTAGCCTTTCCGGCTGGTACGAGGTTATTATAAGCGCTGTTGTTGAAAATATGCCCGAAAACTCAGGCTTCTCAAAAATCGGTTTTTTTGTAAACAGCCAAAATAAAGACAGACGGTTTTCTCAAAACTGTAACAGCAACGAATGTTTCAACCCAATGTCTGTTTATGTTCAACTAAACGAAACGGCAAACCCCGACAGTTTTGCTGAAACCGTTAACAGCACTTACTCTTTCCCTCCGTCAAGAGGGGTAGATAGCATACGGGTAGTTCCTTTGGCAAAAACCTATATGGCAACCGACATTGAAAGAAAGGCTACTGAATCGGGAAGTCCGGCTACTGCCATGATTTTTATGGCTATCACAATTGCCATTATGTTGCTTTCCATTTTCAACTATCTTAATTTTTCGCTGTCGAGACAACTTACAACGCTGAAAAATATCGGTATCCGTATTGCCAACGGAGCCGGCGTTGCACAACTGCGCGCCATGTTTATAATCGAAACATCTCTAACCGTGGGTATTGCATATTTGTTTGCGCTGTTGCTCACACACATTGCTCTGCCGCTTGTTCAAACGCAGTTGCTTAATGTTCCGTTGCACATTGACAATTTGTTTTCGCCAACGCTGTTGTTCATAACACTTGCGGTGCTGGCGGTAGTTGTGGTTATTGCTTCGCTTGCGCCAATTTACATTATTTCGCGTTTCGATATTCAAAGTTTGTTTGGCAAAGGCACAATGCGTTTGGGTAAACAGCGTGTAAGGCAGATACTTACTTCCTTACAGTTAGCGGCATCAATAGTGTTGCTGGTTGCGCTGTTCACCATTTACAGACAATTGAGTTATGCACAAAGTTACGATTTGGGTTTCAACAAAGAGCATTTGCTTCGTATAGGCATTGTCTTTGGAAGAAACGACAATTTAATTAAGCAGCAATTCGACCAACTGCCTTTTGTAGAAAAATCTTCTTTAAGCGAAGGTACGCTCGGAAACATTAATAGGCGTATGGGCCATGATCAAAACGACGATGCAGGCGAAAACCAACACTTTATGGTTCAAACGATTTTTTTTGACGAAGACTTTATGCAAACAATGGGAATAGAGTTAATTGAGGGCAGAGCAATGCTTGCTTCAGATATGAATGTGAGTTGCTACGTGAACGAAGAGTTTCTTAAAAAAGCAGGCTGGGCAAACTATGAAGGAAAGAGGTTTGAAAATTTTGGTGGATTTGATATTATTGGCGTTGTACGCAATGTAAGCACAGCGTCTATTCACAACCAACAAGAGCCTCTATGTCTGCTTTTTACAGACAGGGGCTGTAATTCGTTATCCGTAAGGTTAAGGGTGGGCAATCTGCGCGAGCAAATGGCAGAGTTGGAAAAAATATGGAAAGAAACCTTTCCAACCGCACTGTTTCAATACGCATTTTACGATGACGTTTTCGA
>Ga0082212_10008637_pt1 | contig 13266 bp, 11 predicted proteins | sample TergutNt197P3_FD_71548 | JGI IMG/M metagenome (GOLD analysis project Ga0082212, IMG submission 71548) | Neocapritermes taracua P3 segment gut microbial communities from Petit-Saut dam, French Guiana - Nt197 P3 | ecosystem: Host-associated > Arthropoda: Insects > Digestive system > Gut ... | reverse complement strand
CCTTCCCCCAGATGCTCCCAAGGAAGCCGCCGCCAAGGACGAAATGCGACGCGTCCATGAAATACAGCGTCACCATCCCTTCATTGGCCATCGCCACCAGCTCGGAGAGGACCGTGTCAAAGAGCACCCCTTGTCCCACAGGGTCGGCTTTTGCCGGCAGCGGGGCGCTCTTATGCCGCTTTATGCCGTGTTTTGAGAACAGCCTCCTGATAGCCCCCAATGACACCTTGACCCCAGCCTTCTCGAAAGCCATGCCTGCCGCCTGCTGGAGAGTGTAGTAGTTGTTGGTTTCAACTTCGCTGACAATGGCGCTTTCGACATCCGCAAGGAGGGCTTTCCTCCCGCCCCCGCCAACCTCCAGAAGCTCCGCGGCCCGTCCGGAGCCCGCCATTTTGCTGTGCTTTTTCGCAGTCTTTTGGCAAACCCCGCACAGCTTCCCCGCCATAGCCGCGCCCATGCCTGCTGCGTTGAGCAGCAGGAACACAATCCTTTTTGCCAATGTTGCGCATACGAAAAGCTGCAGGAACTCTATGACCAGGCTTGTTATTGCCTCTGGAATCGGAGGAGGGCAAGTTGTATTTGCGTTGTCCATTTGCTTTGTTGTGCTTTGCTGCTTCGCCGTTGCATGCTATGATGGTTTTGGCTCCAGCTGGGTGCGCTCTCCTTGTTTATTAACGGTAACTAAGGATACCGCACCTATTGCTGGAGTTGGTGCAATTAATATCATATAATGTCGATTATTGGCATTTGTACAAGCCTAGTTTTTGGCTTTGGAATATGTTTTTGTCATCGAGTATAATACTTTTTCTTGTTCAGGTGTCATCAATGTTCCTCCTTCATTTATGTAATTGCGGCTAAGCCGCTATTGTAGCTGTCTATATTATACAATACAGCCTAGATACAAAATAAAATTTATTGATTCTTTGACAAATTTGCTTAAAGGAGCCTCAAGTAAAATATTGTGTGGTATGCTTGCTGTATACTAGTAATTGGCAATTTAAAAAGGAGGACAGGCGCAATTGAGCGAAGTTGTATTCGACTATGAGGCTGACAAAGCTGTTATGCTAAAAAGGCTAGATTTCTTGCCCGATGATGACGCTGCAAGGGAAGCCTTTTTTAACAATTTCATTACTCTGATGTTCCATAGCTGAGCAAAGGGCAATAGAGCAAATTACAAGGAGGATTTTAGTTATGGAGCTTATAGCCCAAGAACAAGTAGCATTTAGAAAATCTCTTTTTATAGACGCCATGGAAGGCAAGAAGAAGCCTGCCCGTGTCCCGCTATGCAGCAATGACCGCACAGGCAAGATCTTCGATGCCGGGTACAAATTGTCTGATTGTTTTTATGACTACGACAAGATGGATGACGCTGTATACCGCTACCATGAAAGGTACGAATTTGACGCATATTTTGACCTTGGAACCAGGAACCCTGTCAAAGCGTCAGAAGCGCTTAAGATCAAAACCTTGGTCATTGACGATGAAAAAGGCCATTTCAACATCATCGACAACCATTTTATCGATGAACCGGAAACTGGCTTAAAAGCTTTCACTGAAGCTATCCGTAATGGTGATATGTCAAAATTCCTGTATGAGAATATTGTGCCCAAATCATGTGTCAATTTTGAGGACAATGATGACAAATTTGACTCAATGGCAAATGCGGCTTTTTTGCAATGGGACTTTCTCAGGCATGGCGCTGAAAGGCAAAAAGTCTTTTTAGAGAAATACGGGGTTCCCCAGTTGTCAATGTACGGCGCGCTAAGCATTCCTGTTGAAATGCTTTTTAACAACAGGCTCAGGGGCATTTCCGGCTTCTCTACAGATATGAGAAGGCATCCGGAGCTCCTTGAAGACTTTTCTGAAGCCTTGTTTGAAATATACACAAAGAGGTTTGAGGCAGAAATCGCCAATTATAAAGAGAACGACAACATCATTTATGCCTACCGCACAGCGATGCTGTGCCATACTGTGATGAGCTCAAAGCAGTTTGAGCGCTTCTTCTGGAAATACGCCAAACAGCGGTGGGATACTATAGGGGACAATGGCATGAAAGGGTATATACACGCTGAAGGCTCCCAAAAGAGAATATTCGACTCGCTAAAAGATATCAAATACGGGACAGCCTCTATCATGGTTGAGCAAGACGATCCGAGGATCACAAAAGAGGCGTTGCCGAATATCACTGTTTGCGGCGGGTTCCCATGCGCTCTCATGGGGCATGGAACTGTTAGCCAGTGCCTTGACCGTATCAAGCAGATGCTTGACGAGCTGGCTTATGATGGAAGGTATATATACACCACCGACAAGATGATATCCTACCCCAACGATGTCAAGCCGGAAAACCAGCTAGCAGTCCACAATTTTGTCAAAGAATACGGCGTATTCGCCTAAATGGCAAAAATCTGGCAGAACACCATCGCTTGGTGTTCTGCCAGATTGCAACTCAAACATGCTCTAGATACTAATTGCTTTTTAGGCTTTTGATTGAGTCTTCATGGCCTCAAAACGATCCGGGTATTTAGCAACGTCTACTTCAAAAAAACTTGGCCTAGCCCAGCAATACAAAATTTCTATTTTCCTTCTCTTCTTATGGCGTGATATCGTTATAGAAAGCCGAGTCCTCATAATCTAGCATCGTATTGCCAAAGAACGTGATGTCTGGCATATTGTCAATCTCGATGTGGTTGCATGCTTTAAGCCGCAAGCGTTTCTCTTCAGGCAATACTTCCTTTGGCGTATCTAGCCAGCCTCAAACAGCGATAGGCATGCATCAGGCTTTTTCGGCCGCTCTCTCTGCGAGCTCTTTTCGAGCCAGATCCAGCTTAGCTGGCGTGATCGTGTACATCAAAGAAAAGATAATAGTCGCCACAAGGAAAAACCCGGCAGGGACAAAGCATGCAAGGGTCTTCAAATTTGCAAGGATCTGTGGTGTGTGTGTCAATTCGTCTGCAGCTGAGAAGCCGATGGCTGCTACAGCTGTAAGTATAAAGTTGGCAACGTATGTCGCGCTTTTGGCAGTTGACTGCTGGGCAGAGAATACGACCGCGGTAATGCTGTTGCCAGTCTCCCAATGGGTGTACTCAGCGATCTCGGAGTAAAGCGGGGTTGTCGCTGATTGGTATATAGCGACAAACATTTGGTTGATGCATACGCAAACCATCGCTGTAATTCCATCTTTGGCGATAAAATATATCAACGTATAGAATACAGACTGAACAATGTAGCCAGTCCTGAAAGCTGTCCTGGGTTTAAGCTTTTTCACTAGGGCTATCGTGACCATGTTGGAGAAAATCATAAGCCCTCTACTAAACCCGTTATAGGCTGACAGGATTCCAGGCGCTTTGTAGAAGTACAAAAACATGAACGCGAATATCTGGCCCCAGGAGCTGTTGCCTGCTGTGCCAAAAGTCTGGGCGAAGAACATAGCAGCAACATTCCTGTTTGAGAATATCAGCTTGATGGTTGAGAATGGGGAAACCTTCGCGCCAGAGGATCCTTGGTCTAAATCAAGTTTCCCTGTGAACCTGAACACAGGGATGGAAACAATGACATTGATGAGGTTGTACAGGACAACTAGGAAAGTCATGCCCCTTGCGTTTACAAAATTGACGCCTCCTACGGCGAACATTATTGGCAGCATGACAAACCCAAAGACAGTATTGACTATGTTGCCGACAAGGCTGGTTTGGGCTTGGATCTTGAACCTCTCTGTCGGGTCTTTGATCCAAAGCGCGTTTAGGGAGTTCAAGGATGTCCCCTGTATGTTGAGGGTAGCGTTGATAATAACGTAGCCGATAACTACAAAAGGGACTTTCCAGCTGTCTGGAATGACAGAGGTCACATAAGACTGCATCATGAGGTGGCCCACCATACAGGAGATCGGGCTGATTATAAACCATGTGCGGTATCTTCCAAGTTTCCCCTTCGCGGCCCATTCAAACAGGATCGGCTGGAAAAAAAGCACCTCAATCAAGTCCAGCAGCTTGGCGAGCGCAAGGGCGCTTGCTATTGTCCCCATGGAAACCCCGCAGACTGTGTTCAAAAACAAAGGGCCGTAGCTAGTGTTGTACAATGAAAGCACAAGGGTGAAACCTATCCTTGCTGTGCAATAGCTTATCCTTTCGCTTAGTTTAATGCCGCTTTGCTGTGCGGCTTCAACATTTGACATGTAAAAATCCTCCCTTTAAATTTCAATAAGTTGCAGTTTTAGTGCAAATACGCTGCGTCGTGAAAATCCTCCTCCCTACAGAATTTGAAACACTGAATTGTGCCAGTGCATAGGACTAGCGCATCATTTAGAGCGGCCGTTATCCAAGCACCGATTTGCCCGTGGGTTGTCAGTGGGGCGCATTTTCGCAATTTGGCATTATTGTATCTTGGCTAGCGTGCGCAATCTCGTATAATATAAGTAATAACAAAATTTCAATAGGTGTTCAATCCTCAAAATGACAATATTTAACCTGCCTTGCACATCATTTGATGCACAAGGCAGGTTAAAAAGGAGGCTGCCCATAGATATAAAGTTGCCGATGATTTATAACCTATACAGCAAGAATTGCAATGTGGAGATTATATGCAGCGGGAAAAGCGGCATTTCGATCAAAGGCGCGTGTGTATATTCAAGCGAGGCGCCGCTAATGAGCGGATACCTGTACATAGAAACAAGCGGGTGCCAAGGCATTGCCATAGATCCATCATGTGCATACCTGGCCGCAAATTCTGTAAAGCCAAATCCAAAATGGAAGCAATATAGCAATTTCGCATTGACAAGCGACAAGCGCCCGGCTTCTGAGATAGCCGCGTCGATAAACAGCATTGTCATAGAGCTGCTCCAATGGGATAACTCGCTGAAAGAGGCGCTGTTGCAAAAGAAAAATGTCGAGGAAATCTTCAGGATAATCCACCCATTGTTTGGCAACCCCATGGTCTTGATTACTCAGTACCTTGATTACGCTGCGCATTCCGTGAATTACCCGTTGGAAAACAACCTGAATATCGACCCGGAAAAAAAGAGCGCTCCATATGAGAAAGCCCTCGAAATACTCCACAACCCAAACCAGGTCAACGCCAACTACATAGAGGGCGTCTTTTTGTACCCAAGCGAGCCCAAGCCGGACCGGCTGCGGCGCAACATGTGCTACAACATATTCGAAAACGGCCAGTACATTGCCAGGATCCTTGCTCGCCTTGAGGGCCAAAATCCTGGACAAGGGGAACACGAGCTGTTTTCACATATCTGTGTGTATATCGAGGCGGCTTACCTTTCATCAGTAGACGACGCGTTCAGCAAAAGGCAGCAAGACCTGCTGCACGGATTGATTAGAGGACTTTGCTCTGCAAACTTTCCAATTAACAAAAATAGTTTGGAGGCGGTATTCACAGAGAGCCAGACATGGAAAGAAAACCATGTATACTCGCTTATTGCCGTGCAATCAACAACAAGCATAGACAGCTACAAGACATCCTTTATATGCAGGCAACTGGAGAACGCTTGCATTTCATGCGCAGTGGTTGTCGACAATGGCAGGCAGATAATTTGGGTTGTGAACCATACACTGTCGGAGAAAGGAATGGAAATCCCTATACAAATGCTGGAGTTGATTGCCCGTGACTTTAATTGCTCGGCCGGGGCCAGCAATATGTTTTGCGGCATCTCCGGCTTGCACAGCTCTTATGTCCAGGCAAACGCGGCTTTGGAAATCGGCGAGGCTGAAGCAGGTTGGAAGCCATGCCACTTTTTTAGCGAGTTTTCACTGGCATACATTTTGGACAGGGCCAGAAGCGGCCTTGACACAAGCCATCTTCTGCATGATGGGGTGGAAAGGCTGCTCGCATATGACGAAAAGGAAAATGCTTCTTATCTGCAATCCTTGAAAAACTACATCATTTCTGGCTTCTCTATTACAAAAGCCGCCAAGATTTCTTTTGTCCACCGGACTACTTTTTTGAGGAGGCTTGAGAGGATAATCCAAATATCAGCGCTCAACCTAGGGGATTTTGACACCTTGCTGCATGTAATGGTATCCTTGAAACTGCTTGAAGATGGCGATAGCTGAATCTAGGGTTGTATTCGCCAAAGGGCATGCCTGAGCCTGTATCGCCCGTTATTTCGTTGATGTCTGGAGGCGCTGGCGATCCAGGAAGAAAGATATGGCAAGGTGGCTGCCTGCTACAGCTCTTTGCAACCAACGCTGAAGTCGAGTAGATTGGAGTCACTATTATTAATCAACACTGGATCCGGCTTTCTCCAAAGTAAAAAATCCCACAGATGCAACATAGCAACTGCGGGATTTTACTTTTCTAACCCCATTATGCCACCACAAGCAATGGCATAATATTTTCATAGAACATTACTTGAAGCCGGGTATCTACAGGCGGAAAGCCGAATACTCTCTTAAATTCTGTGTTGCCTTGTGTTTTGAGGAGTATATCCTGTGCTAATCCGTTTCCCAGTCTTACAGGGATAAGCCGAACGAACTTGATGCTGCTATTAGTTCCAATGATGTTGCAAAGATAGTCCACCAGTGCATTTGGGAGTGTTTCAATGGCATTGTATGGGTTGCGCATAACGATCTCGCCTCCATTCAATAAAATAGGTTGATTTAGCTGAGGTGTTTTTTGGCAAGCCAACTCGTCAACAAAGGCTTTCGGATTGTTGAAAGCTATTCATTGCCATGGTGATTGTGTTCTTTCCCGTGTTTGCGCAATTGGCTTTTGCGGTTGTTGCTGTGGCTAGAGCCGCGTGATTGACCAGGTTTCTTAGAATGCCTGTCAAAGCCTGGCTGGTTTTCTCCGCTTTCCCCAAAGCCTGTGAACCCGTGCCTGTGACCATGTTCACGCATAAACTCCTCCATGTGTCTACGGCGCTCCTCGAAGTCCTCATTTGGGAATTGTTCCTCATAACGCTTGATGATACGGTTTAGGTATTCGCTAAATGTTACGAGTTCTTCATCAGTCAAGCAGTCTAGGATTTGATTCGCTTCAAAAGTTTCATTTTCGCCATCGTAACTTGCAGCGTTCCTTCCCTCTTCGGTCAGCTTGATGATCATTGCGCGCCTATCCTCTTTGGATGGCTCACGGGTGATATTGCCACTCTTTTCCAATTTGGAAAGCAGTTCAGCGAGAGATTGCTTGCTAATACCGAGCAGGTTGGTGAGTTCCTTTTGGCTGATTTCCGGTTTCATTTGGAGGATAGATAACACGCGCCCCTGTCCTCTTTGTGGGTTGCGTATCCTGCCCTTCGTCCTAAAACCTCGGAATGACGCTCTATGCATCAGCATTTGTAATTGTTGAAGTTGGTTAGTAATGGTTGTTTTAATTTGGTTCATGGAATGTTCTTCCAAAAAATATATTTGTCAAGTACCTGACAGTTATTATTATACCCGCTCCATTATATTTGTCAAGTACCTGACGATAAATATTTTTACAAATATTTTTTGGGCTAATTTGCGGTTTTTCATAGCTTTTTTAGCATAATGGAACGACAGCGACAAATCTTGGTGGTCTAAGCGATGAAAGCCTGACGGCAAGGCAGCAGATTTTCTAAAAGCCCCCTTGCTGTGCCTGCTATCTCCCGCTTTTCCCCTTTTTATGTGCTGAACACACATAATACACACAAAAAAAGCTCCAAAGCGGAAAGGTGTAGCCGCAGAGGAACCTTTTGTATTTAATAGATGAACCAAATTTTGAAAAGCTGGAAAGCAACAAAGCCAAAGCAGACCACAAAAAAGGAAAAGCCTATGAAAAATAGCCTAGAATTATTGCACATGCCAGGATAGACATGGCAGTACATCAACTATAGCCTGCTACTCGTCTTTGGCTGGATCCTGGATCTTCCGCTTTAGCAGCTCCCTATCCATCTCCCTGTCTTTTTGCCGTTTCCAAGCATGCACAACTAAGGAAACCGAAACAACCCCGTATGAAGTGAACATCCGCAGATACTCGCCGACAACAGCATTGCCCGTGAGGTTCTTGCCTGCAATGGGCATTAGCACGAACAGCAAGTGGAAAAGCCCTGTTCCAAAGATGCCATTGACAACACCGGCCTTGCTGACAGTCGCCCCCCCGACCAAAAGCGCCGCAGCGGCAAACAACGCTGCTTGGTCAGCGCCATTGTAAGTGTTGAGGGTGCCGATATTTTGCAAATACAAAATCTGCCCATAACAAGCCAGGACAGTGGATATAATGATCGACTGCACCCTGCGCTTGCTCACATCAATGCCAGCTATCTCGGAGATATCGGCATCTTGCCCCACAGAGCGTATCTCTTGGCCCATCTTTGTGTTTCGAAACCAATAGGTCAACAAACATAGGCATAAAGTGACAAGAAACGTAGCTATGGGCAGCTTTACCCCGCCAATAGCCACTGTCAGAATATTGTCAATGCCTTTTGCCATGGGAAGCATCAAAGAGTTTCTAATGCCATATCCCCGTGACAGCAGGACACCGCTTTCCTCGTTGAAAGGTATTATTGTGCCACATACATAAAGCAAGAAAAACTGGTAGATGCCTGAGACGAACAACCCAAGCATCATGGATGTGATCATTTCCCTTCCCCTTGCCCTGTTTAGCACTTGCCCCCCGAATGCCCCCAGCAAAATCGCAATAGGCGTCCCGACAACAGCTGATGCCAGTATTCCCTTTACTCCCTCTAATTCCCACGATGTCGCAAAAACCAGCCCGATCTGCCCTGCCATCGCTCCAAGCACCATGCCGAAATTGATCCCCATGCCTGCCATTATTGGTATTATCAGGCTTAAGACAAAAAAGCAGTTTCGCGCCATGCGGGCAGAGACTTCGCTAAAGATATACCTTGCGCTCATGCCTGACACTGGTATCGCAACCAAGCTCAAAACTAAAAACATCAATGGGACAACACTGGCAGTCAAAAACCTCTTCGCCTTCAATTACTTCGCCTCCTTAGTTTTTCTTGTAAGCGCAAACACGATCATCCCGTTGGTCACGATGATCCGTATTACCTCGGAAGCGTCAATCTCAATTGCGCTGTTTATAACAGTCGGTGTCATGGTCAAGACCGCTTGGAATAAAAAAGTGCCAAGGATGACATTTTTGATTGATGCTTTGTTCAAGCTGGCTCCTCCAAGGAGCAAAGCGGAAACTGAGGAGAATGAAAATGCCAATGGCGCAGAAAAAGTTTGGATAAACCCAAAGCACTGTTGGTAAATTATTATGCCGATAGCTGCCAAAACCGTTGACATCACAACTGAAATAACCCTAATCATGTCTACATTGATGCCCCCAGCCCTGGCAAAATCCGGGTTTGCCCCAACTGCGCTCATAGCAGTGCCCAGCTTGGTCTTGAAAAAAGCCCATACTGCAAAACACAACAAACCAAAGAAGACCAAAGTGCCCACAGGTATTGTGATATATTTGCCTATACTGATTGAAAACACATTATTTAGCGCATTTTGCCAGTATTTGTCGATGCTGATTGTCGAGCGCAGCCCGCTGCCCCCATAGCCTTGGACGCTGGAAGGGTTCCTGAAGGGCAGGACAATCCAAAAGACATTCATCAAGTAGACCAAGGAGTACCCCACATATGTCGCAATAAGCATTTCATCGCCCTTGACCTTGTTTAGCAAAAGCCCATATCCAAGGCCTAGCACAACCGCAAACCCGATGCCCATTGCTATAGCGGCAAACAAGCCGCCAATTCCTCCCAGTTCCATCTCAAGGGAGATCAGCGCGCCAAGAATGCCAGCGATTATGCCAACAGGCACCCCAAAATTCAAGCCACAGCCTGACTCCACCATGGGAACCATAGACAGGACCAAAATCCCGTTCATTACAAACCTCATGACCACGTCATTGGCGCTCATTGCCGGGTTGACGCCAACGAAACTGCCGATAACAAACAATAGAGCAATGAATACTAAAATAATAATAGTTTGGATTCTGACTTTCATGTTATATTGCAGCCTCCTCAAGCATTATAAACCCGACATAAGCATTGCGAACTCAACTGCGCTTGCCCCCCCATCCAATATTCCTGCGACTTTCCCTTCAAAGATGACTGCAATCCTGTCGCAAATTGAGCGCAATTCCTCTAATTCTGAGGATGTTATTACAATGCTGGTCCCGTTTGTTTCGCTGAAGTTGCGGAGGGCGTCAAGCACAGTCTTTTTTGCCCCTATGTCTATGCCCCTGGTAGGCTCGTTGACAAATAACAGCTCTGGCTCAAGCACAAAAGCCTTGGCCAAGCATACTTTCTGCTGGTTGCCTCCAGACAAGTGCCCCACAAGCTGTTTTCCAGAGCTGCACTTGATATCTAGCTCTTTTATGTAATAGCCGGCAGCTTGGGACATAGCCGCCTCATCCCTGAAAGAGAAAAGCCCGTTTAATATCTTCTTTAGAAATTTGCCTTGGATCTGCATTGCATTGAAGCCGATGTTCAAATCGATAGACTCTTCCAAAACCAGCCCCACGCCTTTGCGGTCTTCTGACACATATGCAATGCCCATCTTCATTGCCCCCATAGGGTCGTTCAACTTAAGAGGCGTGCCTCTTAGCTCCACATCCCCTCCTGCCTTGAAAAGCCCTGCTATCCCGTTGGCAATGCCGAGCTTGCCATGCCCGGCAAGGCCTGCTATGCCGAATATTTCTCCTTGCCTAACCTCAAAACCTACATCGTACACAAACTCCCCAGGCATATCCACCCAAAGATTATCTACTTTAAGCACTACGGCCTTCTCTGTGCCTGTTCTTGCAGAAGCCTTGTCTGCCCCCATTGGCCTGCCTATCATCAATTCCGCGATTCTTCCAAGGTCGAGCTCGCTAGCTGGTTTGTCTGCAACAAGCCTGCCATCCCGCAAAACTACAATCCTGTCAGACACACTCATGATTTCTTGGAGCCTATGGGATATAAAGAGGATAGCCGTTCCCGCTGCAGAAATTTTCCGGACTGCTTCTAAAAACAACTCAGCCTCGATTTCAGTCAGCACTGCTGTAGGCTCGTCAAAAACCAGGACCTTTACAGTGTCCCTGGTTATTTCCCGGGCAATCTCTACAAATTGCATATACCCCACTGGCAATTCCGAAATGACCGATCTGGAATCGATATCTATGCCCAAAGCGCCAAGGGAGGCATTGGAGCGCTCATCCATTGCCTTTTGGTTGATCGTCGCAAGTTTTGGCCCCAAGATTTTGGATATGATGGTATTGTTGGTGATCTCCCTGTTTAGCAGGATGTTTTCTGAAGCATTAAACCCTGGTATTAGCGAAAATTCTTGGTGTACCATGCCGATACCAGCTTCAATAGCCTCTAAAGGAGAAGAAAATGAGACCGGTTTGCCGTTGTAGTGTATGCTGCCTTCATATCCCCCAGAATGGAAGATTTCCGGCATCCCAAAAAGGATTTTCACCAGCGTCGATTTGCCCGCGCCATTTTCCCCAACCAGCCCTACCACTTCCCCAGGGGCTAGCTCTAGGCATATGTCTTTTAAGACATAGTTGCCCTCGAACTGTTTTCCTATATTCTCAAGTGTTAAAATTGGTTCCATTAGCCCGCCTGATTGTTGTCAAAATGAAGCTAGCCAGCAAGGAATGCTGGCCAGCTGTTAATTAGAGAGGCAGTAATAACAAGTTTACTTTACTGCCCTGTATTTTGCGTCTACTACTTCATCTGTCTGGTTTAGATATCCTGTGCCAAAGACGTATGTGTCTTGGTAGATCAAGAGGTAGTTGTCAGTGATGTTTCCATTGGTGTCAGAGAAGTTGGAGCCGTTCCACTCTGCGCCCGGTGTATATTTTGCATAACATGCCATCAAGTCATCCATGCTGTCAAGGGAAGCTTCCCCTTTTACTGTCCTGTAGGCAAGCTCTGCAAGGGCAGCAGTGGTAGTGTAGTTGTATGAGTAGGCCCAAGTGCCCATTCTTCCTGATCCGCCGTTTTCAATTACTACTTCTTCGACTTTTGTCAAGATTGCCGGCCAGTCGCCTGCTTCTTTGGACAAGTCAATGCCAAAAGCTCCCGGGTAGCCCATTATCGGGGATGGGAGGTCCGGCTCCACAAATATCGCCCCAAGCTCCGCAACTCTCTTTAGCAGCGGCTCGGTTTGTGCGTCATTTGTGCAGAAGAAAGCGGTGTCTACGCCATACTTGTCGACCCAAGCCGGCATGCTTTCCAGGATGAACTGTTGCGCTCCGGGAATGCCCACATCGCTTGTCGGGTCAGGAGCTGTCTCAGAGTAGAATTCGATTCCCAAATCTTCGCACGCTTGCCTCATAATGGCGTAACGCCTGGCAAGGATGTCAATGCTCATATGCCTTGGGAATGAAATATGCACAAATTTGGTTGCGCCCATTTTCTTGGCTGCCAAAATCATCAGGTAGCCCCTGTTAATGTTGTCGGCGCCGACGACCAAGTCTGCAGCTGCAGAAATCATTGGCGCATCTTCCTGCGGCTCGCCTGAAAGAAGCAGTATGTCAGGGTTAAGTTCCCTTATTTGCTGGAACGCAGCCACTGTGCCTGGCACTGACTGGTTGACAACGATCGCTTTGCAAAGCGGATCGTCAGCCAGGGATACGATGTTGGCGATCATAGTCTCTTGCTCTGCCACAAAGTTGTCGGGATATGTAATGTGGTTTACAATTCCGCCATCCTGGACTGTTTTGTACTCAGCTATGAATGCTTCCGCTCCCCGCAGCTCATCCTCAGACTGGGACACTGTTCCTGTTACAATGCCGATATGGAACTCTTCAGCGCCTCCTCCAGTTTGGTTTTGGCCGCCATTGTTATTGTTGTTTCCGCCTCCCCCTCCACCGCCGCCACATGCTGCCAAGCTGGCCAGCATCAGTATCGCGAGGAGTGCGCTTACAGTTCTTTTCATTTCCCCTGTCTCCTTAGATAAATTAATTTTGGCAATTTGTAGTATGGAATCGCTATTCAAAACCATGCGCAAATCGTCATTAAGTACAAGTATATGTTTTTATTTCCCCAATTGCAAGAAATGTTTGTGCTGTCCCAATTGAACTCTAGTTTTAGAGATGAATACTATTTTTAGCCAAATACTGATGGAAAACACCTGCCAAAACGGGCATTGCGGGCTTTTGGCGTAAAGAAAAACTGCCTTTTGATGGACAACTGTTTGCTACGCAGTTTGTGATTAATTTTGGTGATAGTCGGAAAGATTGTTGATTCGAGCCAATGAATCTGGGATAATATTGATAGAATATTTGAATGCAGGTAAAGTAATGGGAATAACACTCAAAGAGCTAATTGGCTTGACAAAAGAATTGCCGGAA
>Ga0082212_10008636_pt1 | contig 13268 bp, 10 predicted proteins | sample TergutNt197P3_FD_71548 | JGI IMG/M metagenome (GOLD analysis project Ga0082212, IMG submission 71548) | Neocapritermes taracua P3 segment gut microbial communities from Petit-Saut dam, French Guiana - Nt197 P3 | ecosystem: Host-associated > Arthropoda: Insects > Digestive system > Gut ... | reverse complement strand
CGTTAGCTGCTCCCGCGGCGACATGCCTGTTTTGTTGTCATGGCTCTCAGGGGCATAAGAGGCGCTTTCAGAGAGGCTGCCCACCCTGACCATAAAAAATTCGTCAAGGTTGCTGGTAAATATGGACAGGTACTTCAGCCGCTCCATCAGCGGCGTATCTTCACTGTTCGCCTCTTCCATGACACGTTCGTTGAATTTGAGCCACGAAAGCTCGCGGTTTTGCATACATCGGGATATATCTGTTTTCTCCGCCTGCGGCATATCGGTCCACCTTCGATACAGCAAAAAACGGACAGGAAAGCCTCCGGCCCATCTGCCGCCTATTGAAATAATGTTGAATAATCAGCGATCCAACATAACGCTATGTTAGCATAAGCGCGTTAATGTGTAAATATAGCCATATGTAAAATTTAGGTAAAGAATCGCCAACCGCTAAAATTTACCTCTGATATACTTGTCCAGCAGCTCGGTGCGCGGGTTGTAGAACATATCATGCGTACTGCCGGCCTCGATAATTTCCCCGTCGTAGAAAAACGCTGTATAATCCGAAATCCGGCGAGCCTGCTCCATGTTATGCGTCACTATGATGATGGTGCATTCTTTTTTCAGTTCGACAAGCATGTCCTCTATTTTTAGCGTCGCAATGGGGTCAAGGGCCGAGCAAGGCTCGTCGAAAAGCATGATCTCCGGCTCGAGCATCAGCGCCCTCGCTATGCACAAACGCTGCTGCTGACCGCCTGAGAGCGCAAGCGCCGTTTTGTCCAGCCTGTCTTCGATTTCTTCATATAAGGCGGCGACCTTTAATTTCTCGACCGCTTTCTCTCGGAAGCCTTCGAGTTTGCCCCTATAATGCTCGCGGAGGGGCAGAAGCATGTTTTTCATTATGCTTGTCGGCAGCGGGTTTGGCTGCTGGAAAATCATCCCGATTCGTTTGCGCAGCGCCATGACACGGCTTGCCGTTTTTATGTCATAAACGCTTTCGCCCGCTATCTCTATAGAACCATCCAGTCTGAAAGATTTTACGAAGTCGTTCAGCCGGTTTATCGATCTGAGCATAGTCGTTTTCCCGCAGCCAGACGGCCCGATAAATGAATAGATGCTGTTTTTCGGGACGTCAAGGCTCGCGTTTTTGACAGCATGGTTATTCCCGTAAAAACAGGAGGCGCCTTTTATGCTGATATGCGCGCTATAGTTTCCTTCCGTAATTATACCTCCCCGGTTGCCTTACTCTTTACACTTTATACCGGCGTCTGGATTGCCGCGCCGCGTATCGCGGCTCGCAATGACGGAGCGCTAGCCACTACCTTTCAACTTTCCTCTTTCAACTGTCAACTGTCAACTGTCAATTGCCAACCGCCCTTTTCCGGCTTTGCCGATGACTGCCGCTATGATGTTCAACAGGACTATCACGGCGATAAGCACCAGCGAAGCTCCAAAAGCGACGTCGAACCGGTTGCCCTCTCCTGCCGGCGAAGTGTAATAGATATACGTCGTCAGCGTGCCTCCGCCGCTCTTGAGCGTCGACAGCCAGTTTTCCGGCGAGTACCACGGTTGGTTGCCAGTCATCCTCACAGAGCCGCCCAGCGCCAGCCAGACTATGGCAGTGTCGCCTATTATGCGCCCCATGCCCAGGATGACGCCCGTAACAAGCCCGTCGCGCGCGGCCCTGAGGACGACTTTGCTTATCGTCCTCCATTTCGTAGCCCCGAGCGCGAGCGAAGCGTCGATGTATGAAACCGGGACCGCTTTTATAGCCTCCTCCATGCTCTTGATCACAAATGGAAGGACCATTATTGCCATGGTTATTCCCGCGACAAGGAAGCTGCGCCCATACGAGCGTATTGTCCCTTCGACGATAAGCGACTCGTCGACCGTGTATTCCCTCGAATCCCCGGAATCGATGATCTCCCATTCCTCAAGTCCCAGCGAATCCCAGACGGCCTCTTTAGTGCAGTCAATAAATTCAAGAGGGTACTCCCCGCCTACTTTGATAGTAAATGACCCGCCCTCGGTTTCCACAGCGACCTCATCGCTCGTCACGCCGCTGAATAAAAGAGCTTCGTCGAACGCCGCCTTCACCGCCTGCGCATATTGGACGGCGTCCATCCCGAGGTCTTGGTCAGTTTCAAAAACTACGTCGATGAACGCATCGCCGTAAATATATATCATCAACGCCCCGTCGAGCGTGTTTGACCTCGTATCGACGACCGTGCTCAAAAACCCCATCTGCGGCAGCGTGAAAACTACCAGCGCAAAAAGCGCTATGACTACCGTCGGCACCCCGGAAAGTATATCAACGGCGCTTTTTACAAGAGTCCTGAAAACGCCTTTTTTGGTGTAGAAGCACAGGTAGATGGCTGTAGCGAGGGAAAAAGGGAAAGATATTACGATGCCGATTATCGTCAGTATGAACGTGCCTATTATCGGAGTCAGTATGCCGCCCGAAGCCGCGTCAATGGCGGACGGGTTTGGCTCCGTTATTAAAAATTCTATAGAGAGCATTTTCCATCCATAATTCCACACCACGATAAAGATGAAAGCTATAACGCACAGGATGATCCCCATCGAGATGTATGAGTAAACCCTGCCCGTAATGTCGAAAGCCAGATGGTTTTTTGGTTTATCAGTCATCATAACCCGCGCTTTTCCTCAATCTTTTTTCTATGATTTTCGCGCCGATGCTCAAACAAGCCCCTATCACAAGAAGAATCGCGCCGCACGTGAACAGCGCCGATTCCACGGCCATGGAACCCATAGCCTCTGATTTATTGACTATGGCCGCCGCCAGCGGCAAAGTCGGCGCAAGGAAGTTCACGAACCCGAACGAAGCCGTCGGGAGTATGCCAAGCCCGCCGCACACCATTGACACCGCAATAGCCTCGCCTATGCCTCGCCCGGCTCCTAAAATGACGCCAGCCATGATGCCAGAACGCGCGCCCGGGAGCGTAATCTTGTATACCACCCTGAATTTGCTCATGCCGAACGCATAGCCAGTCTCCTTGCTGATATGCGGCACTGTTCGCATGGCGTCCACGGAAAGGGATACGACCGTCGGCACTATCATGAAAGTAAGGACTACCACCGCGGACAGCATATTCCTCCCGCTCATCTGGAAAAAGTTCAGGTATTCGATTTGCATGTCAACTGTAACAAACAGCCGTTCGACCAGCGGAACGACTGTTATGAGGCCTATGAGGCCAAAAATGACCGACGGCACCGACGCAAGCAGCCTGACCATCGCGACAAGCACCGTTGAGAAGCCGCGCGACGCATACTCGCTGATAGCTATGGCCGAACCAATCCCGATCACCGTAGCGAATACCAGCGCCGTCAACGTAGTGGCAAGCGTCCCCACTATGAGCCCGAGCATCCCGAATTCCAGCATAGGCTCAAAGTCTGAGGACGCGAAAGCGTCCCTTATCTGCCGGTCAAAACCTCCTTTTGTCAGGATGGAGGCTCCGCTGGCTTTGATGACCGGAAACGCCTTGTAAAACACGAATATGAATATGAACAGTATCGCAGCCACGCTGACCGCAGACAGGATGTAAATCGCTGTCTGCGGCAGGATGCCTCTTTTTACGAGCCTTGTTTTTCCCAATCCTTTATCACTATACAAGCGGTACGTAACCCTCTCTCGATACTATGCTCCTCTGGCACTCAAGGCTTCTCAGATAGTCGATGAATATCGCAGTCATGCCTGTGGCGCGTCCCCTCGTGCATACGTAGAGCGCCCTGCTCATGCCATAGGTCCCGTTATTGACCGACCCGGCCGACGGGGTCGTGCCGTTGAGCTGCAGAGCCTTGACAGAGCCGTCCACAAAACCTATGGAATCAAACCCTATCGAGTTCGCGTCCCTCGCGACAGCTTGAAGCATCAACGCTGAAGACGCGTGCGGCGTCGCCCTGTCAGCGACAGAGTTCCCGCTGCCGAGAAGAAGATCGTTAAGTGTCGACAGCGTTCCCGAACCTGTCTCCCTCGTCATAAGTATTATGGGGGCGTTGTTGCCGCCAACTTGGTTCCAGTTCGTAATCGCGCCTGTGAATATGTCCCTTGCCTGATCCTTTGTGAGGTTCCTCACGGGGTTGCTGGGATGTACTATGAGCGCGATGGCGTCTTTTGCGATCTCGTAGGTGTTGAGCGTCCTCATCTCGGTGTCTGTCAGTTCGCGCGAGCTCATGCCTATGTGCACGCTGCCGGACCTGGCGTCATTTATCCCCGTTCCCGAACCGCCACCCGAAACAGTTATCGAAAGACCTGTGTTCATGCCGATGAGCTTGTCCGCGGCGGCCTGCGCTATAGGCTGCGCTGTCGTCGACCCGCTTATCGTCAGCGTTCCTGACATCTTTGTGAAATAGTCGATAGTCGCCGTCCTCGAAGACGCGTTGTAGTTGACTGTAGCTCCAATCGATTCCGCGAAAGCCCTTATAGGGACCAGCGTCGAACCGTCGATGATCTGCGGCGCTTCTTCAAGCGTCTTTCTCGCCCCGTTTACCGTGAAGTCCTTTGAGTTTATTGTGAATACGACTGTGTATGCCGCCGTGGTGATTGTGGCGGTCCTGTTCGCCGAGTTCCAGCCCACATCGGCGCCGAGCGTCTCTGATATGATACGCAGCGGGACGAGCGTCACGCCATTGACGACGCGGGGCGGGACGGACGGACTTTGCCTGTTGCCGTCGATTATGAGCGTTATGTCGCCGCTTGCGGCGAACGCTGCCCCTACCGGGAGCGCTGCCGTCATAAGGACAAGCGCGAGGATTATTGCGACCAGTTTCTTTTTCACGTTTTTTGCTCCTTTTACATAATTATTTTGATATATTTGAGTGGTTTGCTGGCGCAGTATGCTTTTCAGCTATTTAAACTCTTTACGGTATCATGTTGATGACTGATTGCGGTACGTAGAAATTACCGCTTTGATTAACTATGACACTGTTGATGATCAGCTTTGAGCCATTGAGCAGGACAAAGTTTTTATTCTCCATTATCGTGAGCGTCACGCTGCCTTTCGTGACTGTCAGTATCCCATTTGACGGCACTTCGGTAAAGACGTCGATCTCGGCGCCTTTCGCCTTGAACGCCGGTATAGCTTCGACGAATATCTGCTTAGTGACCTGCTCAAGGTCTATGCCCCACACCCCGGCGCATATAAGGGCGATATCTGTATTGTCGAGCGTGCCTGTTATCCGTCCGTCGCCGGGCAGGTACGTGTATAGCGTGACCTCCTCGCCGGTATGCCCTGTGGTCGTCCAGCCGAGGTGCGCGCGTTTCGATATCATCGGGCCAACGGTGTAGTTCATGCCGCCCTTGTCGTTTTCGAAGCGCTCTTTGATCTCAGCGATTTCTTCGGCGGTAAGGTCGTCGATACCGTAGTAGGTTTTCATGACTTCAGCTATGTTCGTCGCGTCTTCATCTATAACGCTGGCTATGCCCTCGCCCGTGAGCGTGGCGCTCATCAGCGGCGCCAAGAACTTCGGCACAAGATCCCTCGAATAGCTTGAATCTGTCGAAGAGTCGCCAATCGTGATGCCGCCGTTGCCATGGTCGCTCATTATAAGCAACATCGTGTCCTGATTCGCTTTCGCGTAGTCAAGGGCGACTTTGACGGCGTCGTCAAACGCTAGGATGTCGGAAATCAGCCCGATTGGGTCGTTCGCATGGGCTGCCCAGTCAATCTTCGAGCCCTCTACCATGAGGAAGAACCCGTTTTCGTTTTGCGACAGCAGTTCGATGGCCTTGTCCGTCATTTCAGCCAGCGACGGTTGTTCGGAAGTATCGTCATTCCTGAGCGACGTTATACCCTGCTGCCTGTCCATCTCGTAAGCCATGGCGTCCCTTGCGAACATACCCCAGATCGCGCCTTCGCTCACTTGCGACATCTCTTCCCTGGTCGTCACATAGTTGTAGCCCATCTTTTTGATTTCGCCTAGGATGTTCTCATTGTCCGCGCGGCTCGCCAGATACATAGAGCCGCAGCTAAGGACGACGTCGAGCCCGTTGTACGCCTGCTGCTCGCCGATCACGTCATATCTGCTGCGGTCGTTTATATGCGCGCTGTATCCCGCCGGCGTCGCATGTTGGATGTTTGACGTCGCGACCAGACCAGTCGCTTTGCCGATAAGGTTCGCGCCCTCCAATATGGTCGCCACAGGCACGCTATCCGGCGTCACGCCTATGAACTTGTCGAAAGTCTTAATGCCGCATGCGTACGCGGTCGCGGCAGGCGCCGAGTCCGTGATAGCTCCGACCCCGCCCTCGGCGTCCTGCCAGAACGTCCTCACCATGCCGCTGGCAAGTTCGTCCATCGCGAGCATTACGCTGGTATCTACCTTGCCCGTCTTAGCGTCGTACGCTCTATACCATCTGGAAAGCGCCACGCCGTCGCAGCTCATGCCATCCGGGATCATCACGATAATGTTTTTGATTTCATCATTGCGAAGCTTCGCGTCTTTCGCATTTAACGCTACTGCGCCTGTTGCCTGCGAAAGTATCAGTACGATTACAATGAAAACTGTCAGAAATTTCGCCGCTGTTCTTTTACCCATTTATTTTTACCCTCCATTATATTTTAAGAGTTTAATCTGATGTATTCTCTCCAAGTTATGTAAAATCCACCATCACTCCAGTGTAAGAACTATGTAAAAAACAGCCGGGGATAGAATGACGCCGTAAATAATGGGTAAAGCTCGCTAACATCCTAATAAAAAAATGAAAGCCGCCCAAAAGGCGGCTCGTAGACAGGGGTGAGACAGGGGACGGTTCTCTGTCTTATTTTGATACCCGAGTATAAAGCTAGGCTTGCTGACGCAAAATAAGACAGAGACCCGTCCCCTGTCTCGCTTCCTGATCAGCAACCCCCCTGACCCCTGCCCCCTTCCCCCTGACCCCTAATTTCCTCTTTACTTCCGGCCTCCGTTGCAATATAATGATGTCCACGCTTTCAAAGGAGTACCTGATACATGCAGGAAACAGAAAAGAAAAAGAATTTTCTCACGGGCGCTGCGATACTTGCGGCGGCGTCGATATTTGTCAAGATAGTCGGAGCGATTTACAAGATACCCATCATGAACGTCCTGGACGACGCCGGAAAAGGGATATTTCAGGTATCATACAATGTCTACACGCTGATGTTCACAATATCGACCGCAGGAATACCGGCCGCGCTTTCCCGAATAGTCTCCTCCGCTGCCGCGACCGGGAAAAGCGGCCTCGTCAAAAGATACTTCTCCGTATCGATGCCGGCGTTCATCCTGATCGGCGCGGTCGCGATGGCCGTAATGTTCCTGTTCGCGGACACATTCGCGGAATGGATGCACAACTCTATGGCGGCGCCCGGCATACGCGTGCTGGCGCCCGCCGTGTTTTTCGTATGCATCATATCGGTCTACAGAGGATACGCGCAGGGCTTTGAAAACATGATCCCGACGGCCATGTCTCAGGTTGTCGAAGTCATTTGCAAAGCCGCGTTCGGCATTATAGCCGCGTTGTGGCTCGTCGCGAGGAACTACGATTCGCCCATTGTATCCGCGGGCGCCATCATGGGTTCGACGATAGGCCTCGGCCTGTCCGTGCCGCTGCTGGTGTGGTACAAAAGGAGGATCGACAGAGGGCTCCCGGATGAAGGCGGCGCCGGCTCTCTGCCCGGAAAACTGCGCGTCTTTGGCGAGCTGATGAAAGTGAGCATCCCCATCACGCTCAGCGCGTCTTTCATGTCGATCATGACGGTTGTTGACAGCAGCGTGATCCTCGGCAGACTCCAATCCGCGCTTCATCTCTCGGAACACGCCGCCAGCGAACAGTTCGGCCTGTACACGCTGGGGCTGACGATATACAATCTTCCGCCCGCGATCGTAGTCCCCGTATCGGTCAGCATAATACCGGCTATCGCGGCCGCGCTCGCGAGAAAACGCGAAGGCGAAGCCGGAACGATCATGCAGTCTTCGGTCAAACTCGTAAATCTGATCGCCATGCCCGCGGGCGCGGGGTTGATGGTACTCTCGCAGCCGATACTGACGGCGCTGTACAACGACTCGCGCCAGATAACGGCGACGATCCTCACGATACTGGGCGCGGCGTCGTTTTTCGTATGCCTGCAATACATCACAACGGCGATCCTTCAGGCAAACGGCCATGAACGCGTCGCGCTGATGACGTTCCCGATAGGCGCGGTCATCAAAATACTCATAGGCTACTTCCTTTCCGGGAACCCGAATATCGGCATTGTCGGTTCCCCAATCGGCACGCTTGTGTGCTTTATCATCATTTCCGCGTTGAATATAGCGTTCATCCTTGCCAGAGTGAAGGAGAGGCCAAAGTTTGCGGTCGTATTTATCAAACCGCTTTTCTGCACGGCTGTTATGGCGGCAGCGGCTTTTCTGTCTTATAAACTTCTCAGCAAGGTAGGCTCGAACGCGATAGGCGACGGGCGTATGGCGGTCGCCGCCTATCTTGCAGGGGCGATCCTGATCGGCGTCGTCGTCTACGCCGTGCTCATAATCGTTACCCGCACTATCACAAAAGAAGACATGGCGCTTGTCCCCAAGGGGGAAAAACTGGCGCGCCTGTTAAGGATCAAATGACCGCTCAAATTCGCGAAACTGTGAGAAATAAGTGAAAACTCAAGTTTTTTATGTATATTTTATTGAAAATTGAAAAATCGTCTTGCGGAAAGGGAAAAAGTATGGTAGATTTTGAAAACAAACCCGGTTACAACGTCTACGACTTAAAAAACCTCATATCGCTGCTGCGCGGGCCGGGCGGATGCCCATGGGATTCGGAGCAGACGCATAAGAGTATCCGGCGTAATATGCTCGAGGAAGCTTATGAAGCGGCCGAGGCCATAGACAACGACGACATGGAGCTATTGCGCGAGGAACTGGGCGACGTCCTGATGCAGGTCATTTTCCACGCCGACATTTCCGAAAAATCCGGGTCGTTCACTCTGGACGATATTGCGGACGCGACATGCAGAAAGCTGCTCCGCCGCCACCCGCATGTGTTTGGCGGCGTAAGCGCGAAAAACGGTGAAGAATCGCTCGCATCCTGGGAAAACGTGAAGCGTGAGGAAAAGTCCTTTGACGCGACCGCGGAAGAGATGCGCTCCGTGGCGCGAAGCCTTCCGGCCCTGTGGCGGGCGGAAAAAATTCAGAGCAAGGCTGCGAAAACCGGGTTTGACTGGCCTACGTGGGAGGGCGCAGTAGAAGCCCTGCACGAAGAACTGCGCGAACTGGAGGCGGCGATCGAATCGGGCTCCGGTGTGGAGGAAGAGCTGGGCGACTTGCTCTTTTCAGCAGTCAACACGGCGCGTTTCTTTGAAATTGACCCGGAGCACGCATTGGGCCTTTCCAGCGACAAGTTTATTTCACGCTTTTCGCGAATGGAAAACGCCGCGATTTCGCAGGGGCTGTCACTAAGCGAAATGTCCCTTGAAGAAATGGAAAACCTTTACCGCCAAACGAAGTTAGAGGAGTAATCTCTCCTTTAATATATTACAAAAACAAAGAAGAGAAATATTCAGGAGGAAATGTACTAAATGAAAAAATCAGAACTTATCAGCGCTATCGCAGCTAACTCAGGCTTGTCGAAGAAGGACAGCGAGAAAGCTCTTGCCGCGACGATCGATGCTATTACCGATGCGCTAATAGCAGGTGACAAGGTCCAGCTCGTAGGGTTTGGCATCTTCGACGTAAAAGAGCGCGCCGCACGTACCGGACGCAACCCCAAGACAAAGGAAGTTATCAACATTCCTGCGACGAGAACCCCCCTGTTCAAAGCGGGCAAGCCTTTAAAGGATGCTGTTGCGAAATAGCATTCGGATACAGTTCATAGACTGAATCGGTAGCGGCGCGGGAATCTGCGCCGCTATTAGTACGGGGTGGTGCGCCAGTTCGGCGCTGAGAATATAGTCGGTGGGAAGCCGACACGGTAAGGTCTAGCCAACCGCCGTTATCCAGCCTTGGAGCCGAAGCCGTGAGGCTAGGTTTAAGCGTAGGCAGGAAACCATGCGAGCCGTAATGCGAAAGCGTGAAGTGATTGAGCCTCGTTAGATAATTGAGTGGAAGCCGATGCCCTCACCTCGGCAGCAGGCAACAACGCCCGGACGATATGGCAAGGAAAGGGCGAGTTCCACCGGGGTCATAGAGCATGGCGAGCATGAGATGGTTATTCTCGGTGTACCTGGGAGGTCTCTAGCGTTCCCCAATCTTCCTGTGGGTATCCGCCACACAAGGAGCATTTCGTCCAAGGTGACAGAGAAGACGCTAGAGAAGTCGGATTCGCTCATAGTACCGAAGAAGCCAGTAATGACGGTGGAGGGAAGGGGCGGACATATAAACCGTCTTTGAGGACAAAACATCACCCACACTGGAGGTGGGCAAGCGATGGGAAATGCGTATGAGAAGATAGCGCAGCAAGCAGCGAGACACTCGAAAGTCCAGACCATCATGCACTATGTCAACAAAGCGAACTTGACAGAGGAACACAAACGGCAGAAGTGCGGCAAGGCAACGGGCATAGACGGGGCGAACAAGGGGAGCTACGACGAGGAACTGGAAAAGAACCTTGACGACCTAGTTGAGCGAATGAAGCGATTCAGCTACAGACCGCAACCCGTCAGACGGACGTACATCCCCAAGGTAGGAAGCGACAAACTGCGCCCACTGGGAATCCCCGCATACGAGGACAGGCTGGTTCAAGGCGTAATGCGGAGGGTACTCGACGAGGTATACAGGGAGAAGTTCTATGACTTCTCATATGGGTTTCGAGAGGGCATGGGCTGTCATCAGGCAATAAGCGAAGTGCAGAATATAATAGGCACAAGGAAAATAAACTTCGTAGTGGATGCGGACATTAAAGGGTTCTTTGACAACGTAGACCATGAGTGGCTGATGAGGTTTCTGGAACACGACATAGAGGACAAGAACTTTCTAAGGTACGTCAAGAGATTTCTGAAAGCGGGAATCATGGAAGACTTGACGCGCCACGAGAGCGACAAGGGAACACCGCAGGGCGGCCTGATATCACCAGTATTGGCGAACGTATATCTGCACTATGTGCTGGATATGTGGTTTGAGAAAGTGGTGAAAGGCAAGTACAAAGGTGAAGCCTATATAGTCAGGTACGCTGATGATTTTGTCTGTATGTTCCAGTACGAAAACGAAGCGAACGCATTCTACAAAGAGCTGATAGCGAGGCTTAGGAAATTCGGACTTGAATTAGCCGAGGACAAGAGCCGAGTCATACGGTTTGGGAGGTTCGCAAAGCAGAACGGCAAAGATGGGAAAACGGAGACGTTCGACTTTCTCGGATTCACGCACATCAACGGTGAAACACGTTCGGGCAAATACATGGTAGTCCACCGCACCAGCAAGACCAAGCTGAAAGCAAAGAAACAAGCGGTCAAAGAGTGGCTGAAACAGAATATGCACGGAAAGCCATCGGACACCATCGAACTGCTGAACAGAAAGCTAATCGGGCACTATCGATACTACGGAATTTCAGGCAACAGCGAGGGATTGAAGAAGTTCTATAGGTACATCGTAGACACGTTCCACAGAATGCTGAAGTGGCGTAGTCAAAGGGCGTATCTTACATGGGACAGATACTGGAGTCTCTTGAGGAAGCACCCGATAGCGAGACCGAAGATCTACGTGAACATCTGGAAAACTGCGTAAGGATTATATGAAGAGCCGCATGCGGGAAAACCGCACGTGCGGTTCTGTGAGGGGCGAAAGACGTAACCTCTCATACGAAGGCAATATTTCTCGAAAGAGAGGTGAACGTCGAGTTCGTCTACTCGACTTTTATGACTACCGCAAACATTAATGTAAGAACAGACGCGACCGTTAAAGCGAAAGCACAACAGATTTTTGAGTCCATCGGCTTAGACTTGTCCACAGCGGTTAATTTATTTCTTAAGCAAACTGTGAGAGCTAACAATCTCCCCTTTGTTATTGGCGCAGTCTATGCAGATTCGAATGATTCGCAAGCTACAAGCAGGAAGATACGACGTAAGCCAATGTATGGCTGTGCCAAAGAAAAGATTTGGATAGCGGACGATTTTGACGCACCGCTTGAAGACTTCAAGGAGTATATGTGATGGGATACCTACTTGATACACACGTTGCTCTCTGGGTGTTGAATGGCGAACCTATTTCTGAAAATGTTAGAAAAATCCTTGATGATGTTACGACGGAGGTTTATGTCAGTATAGCGTCTGCTTGGGAAATCGCAATTAAAATCAGCACTGGAAAGTTAAGATATTCCGGTGGCGTCAGATCCTTTCTTGAGGATACAGAATCGAACGATTTCATCATACTCGGGGTTGATGAAGCGCATGTTGAAATGGTAGAAGAACTTGAGTATCACCACCGCGACCCGTTTGATAGACTGCTCATTGCATCAGCAATTACCGAGAACATGACTTTTATATCTGCCGATGAGAACATCCGGAAATATGACGTGAGCTGGTTATGGTAGACTGTTACTTGCCCTATTTCTATGTTATGTCTATATTATACAATATTAATTCACACAATTCAACGAAGCAGAATGTATAGAGTATCTTAGTGGGGAACCGCGAACTCCACCCCACACGGCCACTAGGTTGGTGCACGAAAAGTCCATTCCTTTTCATGGACGATTTGTGCCTGCAGAAATCGGAAAGGAATGGACTTACAAATGATTATTATCGGCAATGGAACGCTTATCACAAGAGGTACGGAGAACAAGCTTATCGAGAACGGCTGCGTCGTCGTTGACGAGTCTGTAATCAAAGAAGTCGGCGACACAAAACTGCTCCGGGCAAAGTATCCGGACGCGGAATTCTTGGACGCTCGCGGCGGCGTGATAATGCCCGGGCTGATAAACGCGCATAACCACATATACAGCGCATTTGCAAGGGGACTTTCCGTCAACGGATATAACCCCGGTAACTTCCTTGAAATACTGGACGGCCTCTGGTGGACGCTTGACCGCCATCTCACCGTCGAGGACACATATTGGAGCGCGATGGCTACATATCTCGACAGTATAAAAAACGGCTGCACGACTGTGTTTGACCATCACGCCAGCTACGGCGGAGTCAGAGGCAGCCTTTTCGCCATAGCGGACGCTGCCGCGGAGCTTGGTGTGCGCACCTGCCTGTGCTACGAGGTTTCCGACAGGGACGGCGAAGAAAAAGCGCTCGAAGCGATCACCGAAAACGCAGAGTTCATCAAGAAGGCCGCGGGTGATAACTCAGATATGCTCAAAGGCATGATGGGCCTGCACGCTT
>Ga0082212_10008635_pt1 | contig 13269 bp, 10 predicted proteins | sample TergutNt197P3_FD_71548 | JGI IMG/M metagenome (GOLD analysis project Ga0082212, IMG submission 71548) | Neocapritermes taracua P3 segment gut microbial communities from Petit-Saut dam, French Guiana - Nt197 P3 | ecosystem: Host-associated > Arthropoda: Insects > Digestive system > Gut ... | reverse complement strand
AAAAATAACTTGAAGCTTAAGCCGCTCGTTACGCACGCATTTTCGTTTGACGACGCCATAGACGCGTTCCATTCGGCCGCCGGCCTGAACGACACGAAAATAAAAATAATGATTGAAATGGATTGATTAATAAATGCCTTTATTAAAATGGATTAATTAATAAACGCCTATATTAAAATGGGTTGATAAATAAATGCCTTTATTAATTTAGTTTTTATGCCGCCAATCCATTAGTCGCCGCCGGCTGTCATGCCTTCAATTTTCGCGAGGACGCGCCGCTTATCCTCGCAACGCCCGACTATTAATTCGGCCATTTCTTCGGCTAATTGTTTCTGACGCGGGTTATTAGCCGTCGCCTTTTTTATCCACCGGCTATGTAAGCCGCCCAAGCCGGTGAACGCGCCCGCGATGGCGCCGGACATTGTCGCGATGGTATCGGCGTCGCGCCCGAAGTTCGCTCCGTATTCGATTGCCTTCGCGCAATCGCCGCCGGATAGATAAAACAGGGCGAGCGCGACCGGCACGGTTTCGCGGGAGTCGCATATAATATGATAGAGTTTTTCTTTTTCATAGTATAGCCTGCGGAACTCCGAATACGAGCCCGCTTCGCGCGCAAGCGAAAGGGCGCCTGCTATTTTGGACTTCATGACTACGGCGCTTTTCGGGTGAAGATATTTTGACGAAGCCTCGAGGACGGACTCTACCGTAGCGTCGGGGCTAAAAGCCTCGGCCACGGCGGCGGCAATCGCCGAGGCGCCGTCGCGGCAGAACGAACTGCAGCCCGAATGGATAAGGCCGGCGGCTTCGTAAGCTTCGGCCGCAGCCGCGCGCGGGTCGCATGCGTTGACGATGCCGATCGGCGATATCGCCATCGCCGAACTGGACGAAGCCATATTGCCATACCCCGCGTTTACCGGCAATTCGATCCCATCCTGAATTTTATGATACATGTTCCGGACAGGGACGAAAAATAAATTATAACATTCTGGATGCCTAAGAAACGATTCGGCAAAACCGTCCGCGGATACATGGCCGCCATTTTTTATAAGGGCTTCGCAAAGAATCGTCTTAATGGCGGAATCGTCAGTCCCCGAACCGTCGAAATCGTCGATGTACCCCTTTTCCTTTATAATGCGTTCATAGTCCCAGCCTTCCACCGGCGCGCCCATCGCATCCCCAATAAGCCCGCCAAGAAGACAGCCATACGCTTTGTTTTTTATCGATTCTTTATCCATATTATATCTCCTCGCTCATATTGGCAGGGCGGCTACACGATATTTTCGCCCAAGAGTATCTTCGGCATTGTCGTCAGGCAGCGGTTCCATCTTTTATAAAATTTCTCCAAACCAGGTTTATACAAGCTCGCGTGGACTTCTTCGCTTTCAACAGCAAGATATAGCATATAAGTAACCTTGCCGACGTACCGGGTAAGCCGGATGGGCGGTTTGCCTTCCTTGACCGCGTTGAAGTCTTCCTGCCGGTGCGTCCGTTTGATATATTTTACGTCTATGACGCCGGGCTGCGATAAATAAAACTCGGCAACTTCCTTCATCAACGTTTCGATCTCATCCTGTTTGTCGATCTTCGCTTCGTAGATGCAAATTTCATTGAACATAGTTTTCATCACCTCTTCAAGAATAAATAATTATAGCTGGAATGATACTCATTTTTATCGTGTGTTGCAAGTTTACCCATATGATTGTGGTCATAGTTGATTTTATTAGATATATGATATACTAACTAACGATTTGTATGTCATTTTTATATTGATTTGAGGTTGATATGTCCGAGTCAAAGGATTTTTCATTCCTGCATTTTTCCGATCTTCATAACCATAAGGATAAAAGTTTTAACATGACGATCCCGCTCGATCGCCTGATTACCTTTTTAGAAAAGAATAAGCGCCGCCTGCATTGCGACTATGTATTTATTACGGGAGACGTTGCCAACAAATGCGACTATACGGATACGCAGGCATATATAAAAAAACTGATTGGGGCTATCGAGTTTCGCCCCGGTAAAGACGTTCAACGTGTCTTCTGGGCTGTGGGCAATCACGACGTCAAGCGCGGCAGGCTGAAAAGGGAAGGAATAATACATGGCATCAGGAAACCCGACGCCGATCCGGCTGCTGCTTTTGAAAAGGAAATGAATAACGACGAGTCCAGGATGATACTGACGCAGACCGGAATGAGCGAATATTTGGGGATGTATCAGGATGTATGCGGGTTTGAATACCCTTTCAAAGAAATATCCGACGCGCATAGATTCTTCCCGTGCCCCGAGTTAAACCTTTTTGTTTTAAACACATGCCTGATTTCGTGCGACGACGACGATTACGGAAAACTGTTTATCGCGGAAAACAGGCTGTATACCTTGTTCGATAAAGCGCGACCGGGTTTGCCGACCATTGCAATCGGGCATCACGGAATCGAGTTTTTGCATCCGACAGGACAGGCAAATCTTCGGAACATATTCGAAAACCGCGTGGACATGTATCTATGCGGCCATTCGCATCGCGTAGGCTACTCGTCGTTTGATATGGAGCCGGAGTTCCATCAAATCACATGCGGCGGCGGCGTATTGGACGGGTACTCGAAACTCGTATTTATGTTTGGCGAGTATAGTTCAAAGACCGGTACGGTCGCTATCACGCCGTTTAGTTTTTATAACGACGGCAACCAAAAATGGGACGAGGATTTTAGGCTGCACGGAAAATTAACGGCAAATAACCATAGTTTTCGGTTTTCACGCCTTGGCGTCGGCGGCGGAACCATAAGCGGCGGTAACGGCGAGGGCGACGGGGGCGACGGTAATACCGGGGGAGGCGATGCAAAATTAGATAAAACTATTACACAAAAAATGTTGTTCGAAAAATCTAACAAACATTATGAGCGCATGACCGGCCAAGGCGGCCGGTTCGCGTATTTATTACATGACGATATGCTCTTTGCCGGCGTAAAGTCAAAAATTTTCGAAACGACCGCTTTGCGCAGACCGGGCGCGCATATATGGGACGAAAATGGACGGGTTGCAAAAAATGAAGAGCGTGTAGCGGAACGCCGCGAGGGGCAGCGGCATGAGGGCCAACCGCATGAGGAGGAACAAAACGAGCCGCAAAAAGAGAAGCAGTATGAACAGCAGCAAAACGTCGTAGATTGCGCGCTTAATACAAATGAGTCGGTTCTTTTCATCGGAGAAGGCGGCATGGGTAAAACCATGTCCCTGCTGCGCATATGGCGGCACGAAACCGTTTCCGACGAAGCCGATCGAAAACTTCCGATTTATATACCGCTTAACGATTACAACATAGACGGCGCCCCAGGTTTTATACATCAATATGTATTAGATAACTATTTTATCGATCTTAAGCGCGACATTGATGATATCAAAACAATACTGCTCCTGGACGGGTTCAACGAAATCACGAGGGAAAGCCGATCAATAGTCAGCGAAATACACTCCCTTGACGGGCGCGAAAACGTTCAAATTGTAATGACGTCCAGGTATGACTTCAGGACGGCGTTCGGGTTTGATAAATTAGCCGCTTTTGAATTGCAACCGCTGAGCGCAGACACTGTCAATGATTATCTGCATAAAAACAAACTCGTTCAAATACCGGAAATGATAAATATTTTGCAAAACCCTATGATGCTGACGTTATACGCGGGCACATCGCTAAACCGCCTGCTGATTGAACGCAGGTTCGAAGGGCTATTCGCTTTTCGTGACAATCATACAGTCGCCGATATTATGCACAATTACATAACTTGCCAAGTGGGTAGACATGCGTTGGACAACGCGCCAGAAGATATGATAGCAACGGCATTTGTATTAATGCATATAGCGCCGTATGTCGCCCACGAATTGGAACGCGACGGCCGGTTTTCGACGCCAAAAAAACAATTGAGCGATATTATAGCGGAATATTTAAGAAAACACGGGGAAGTAGATTTTGAATGTACGCAAAACGAGTTGGCGAACGTTTTACTAAAAATGAACGCCACAAATAGTTATCCGTATTACGGCGATGCAAAAAAATACGCGGGTTTAATGACAAACGTACACCACATATTCATCGATGAGGATTTAAATTATGTTTTCAGGCACCAATACTTCAGGGACTTCCTATCCGCGTCATATATCAAATCAATATTGGAAAACATTTATTATTCAACAGATAGTATGTTGCCCGACGTAATAGACGCAAGGGCCTACACGCCGGCTATCGCAAAAATGCTGGGCGATTATCTGGACGAAAATAAAAACGAGCAATTATCTATTAAAAAAACGGCCCTGCATAGAATTGTGGACGCCTTACGAAATAAAAAGAATGATCCGTCAAGCCGCGCGCTAAATAATATAATCAATATATGGAAAGAATCGAGGCATGGCCGAATAATAGGCGAGGATCTTAGCAACCTCGATTTATCTGATATTCAAATGAACGGTATAAAATTATCGAGCAATTTCGGCGCAACAAAATTTGACGGGGCAAAAGTATCACAAAATAGCTTGTTACCGGTAGGGCACAATTTAAGTGTCACCAGCGCGTCGTACAGCCCCGACGGCAGGCATATCGTTACCGCTTCAGCTGATAAAACCGCTCGGATATGGGACGCCGATACAGGCGGCCTTGTCAGGGCGCTAGAAGGGCACAATGATTGGGTCAGAAGCGCGTCGTACAGCCCCGACGGCAGGCATATCGTTACCACTTCAGATGATAACACCGCGCGGATATGGGACGCCGATACAGGCGGCCTTGTCAGGGCGCTAGAGGGGCACAATTTAAATGTTAAAAGCGCGTCGTACAGCCCCGACGGCAGGCATATCGTTACCGCTTCATCTGATAACGCCTCGCGGATATGGGACGCCGATACAGGCGGCCTTGTCAGGGCGCTAGAGGGGCACAATGATTGGGTCACCAGCGCGTCGTACAGCCCCGACGGCAGGCATATCGTTACCGCCTCAAATGAATTGATCATATGGGATGCCGAAACGGGAGAACGTATTTCAACTGTTCCGTTCTACCCCGGTTTACACATACTTGGCTGTTCTTTTAAAAACGCGGTGTTTTCCAGCGAAGCCCTCGAATCTGCGGTCCGGCAACATGGCGGCGTATTTTTCTATACGCATCTCGAAGGCATCTATGCTAAAAGTATTTTTCATTTATCTGATATAAATATAAATTTCCCATACGGCGTCTCTAAGAATCTTATAATCACCGGTAAAAACGGTAGCGGAAAAACGGCGTTATTAAACTCGATAAATAGATGCGTAAAGGAGTTTAAGGAATACGAAGACAGGAGCAGCGTTTCAACTAATGAGCTTACACTAAAATTTTTTAATGATAATACCGACTCATTTGCAAAAGAGTTGCGATTATATTTCAAATCCGAGAACATGACGTATCATTACTTTTCAGTAGACGGAAGGCATATTGACAGTAAGTTAAATAATTTATCGTTGTATTTGCTTGGATTACAAGTTAATATACTAAATAAATCCGTAAATAGTCTAGAATCTGTAAATAAACTTAATTCCTTTGAAATAATTTTCCAAAAACTTTTGGAAGATTTGGGTGTGCGTATAATTTTTATGAACGAAAATGTATATCTTAACCAATCAGGGATAAACCATCCGCTTGCAACTTTACCGCACGGTTACAGATCCCTTCTCGGAATTTTCGGCACGCTTCTAATGTCGATTCACGATCAAGGCGGCGCACCTGAAACCGCCAGGGGTTTAGTGCTTATCGACGAACCTGAGTTACATTATCATATAGCAATTCAAAAAATGTTCTATCCATGCTTAACAGAGTTGTTCCCGCATATTCAATTTATCATTGCATCTCATTCACCATTTATAATAAACTCCGTCGGCGACGCTTTCGTATATGACCTTGAATCAAAACAAATGTTGGTTGACGTAAATAGCAAAAATAATCTACCAGGATGGTCAATGTATGAAATTAATAAACATATATTAGGAGTAAATAGTGATAACTCAAACGAAGTACGGATGCTATTGAATAAATACGACGAGGCATTAAATAATGAAGATTATGACCAAGTAATGCTGGAGTATAGAAAAATAACTTCAATTCTTTCAGATTCAAATCCATTAAGGAATGTTCTACGAAGACAAATGATGCAATTAAAGGAATTTAACGATGATTAAACTGTCAAGGCCCGATAAACCAGCAGAACTAGTAAAAAATGAAGAAATACTACTTAAAAAGTATATTAATGCGCCAAAGGATAAAAAACCGCCAGTTTGGAGAAAAGACTACATAGTTAACGAATTAAGTAAAATGACTCACGGAAAATGCGCCTACTGTGAAAACTTTGTTCGCTCTTTGGAAGTTGAGCATTTTTTTTGCAGGCATAAACATGAGAATAAAGTTGTAGAATGGGAAAACTTACTGCCAATATGTCATGATTGTAACAAAAATAAATCAAATCATGATTGTGATGCCGAACCAATAATTAATCCTACTATTGATAATCCAAAAGATTATTTAGGTTATAGAGGCGGACGTTTTTATAGTAAAAATGGGAATATGAAAGGTAAATGCACTATTACATATTTAAAATGGGACGTTACTGATTATTTTTGGAAAATTCATGCAGACATATATGATACTATTAATGCTTATATAGACGGTTGCCTTGAAAAATAAAAAACATCGCACACGAACCACCTGTTGAAAAAGTGTTATTACGTAGATGGGTAATTAATATGTTTAAATTAACGCAAGACGATAATAAATATAGCGCTTTATATGCGTCAGAAATATTTGGACATTATAATTATAACTTCCTAAAAACGCAACTAAAATCGAATAAACTTTGGAATAAAGAACTGATATCTTTAGAAAATAATGCAAAAAAAATTTCATTATATGAATAAATAATACGGAACGTCAAATTGTAATATACTATGTATTGATATTGTCACAGATATAGATAGTATTTATTAACTCATGTGTAGCCTTCTTGTTATTATAGCGGTATCCGTTCTTTACGGTGAGAACGCGACGCTTCCGCCAATATCCCTAAAAACGATTGACGATGCTTTCCGTGATGGCGATTATGAGCGGGCGTATAACGAAATCCGCGAAAATGAAAAGCAGGCGAAAGAGATGCAAGTGGGCTTTGACAAATCTTATCCGGGCGAACTGAAAGCAGAAAACATCGACGCAATCATTGAAAAGGCGAAATCGAAACGAAGCGACATTGACGCGAGGTAAACAGGAAGATCGCACATTTGGAATCTGCGCCGCGAATGACATAATGGTAAAAACGGGGCGCGCGGCTATAGTCTATCTCACAGGAGACGCACACTGCGATTTTAACCGGCGTCGATCTCTATGATTCCGGCAGGCGTTTCGAGCAAATAGTTTTCACGATATAGCCGCCGATATTATGGATTTTTATGGCGATCTACTCCATAATGGTATCATTTGCTAGACAGCCGTTTGCTGATATCCGATGCGCTGTATAGAACCCTTACGACATTAACCGTTTCGCCTTTAATAACAAAAAAAACCGTATACTTATCTACAATCAAAGGCCGGAGACCTTTAGAATGTTCCGGTTCTGAATCCATGACCTTTATCCGCTCCGGCATTATTTCCAACGTTAAAATGGCGTCTGCAATTCTGTCATATTGATTTACGGCAGCCAAAGGAGCTTGAAGCGTATCAGTAATGTATTTATAAATATTTTCTATGTCCTCATTTGCTTTATCCGAAATCAAGACTTCATAATGTTTCATCAGTACGCCCTTCCCTGAATTTCATAAAAGCCTCTCTTGCCGAGCGTACCTTTCCGTTATCAATATCGGATAAACCTTCATCCAGTATATTCTTAATCTGTGTCGCACTCATTATGTCAGCATTAACGTTGTTAGGCGCTTTCGGTAATGTAACAGCAAAAGGTATCCCACCCGTCAGCATGACCTGCTTTAAAAACATATCAATCGCGGTTGCCATCGGTATTCCTAATTGGGATAGGACCTTTTCAGCAGAATTTTTAACTTCCGGGTTGATTCTGAGATTAAGTGTTGCAGTCTTTTCCATATCACCAGCTCCTTTAGAGTATTGTAACGCATATGACGTTACAATGCAACAAGAGAGTTTCTGAGTCAGAATGCACAATTCTATTATCTTTTTTAAGCGATTGGAATGTGTCTTAGTTATCTTGAATTGAACGTCAAACATTTTGTTAGTCCGCTTCTGCTATCTATTTCTATGATTTCAACACCGATACCTCAATATCCGTATTTGTTTTCACTCAAAGGGCGGGTCGGACGCCGCCGGCGCACCTGCCCTCAGAAAGGTTCCCTTTTAATATGTTGTTGCCCTGTACGCCTATATTACCTTCGCCTATATGTAGACGGCTTCGTAGCCCACGCGGCCGGGCGTGCGGAACCACCACCAGGAATTCGCCATCGGGCCGATTACAATATCATATTCGTGTTCTTGGGTTTTGCTTTTACTTCTTGTTGCCTTATCCTTTGGTCACGTCGATTTTGACGAAGTCATTAATCGTGCCGTGATATAACGTGATGATGTTCGCCATTATTTGTTACTCCCCGCCACCTTGATGGCAACGATTTTTTCGTATGCTTCACAGATGGTTGAAACGATTAATTTCAAATCTGCTTCAATGTTATTGAAAATGCTGCCCCATATTTCGTGGAAATTGAAAGTGACAACTCCGAATACAGTCTGATAAACTGTATCCGCGCAACATCATAAAACAAAGGTGTTGTCACAATGGGAGGTTATCAAAATAGGGCTAAGCCCGTAAAGTGGGTGCCCCTGCTGTAAAAAGCGTTGATAAAGAAGGAAAAGGCGCGACTATTAAAGTAATCGATTGCACGAAATAGATGGAGCTAGCAGAAGAAAGGCTGGCAACGATGTTCTATAACTATAATGTCAACAAATAAACCTGCAAACATACTCAAAAATTATTACATATTTGTAATCGCAATATGTCTTTCTCTATTATCATCATGCAATGGAGCCAGCAAAGAAGAAGCGGAAGCGCAACGATTATTCGAACATGGCGATTACCTCCAAGCCGCGCAAATATATGAAGCTATGGGACATCGTTATGAAGATTATTACAAATGTATTTTATTCCACGCAAAAGAACTATTTGGGTCAAAAGATTATGACCAAGCGATAGTTTATTTTGAGATAGTAAGGCAATCAGAAAAAAATTTAAAAGGCTCTGAATGGGTTGATCGTAGGAGTTATGTAAATGCACTTGAAGCTCTTATAAACGGAGACGACGAAAAGGCGTTGGAACTATTGACCCCCTTGGTTCGTAATTCAGGTTCGCTATTCGACTCGGCTAAATTGTGCGCGGAAATCAGATACCGAATACAAACGCCACAACGTGAAGCGGAAGAACGAAAACGAGAAGCGGAAGAATCGGAAGCAGTCTCAAGAGAAGAAGACTACGAAAGGCTGATGGCATATCTTGCATCAGCAGGTCTTTCAGAGTATTCCGGGCGAATAAACAAACAAAAGAAATTTGATGAAAATGTTATCTCTTTAGTCAGCGCTTTGGGCACTCGATTTCTTGATCAAGAATTAGCGGACTTAGTTGGAAACAATCGTTGCTATGCTGTTCTTTCGGCGATCATTCTGCGTAATCTTCCTGAATCAAGCCAATTTAGACAGATACCAAACGATTACCTCTCGGATGTAGAAAGAATTTCAACAATTGGCGCATGGTATGACACTCTGAGTATAGAAAACACATTACGGATGGCTTCGGCGTTGCCGGAATGGGAGTTTCCCGGAGAGTTTTCATATATTGAAGAAGCGTTAACCGAGATGGTGCAAACCTCAAGAGATACTTACGACAAAATGCTTTTCTATGCCGCCCTTATTTTTCTAGCTGATGATGATTTCGACTTGCACAAGTATTATCCTGATATAGACCAAAACAGTTTTCCCTTTAACACAAGAATTGAAATAAAACAAATACTCATGCAAGGATTGACAAAAAGAAATTTATTGCAACACGGGCCGAGCCGTATCTACACGCCTGATGAATACAACACATTAGTTAATGGCGATATAACTCCGGCGCCTATTGACGGGGGATATATTCGAGTTATTGATTTTTCTGGTATTCCAAGCAATGCAAAGAGAGACAGCTATATATCGTATCCTAAGAGTACCTATCTATTCGTGGCCACAAATCCAGCTCATGCGAGATTTATTGTTTTTGAAACATACTTAGCAGACAAAAGCTCTCAATATAACATTGTCGGATCTACGTCTAATAGAACCGTTCGTGTATTCACTCCGTCAGTTCGTGTAAAAATCGCCGATATGCTTACGGGAAAAATAATACTTGAAGAAACTCAAACGGCCGCGCTTTCTCCCGAATACTCTGTTCCATCGGATGTTTATGACGACTTTTACCCTACAAGAGAATTACAGAGCGACAAGTATATAGCCGCAATGATTTCTGTTGCTCCCATTAACGTAGATTAAAGATGGCGAATCCGTTAATACACGCGTTCACTAAAAAATAACATGTTTATCCGAGGCTGTGATATTTATGGATACAAATAAAACAATAACGGGAATGATTACTAGTATGATATGAGGGTAGTAGTAACCATTACATGAAATAATTCTAAATTTGACCGGAGCCGTATTATGAAAAATGGATTCAGGTTGTTATTTATATGCGCGCTAGTATTTTTCGTTAATACATTTTTTGCGGCGTGCGTTATAAACGCGGCGCCTGTCGCCGCTACTACCGCGGCTAAAACGACAATCGCGACTACGACGGCGAACGCAACGACGGCGCATACGACGACGGCGGTTACGACTAAGGCCGCGGAGCTAACCGCGACGACGGCCGACGCGGAATCGGCGCTAAAAAAATACGATACCGGCATAACATACAGCAATATGGAACTTACGCCCGATAAATACCTGAATCAAAACGTTAAGTTTACAGGTACGGTATTTCAGGTAATAGATGGCGAAGATCAAGTTAATATAATTTTAACTGTAAGAGACGGATTCGAACTGAAAAATCTGTTCTGCCAATATCCGAAAAGATTAATCAGCTCCCGTGTATTAACAGACGATTATATAACGATATACGGCTATTTTTACGGGTTTTATACATATGACTCGGTTGCCAGCGGGCCGTTAACGATCCCGGGAGTTATCGTGGAAATAATCGATCAGGACGCATCGCCCACTGCAGCGGCGACTACGGCGGCGGTATGGTTGACAACAAAAAGATGAAGGTTACCGTCGCCGTGGATTTATCGTACATTAATCTTTTCAACAGGAACATACAGAAATGCGTTCACTACGTCTTTTCCGTCTGTTGAGCCGTACAAATAACCGTAATATTCTATAAAAGGCAAATTGAAAACTTGTCTGTAACCGAATTGCGGCGCGAGGTGTTCGCTAATCCATTCTATCGGCGGCCGTCCGCCTTGCCATGGTTCAACGCCGAGGGCTATTGCGCTTTCATTTGTAATGTCAAGGCGCATATATTGCCCAGACGGAACTATATGCACATCAAATCCGTCAGGTTGATTTTTCGTGTTGACAAGATAAGCGAACATGGCGGCAGCAGGGCGTTCCGATGTGAGAAAATCAAAGTGAATAAGCGAATTCGACGCCGCTTCAAGCCGCCCGTTTATCGTGGCGGGATTTTGCGCCGAAAAATCGTCTGAAACTTTCCCCATGTCCGGCTCGTTCGTATTATTCATTGCAAATTCTATTTTCCCACACCAAAGTGTTTCTTGCCATTCCACAACTTCGACAGACATACCATTATATTTGAATGTATCAACGATTCGCTCCTGCGGATGTTTTATCGAAGCAGCAAACCGTGGTTGTACAGGGAGCAACAAATCAAACTGGTTTAATCTGTTATAACGGTTGGCTGTATCCCATTCCCAATAATTCAAGTGTTCTTCTATCCAACCGCACACGCCGTCAATGGTTCCCCAACGAAAGTCAAAACGGTCATTACCATCGACCCATGCATGAAGCGGTTCCCATCCTTCATCCCAAGCGCCCATCGGAATCATATGCGCGGCATATATTCCGCCGTTCAAGTGCTTTTTTACAAGCGGAGCGGGAATTTCCATATCATCGGGAATGGACACCCACCGCTCATACCCGTGAGCGGGGTCATCGTCATGTACGGCGTCGGGGTTGTTGAACCCGAAATTTCTCGCAGCTGGATATACCTCTTTTAAGTTGGATTTCTCAATAAAATCATCAATAATAGAACTTGCGAGCAATTCCGCATGATTTCCCTCTGCGTCTTGTCCGACAATGTGTATAGCCGCCACTGTCATCTGTGGTAGATATACAATCCGCACATCCCTTTCAGTGAGTTTATATAATTTTTCACTGGCCCTGTTCAACTCCTCCATCGACTTTTCCTCCTGTAATATGTTTTTTGGAAAAGAGAGGCTTTCCACAATGGCAAATATTGAACTGTCACCTAAATAGTCAAGCTGTAGCCGCACATTCGCTTTTTCACGGAGTTCTTTTACCAATCCGCTTAAAATTGACTTAACGGTTGACAATGCTGTGATTTCATCGTCCAACTCATTTATGTTCTGCTCGAAAACTTCTATCACAACTGCCGCTTCGCGGTTATTAAATATCTCATGGATTTGCTTAACGGGAACACGGAGTTTCCGTAATATGATGATTTGCCTAAGCCGGTGTATGGCATTTTCGTCATAAACCCTATAGGCATAATCATCCATGCGCTGGCTTTCTATCAAACCGACTTGCTCGTAATAACGGAGCATACGGCTTGATATGCCAAGTTTTTTTGAAACAGCACTGACAGTTTGGATTTGATACATTGTGATTAGCACCTCCTCTCAAAAATAAGGATAAAATACGACACGGTGTTCGTGTCAAGAGGAAATTTTTTTAATTTAAAATAAATCAATGTGCGTTCCAGTTCTCAAAAAAATAATTTCCTGGATATACAAGCTCCAGACGGTTTGCAATATCTGTCTGGTTTTGACGTCGGCGTCTCTGGTGGTGATACAGGTTTTCATGCGCTACGTCTTACAGTCTCCGCTCATGGGGATTGAAGAACTACTGCTTTTTCCCGTGATATGGATGTATATGCTTGGAGGGGCCAGCGCCTCCTGCGAAAGATCCCATATCGAGTGCGGTATCCTGACCCTCTACATCAAGCGACCTTTGACCATGAGCGTTTTCAACATGGTAAAATC
>Ga0082212_10008634_pt1 | contig 13271 bp, 12 predicted proteins | sample TergutNt197P3_FD_71548 | JGI IMG/M metagenome (GOLD analysis project Ga0082212, IMG submission 71548) | Neocapritermes taracua P3 segment gut microbial communities from Petit-Saut dam, French Guiana - Nt197 P3 | ecosystem: Host-associated > Arthropoda: Insects > Digestive system > Gut ... | reverse complement strand
AAGGATTGCTGTATGGGATGAAGCCCGGCGGGTGAGCCCAGCCCCTCGATGGTCTCGACCACAGCCCCCTGGACTTTCATGGCCGGGATCAGGCAGGAGTTGACTGCCTTCCCGTCAATTATCACCGTGCATGCTCCGCATTCCCCGCGGGAGCATCCTTTTTTCGTGCCGTGCAAGTGCAAATCATCTTTGAGGACGCTGATCAGCATTTGCCCCGGTAAAACCTTAATATCCATTTTTTCCCCATTAAGAGTGAACGTTACACGATGCTCCATGATTATATACCGCCTTTCCTTGTAATTTCGTCACAAGATTCCACCAGCGCTTTTTCCACCAAGGAGGGTAAGACGGCTAAACGGTATTCTTGCGAACCCCGGATAAAGCTGTCTCGGGGCCGGGCGTCCTTAACCGCCAGAACTCCCGCTTCGTGGAAGGCGTCTCCTGACGGCGCCTTGCCCATAAGATATTGTTCCGCCGCCGCCGCTCGTTGTGGTTTTGTCCCCACCGGGGCCATTACGATCCGTGCGTCTGAGATTTTTTGCTTATCCACGGTCAGTAGAACGCCAACGTTCAGCATAGGTAAGGCCAGGGCCTTCCTTTGCGCCAGCCGCACATAGGCGGAGCCCTGATTTTCCCGAGGCGCTATAAACTTGATTTCCGTAACGATTTCTTGCGAGGAATCCACCAACGACCGTCCTAAACCGGCATATGATTCCTCCGCCGGGATATCTCTCGCTCCGCTTATTCCGCATACAGTGATGACAGCGCCCAAGGCAGCCAGCATCACTGCGGCGTCGGCTGCCGGTTGAGCTCTGACGATATTGCCGGCCAAGGTAGCTGCATTTCTGATTTGAACCGACCCCACGGAGGCCGCCGCCAAAGCTAAAGAGTAGGCGTAGGTGCAAATTTTTTCGTCCGCCGCCGCTTCAGACATGGTGACGCCCGCCCCCATAGTCAAAAAGCCGTCTTTTAAGGCTATTTTATGAAAACCCTCCGTACGCGACACATCCACCAAAACTTCTGCGTCAAGTTCCTGATTTGCTTCGCTTACCATTAAATCTGTCCCGCCGGCAATCACCATAGCCTTACCGGCATACTTGTCCAATAGGGCGACAGCTTCCTCCGCACTCCTGGAAAACATATAGTCCTTGATCATATTCATCCCTTCCCTCGCTGAGTATTTTATAGTGGCCGTCCTCCATACAAAAAAAGTGTGTCAGCGTTTCACTGACACACTCATCTGTTTAAATAATATTCGCGAATAAAACCAAAAATGCGAACTCAAACAGGACGTGGTTCAGTGAAATACACAAAAACACGCCAAGGCCAAGCATTGATTACGGTAAACGATGGTTTCATATAGAACACATCCCAGAAATGATTGTTAATATCATAACAAGGTAAGGAGCGGATGTCAAGGTTTTTTTAGAAAAAATCCTTGCATTGTTGGATACGATACAGTAATATGGGGTTAGAAGAAAAGAGATTGGGAGGGAAATACCATGAAAAGCACATCCAAGAAACGCACATCCAAGAAACGCACATCCAAGAAACGCATATCCACCCTGCTCGTCCTAACACTGGCTTTAAGCATCTTCGTAGCGCTGCCATTGCTGGCCCAGGCGGCGGACGACCCTTTCCAAGTAACCGAGAACCCGGTGGGCGCTATCTACGTGCTTAACCAGACAGCCGTACCCATCAAAGCGATATTTCAGTATGATGCACTTGCCGATTTAGGCACAATAGACAGTGCCGCGCCCATCAAGGTGCAGTGGTATTGGAGCACGAATAACTCGAACACCGGACGCAGCAATGGGCAGGGGGAACACACGGTTGAGTACAGCAGGAGGATAACGCATCAGACTACTCTTACACCAACAACCACTACTGCCGGAATCCGATACTACTATGCCGTGCTTAGCTACGGTAAAAGTGTGCCTACCGGCACTGGAATGTGGGAATCCGTACCGGCGGAAGCTGTGACCGCACCGGCCAGGATAGAGGTTATAGCCCCCGGTGCCGCTCCCGAACAAAGCTTTCAGGTAAAAAAGGTTGACGAAGACGGTAAACCCCTGGCGGGCGCCGTGTTTTCCCTTGTGCCCGATACGGATCACACATGGGGTGAAAAGAAGTCTTACGAAGCGACTTCAAAAACGGACGGTTTAGCCACGTTCACTGTCACGGAGGGCGCCTATATACTAAAGGAGAAACAGGCGCCGGCAGGCTACAGCGCCTCGGACAAAACACACATCATTTGGGTTGATGCGGATCAGGTTATGGAGGTTGTAGAGTACAAAACGCAAAACTATAAGCCGTATGAGACAATCACCTTCGTCAATACGAAAACACCCGGCTCCGCAACACATGAATTAATCGTCAAAAAGACCGATGAAAAAAGCAATCCTCTTTCCGGGGCGACCATCCGCATTGAGGGCCTGGCCGAAAGCGGCATCCCGCGTGTATATGATGTGGTGACAAACAGTAACGGCGAAGCGGTGTTTACGGTCGAGAACGGAACATACGACCTTTCAGAATACGCTGCCCCGACAGGCTATAACGCCACCGACGAAACCTATGAAATCGTCGTTACTGCAAACGGCGTTTACATACAAAACTCACCAACTCATCTCGATTCCTATACTCCGGTCACATTCGTCAACAAGGAAATCCCTCAACTTAATAAAAACGACCACTTCGCATTTATGCAGGGGTATCCGGAAGGCACGTTCGGGCCGTCAAAAAATATGACTCGTGCGGAAGCCGTTGTCATGTTTTCCAGACTGCTGACAAAAAATATGAATGAAGCCACAAACTACAGAAACAACTATTATCCTGACGTAAAATCAAAAGACTGGTTTTCGAATCAGGTAGGCTATATGCAGCAACTCGGCGTTTTGGCGGATTATTCGCGTGGCGGAAATTTCCGTCCTAATGAGCCGGTGACCCGTGCCGAATTTGCGACATTGGCAGCGCACTTTGACAACCTCACGCTTACCGGTACAAACAACTTTTCTGATGTGCCAAATAGCCATTGGGCGGTTAAATACATCAACTCCGCAGCGGCAAAGGGATGGATCGCCGGTTATCCCGACGGGACGTTCAGGCCGGAAGGCAACATCACCCGTGCCGAGGTCGTCACATTGGTAGGGCGTATGCTGGAAAGAACCGCCGACAGCGCTTATTTGACAGCAAACGCAAGCTCACTGCCGAAAACCTACTCAGACCTTACGAGTACCCATTGGGCATATTTAGCGATTATGGAAGCGTCAATAGGCCACGACCATAAAATGGTAAGCGGCAGCGAAAACTGGACGAAAGTCTATAAATAGAACGGAGAGTCTGTATTTTGAGAACGAAATCAAAACGGTTCTTATCCACCCTGCTGACGCTAATGCTGGCGCTCAGCCTGTTTGCGGCCGTGCCGCTTATGGCGTATGCGGATTTTGCAAATATCGTCGGCTCACAGCTCAGTACTTTCAACGTTTTTCAGAAAGTCAACGCATACGCGGCAGGGCAGTTTGCCGACGTGAACGAGAACATCTGGTATGGCGTTAACGGGCAGGGAGTAGTTGCTACCGCCTATGAGTACGGCCTGATGAAAGGCGCCGACGCCTCCACTTTTAATCCGGAAGGGAATATGACCATTGCCGAAGCTGTAACGATCGCGGCGCGGGTCCACAGCATCTACAACGGCGGCGACGGTGAATTTACGCAAAGCAGCCTGTGGTATCAGGTTTATGTGGATTACGCCGTAACGAACCGGATAATCAGCGCCGGTACTTTTTCAAACTATGAAAAAGCGGCTACGCGCACCGAGATGGCATATATCTTCGCGCGCACTTCGGTTCCGGTCGTGCTTGCTTTCAATGAAATGAACGGGCCTGAAAACACTGTCAATTCACTGCCCGACGTTAGCAGCGCGACGCCCTATCAAGGCGAAATAATCAAGCTCTACGAAGCGGGCATTTTGACGGGCAGCGGCGATTCGGGCGCATTCCATCCGGACAGCAGCATTACGCGCGCCGAAGCTGCGGCCATCATCAGCCGGGTGATCCTGCCGGACGCGAGAGTAAGCGGCAGAACGTACGGCCAGTAAAAAAAAAGGAGATTCGGTATTATGAAAACGAAATCAAAACGGTTCTTATCCGCGCTGCTGACGCTAATGCTGGCGCTCAGCCTGTTTGCGGCTTATCCGATGACGGCAAGCGCATTGACTCCGGCGGAAGTGCTGAGAGATACAATCAATTTTTTCAATCATGGTGGAACAGGAACACTTTCTGCGGTTTATTCGGGTGAAATTGTCACCGTCACCGGCACCGGCGCCGTCACTGGAGTGACGAATACGCTTGAGTTGGACATAGTCTCCGGCGTGACGGTAGTATGGAAAGCTGATTATTCGGGCAGCTTGGGCGGCGCTTTGATCGAATTGACAGGGAGCGGTACGTTTGAAGCCGCAGCGGGCAGCTCTCTCAAAAACGGTGGCGGCGACGCCATATTTTCTTCCGGCGCAAACGCAAAAATCGTAGTCAGCGGCGGCACGGTAAGCTCCGCAGCCAAAGAGCGTTCCGCTATTTTTACCGGCGGCGCAAACTCCGAAATTACGGTGAGCAGCGGCGCCCTGAGCGCCTCGGCGGAAAAAGGTTATGCCATTTACAATGGCGGCACGGGCGCCAAAATCACGGTAACCGGCGGCACGTTGAGCACTACAGGGCTAAACGGACACGCGATCTGGAATGTCGGCTCGACAACCACCGTCACGGTGAGCGGCGGCACGGTCAAGAGTGCATACAATGCTATCAAGACTGAAGGCGCAAATTCCAACATCACGGTTAGCGGCAGCGGTACGGTGAGTTCCACAGGAAGCAGTGCTATCTACGCCTACAGTGGAAACTCAACTGTCAATGTGATTGGTGGTAATGTAAGTGCTGCTCTGTCTTATGCTATCTACAATTCTGGCGGAGGAAACTTTATCGTCAATATTATTGGCGGAACTGTGAGCAGCGCATATAACACAACCATCCGTGATGGCGGAACGGGCGTAGGCTCCAGTACCACAGTGAACGGAGGTTTTGTATTTGGCTTTAATACGACCATAACAGAGGGAGAGGACTGCCTTATTTATGTACGCCCTGCTGCCACTCGTACAATCGGCGGCACAGCCGTGGTCTGCGCTTGGGATAAGACAAGCGGCACGCTGACATATGAAGCGGGTTCGCAGGCCAACCTGACGGTCAGCCCGACAGCCGCGAAAGCGACATGGGACAAAGAGGGCTCTCAAAACGGTATCCGCTACGAGAACGGTACGAATAAGGGATTTTTCCCGGTAAGCGGAGTAACGGTCAACGCGGCGGAGGCAGTGGAACCGGCAGCGCCCACAAACCTGACGGCAACGGTAGGCGCAACCGGCATAACCCTGAAATGGACGGATAATTCCGACAATGAGACGGGCTTTGTCATCGAGAGGAAAGACGGGAGCGGAAGCTGGGGGCAAATGGATTCCGTAGGGGCAAATATCACAACCTATAAAGATACCAACGTACAAGCAGGCAAGACCTATAGTTACAAGGTAGCAGTCACTACGTCAGAGGGGTCGTTCGGCTATTCAAACGAAGTCACCGCTACGATGGGCGCGCCTACGGGCTCGACGACAGGCGATTGGGTAAACCCGTTCACCGACGTCAAATCGTCCGACTGGTTTTATAACGATGTGAAAACCGCCTGTATACTGGGGCTCATCAACGGAAAAACGCCTACGACGTTCGCCCCGAAAGACGACCTCACCTACGCCGAGGCTGTGAAGCTTGCATCATGTATGCACCAGAAACACACTACGGGTTCGGTCACGCTTGTCAACAGCACAGGCAGCGACCCGTGGTACAAGAGCTATGCGGATTACGCAAAGACATACAGTATCATAAGTAAGGATTACAACTGGAACGTTCCTGCGACGCGTTCGGGCTACATGGAGATATTCGCAAACGCTATACCCCTTGACTCGATCAACACCATAGCGGACGGTTCAATCCCCGACGTACCGACGTCGCATCCGCAGGCGGCGGCTATATACAAGCTGTACCGCGCGGGTATATTGCAGGGCGTCAACTCCGCGCACAACTGCAGCCCGGGTTCAAACATACAGCGAAGCGAAGTTGCTACCATACTCACGCGCATGATGGACGAGGACGAACGTGTGAGTTTCAGTATGTGATCGTTCTCATTGATTTTGATGATTGTTATAAGGGTTTCATTGATTCAAGAACATATGCCGCACTGCAAAACACAAATTCCGCTATGTGGTCCGAGAGCGCGGAATTTATTGCTGACGAGTTCTTTCGCGAGACTATTTAAAAAGTCAAACGGGCGGCCTATTCCGTGGGGATATAATGCAAAATCTGCCAGGTGACGCCAAATTTATCCTTTACCGCTTTGTCGATGATTTGCTCTTTTCGTTCCTTTATCATGGTTTTCAGAAATGTTTTGTGAATATCAGATATATATGGAGTGTCCTCAATGATAGCGTCTATTTTATCCATATCAATTCTGCCGCTTATAACCCGCAAGGCTCTGACGCAGCCTTCAATTTCTGTTTGCATCAGGAATTGAGCGTAGTTTATTTTAACATCATTTTGCTCCAAAATAGAATTCGGGAATACAAAAATCCTTTGTTCAATTTCCTCCCTGCTGTCCAAAACATTTTTCATCCCTTCTTCTGTTAATTGCGGATATAGGCACGAACCGCAGTCAAAAACAGGGGCAATCTTAATTTCGCCCTAACATGGTTTTTTGAGTATTTATCTCTAAGGATTGAAAAACCCGGCATGCTATGTCCTCGCTGAAGCAACTGTTTGTGTATCTTAAATCAGACTTTTGCTTAGGCTTCGGGGGGAATTTCAGCATATAGTTTTGCCCGTCGAGGACCACACAAATTTTATTGCCGTTTTTCCCGCCATACATATTAAACTTGTTAACTTTTGCGTAAGTGAAATCAGTTCCTTGATTCATAATGGTTTCACCCCTATATCCCTAAATGCTTTTCCCGCAGGAAATCAGCCTGTTCCTCTGTTATATACTTACCGTAAAACGCCGAGTTTATGGATGCCTGCAGCTCACAAAACAAACAATCCAATACGCTCGAATTGTTTTCAAGGCCCTCTTTCCAGGCAAGTATGTCTTTTTTCAAGCTTTTCGGCAAAGACGCCTCAAGCAGCTTTTCGTTAAGCTCGTCCACGATAAAATCCGCCTTCTACCGGTTTTTCTCAGCATACCACATAGAGTACGCCCCGGCAACCTTTTTCACGCCATCTGTGCTTTGTCGTGAATTTAAAGCAATACAAAAAACCCCTGACTCCCCTGTGATTACCGGGCTTGAACTGCCTTGCGTTTAGAACAGGGCCAGGCCCAGATAGACCCTGTCGCGCTCGTCCTGAGAAATACCGAGGTAACGCCGGGTGACTTCATAAGAGGTATGCCCGTAAATATCCATTATCAAAGACGGATGCACACCGCTTTTCCAGGCAAAATACCCTATTGTTTTCCGCATTGAATGCGGCGATATGCACTGGCCCGTTATGCCTATGGCTTCAGCCGCCACTTTGACGACCCTCCACGCGTGTACCCGGCTGATCGGCGCGGGCGATATGCGGTTGCTTGCGAAAATGTATTCGTTCCTTCTGTACGGGAGCAGCATCATAAGCGCTTTTACCGCCTGGCTGTTCAGGGCGATCGTTTTCTGCTTCCCTGTTTTCCTTTCCGTCACGTCGATGTGGGTACGGAACTCCCCGTGACTCTCGTCATAAGCATCCTGCCATTTGAGCCGCAGCAGATCGCCTATCCTGAGGGCGGTGCATACCCCCAAAACGACCAAAGCGTAATTGCGGAGGTTGCCGCGTTTCAGCCAGTACCCCGCGAGTTCCCTCACATGATTTTTGTTCCTGATCGGTTGTGTTGTCATAAAAAATCTCCTTTTCATTTGGTATGAACATCATACAGCATACCGCATGAAACAGGGAGATGTTACACTTTATATCAACTTTTACATCATATCATATAAGAAAACATTATGACAAGAGGATATACACGATTTTTTCATCGTTTCCATTGTATTCTTCGCCATTCGGGGACAAATGCAGAAATGGCCTGTTTCCAAGGGAGTTTCACGCAATAAATGATACCGAAGATATATAGAGTTACTTCGGGCAGTTTCCCGGAGTTTCAAGCCGACGTTTTTTGCCCGATAATAGTTAATAGGAGTATAAACGTTATGAAAACCAAATCAAGACGGCTCTTATCCGCGCTGCTGACGGTAATGATGGCGTTCGGCCTGTTTGCGGCTTTCCCGCTGACGGCAGGCGCGGAGGACAGCGGGAACGAGAATAATTATGATACGCTGCTTGATGAATACATCCGGGAGAATTACAGCGGAGAAATTACCGTTACTATCGCCGCCGCGCGGCCGGTCGCGAACAGCCGGGTCGCCATCGACCTCGGCAGTCTGCTCCCCGGGCATACGTATATCAGGCTCGATTACGGCGACGGAAATGTATTGGTACGGGGATACGGCGCAGTAGATAATCTATCGCTGAAGGAAATCAAGGACAATACCACTGTAGATGGGAAGCTGTATGACGACGGAATCAAAGAATGGCACGCTGCCATCGTGTATGAGATCACGTTCGCGCAAGCTGATAAGATCAAGGAATACATCGACGATTTTGACCCGGGCAGTTTCAATTTAATATTCAACAATTGCACGACCTTTGCCGTCAACGCCCTGACAGCCGCAGGCATACCCGCGCCTACGCGTGAGCATCTCTGGACGCTGCCCGGCCGTGCGGAATTGATCGCGGCTATGCCACCCTACGTCATCAACAGGGAAGCGTTTGCCAACGAGCTTTTGAGCAGGATTTATTACGGATATACGCCGGCCGACGCCGTGCAGGATTTCAAGTCTCACCCGAATTGCATATTGAAGTATGACGGAACGCTTCACAAACCGTGACCATATTAAGTAAATTTAACGATAAACATTTTGAAAGGAGAAAACAGAATGAAAAGCAAAGTAAAAAAGCCCTTATCGAAACTGCTGATATTCGCGCTGGTTTTCGGCCTGCTCGCATCAACGCCGATGACGGCGTACGCCTTGCCCTGGGATCTCGGTGGCGCGCCCTTCGAGTATAACTATGTCCCGCCAGGCAGCTTCGATACTATCACTGAGCTTGCAAAGTATATCAATGAGTTCGACACCGGCAACAGCGGACTGACGGCAACGGTCTCCGGCAGCACCATCACCGTCACCGGAAATGTCAATAACGCCAAAAGTCTGCCGTTTCGTCTAAAGAAGGGTTGGACTATGGTCTGGAAAGCCACTTACAAAGGAAAACCCTCAGAGGTGAGAAATGAAGCTCTGGTCTCAGTTTATTCTGAAGCGACCGATAGCGGCAACCACAGCGAGTTCATTGTGGAAGGGACTATTGAAGCTACCGGGAACTGCGCTGTCGGAGCAAGTTTCGCGACCATCAGGGTGAACAACGGCAAGGTATCCACCGTCGATAACGGAAAAGTTTTCAGCGACGCCATCTACTGCAACAAGGGCGAAGTCGTCGTGAGCGGAAGCGCGGCGAGGGTTAGCGCCCAGAGCGGCGATGCTATCTATTTGATTGAGGGCAGAGGAGTCACCGTAAGCGGCGGGCAGGTGTACACCACTGTAACCGGAACCGGCATTTGCTCCGGCCATGCTATTTATACCCTTCGGAGCACAGTCCTGGTGAACGGCGGCTTTGTATTCGCGTATGCGTGGAATCCTAATAGCTTTTACGATAATGGTGAGTATTTTTCCGTACACTGTTGTACTGTTGGCGTAGTCAACCCCGGCGATCTCACAGTCAGCGGCTCCGGCGCGGTCTGCGCCTATGATCTCATGCACGACTCAAAAAACCCTTACCCGGGAGAATTTGCCGGCGGCTCAAATAGTTTTTTGCCGTCCATCCCCTCGGGCGCGGCCGCCTGGACAAACGGCGGCATCTCGTACAATAACGGGGCGGGCTTTTTCCCGGTTCCCGGCGTCACGACTTATGAGAAAATTATGGTCATGTTTCAAACAAACGGCGGCAACAATATATTTCCGAGGTTTGTCAAACCATACGACAAGGTGAAGAAACCCGTCAATCCGACGAAAGACGGCTACAAGTTCCATGCCTGGTATACCGATGCGGCGCTCACGAATGAGTTTGATTTTGACACGCCGATCAGCAATTACACGGTACTCTATGCAAAATGGGTGGAAGAAAAGTATGTGGCCGACTACATATCGACAAAACCGGGCATGTCGACAAATCCGGGCGTGTCTCTCGCTCCGACGACCTCGACCCTCCTCTCATCCCTCTCCGGTGAACAGCTCAAAATCATAGCGGAAGTGGCGAATCGACGCTACGTCACCTTTGATTACAACTACAAGGACGAAAACGACGAAGCCGTTGTGCAGCAACAGACAGTAAATAATGGCGAGCAAGCGAAGAAACCGGACGCCCCGTCAAGATTTCTCGCGGATTTCGACGGTTGGTACAAGGACTCCGCGCTAACACAGCCCTACAACTTCAGCGCGTCGGTCACGGAGGACATCACCATCTACGCCAAATGGCTTACCAAACACGCCGTGGCTTTTGACTCGGTCGGCGGCAGCCCTGTACAGTTCACAAACAGCGGTGCAATGCCCAACCATCAGGTCGTCTCAAAGAACGCCACTCTGCAAAAACCTGCCGACCCGACGTGCGCCGGCGCAACTTTCAGCGGCTGGTTCACGGATATCATGGGCACGACCCCCTATAATTTCAACACGCCCGTGAACTCTGACTTCACCCTCTACGCCAAATGGGCCCTTGTCGCTCCCTCCGCCACAGGCAATATATCCAATTTCACCAAAGCAAAAACGTATACCTCAGGGATGTTCTCCGACGTGAACGAAAACCAGTGGTACGGCTTCAACGACCAAAAGGTCATAGCAAGCGCTTATGAGTACGGGCTCATGAAGGGCGACGGCAACGCCTTCAGCCCGGCAGGGAACATGACAATAGCCGAGGCTGTCACCATAGCCGCGCGTGTGCACAATATCTACAGCGGCGGCAGTGGCGAGTTCACTCAGGGAAGCCCGTGGTATCAGGTATATGTGGATTACGCCGTAGCGAAAGGGATAATCAAGTCAGGCGATATAACAGACTACAACAAGCCGGCGTCCCGCGCCGAGATGGCTTTCATCTTCTCAAGCGCCCTGCCGGAATCCGAGTTCGCATCGCAGAACACAGTAAATTCCCTGCCCGACGTGAACAGCGGCACATCATATTACAGCTCGATACTTCTGCTTTACAAGGCGGGAGTCGTAGCGGGAAATGACTCAGGCGCTTTCAACCCCGCGAGCAACGTCACCCGCGCGGAGGCGGCAGCCATCATCAGCCGCGTCATTCTGCCTGCTTCGAGGTTCAGCGGCAAGGTATTTTGATCGTTCTCAATTTTCTATACGGGCGGGCGTTTCTGAAAAGGGAGGCCCGCTTTTACTTCAAAAAAGGCTTGAACAAACACACTACGATATGCTATAATATGAAGTGTAAATGTTCAAAAGGCGGTGATGCAAGTGAGCGACCATGAATCTATCTTAGGAATACTCGAACAAAACAAGGGATTTATAACCTCGGCACAGGTCACGGACGCGGGGTTTCAACGCCGCGCTTTGAGCGAGCTTGCCGCCGCGAATAGTATATATCGTGTGGAGCGCGGCATATACGCCCTGCCGGAAACGTGGGAGGACGATATGTACTTCCTGCAATATCGGTATGCAAAAGGCGTTTTTTCAAATGGGACGGCTTTATTTTTGCATGGACTGTCGGACAGGACGCCGCAGGCGTATACGCTGACATTCCCGCACGGCTATAACGCGCCGGGGCTGAAAAAATACAACGTAAAAGCAAAATATGTAATGCCCGACACTTATGATATGGGCATTACGGAAACGCAATCGCCGAGCGGAAACCCGCTCTGCGTTTACGACATTGAAAGGACGCTGTGCGACATCGTTAAGGGTAGCAGCGCCTTTGATATTCAGCTTGTCAATCAGGCGATGAAAACCTATGCCGAATCAAAAGGCAAAGACATGACAAAACTCATCGGCTATGCCGAACGGCTCCGCGTCAAGCCAAAGATACTCAGATATATGGAGGTTCTGCTGTGATTACCAAAAATCCGATGCAGTTAAAGGCGTTCATTAAGAAGAAAGCGGCTGAAAACCAAATCTCCGCGCAGCTTGTCATGCAGAACTACATGATGGAGCGCCTGCTTGAACGCATATCGCTCTCAAAATATCAACGGAACTTCATCTTGAAGGGCGGTTTTCTTATTGCCGCTATCGTCGGGCTTGATACCAGGGCGACTATGGACTTGGACACGACAATCAAAGGCTTCCCGCTGGATCATGACTCCATACGCGGGATATTTGAGGAAATCTGCGCCGTTACCGTGGAGGACGATGTTACCTTTACGGTATCAAATACCACCAACATCAGGGAAAGCGACGATTACCACGGCTTGCGCGTCCATCTGAACGCAATCTACCCGCCGCTTAATGTCGCTATGAAAGTCGATGTGACGACGGGCGACAAAATTACACCGCGCGAGATCGAGTATTCGTTCAAGCTGATGTTTGACAACCGCAGCATATCCGTCCTCGCGTACAATCTTGAAACGATACTTGCGGAGAAGCTGGAAACCGTCCTGTCGCGCAACATTGCCAACACAAGGCCGAGGGATTTTTACGATATACATATACTGTATACCCTGCGCGGCGCGGATTGCGATATGACTGTTTTACAGCAGGCCCTTAACGAAACAACCCGCAAGCGCGGCAGTTCATCCATCTTACCGCAATACCGCGATATAGTCGGAAGTATACAGGCCGACCCGCAAATGCTTAGATTTTGGAATGAATACCGTAAAGAGTTTGAATACGCTAAGGATATTGATTTTAGCGACACCTGCGCGACGCTCCTGCGGGTCATGGACGTGGTGGAGGGAAAAAATGGCATATAGCGACGAGTTATGGCAAGAAGCAAAACGAAAATGCCGCTTGAACGCCGAAGATTTCGCGTTGTCAAAACGTCTTGGGCTGAACCCACGGAGCTTAATAAAGAATATACCAAGCAAAAGCCAGCCGTGGAAAGCTCCGGTAAAAGATTGGTTACACGAAATTGATGCTAAACGTCAAAAGAAAACGGCACAAACTCGTCCTC
>Ga0082212_10008633_pt1 | contig 13271 bp, 10 predicted proteins | sample TergutNt197P3_FD_71548 | JGI IMG/M metagenome (GOLD analysis project Ga0082212, IMG submission 71548) | Neocapritermes taracua P3 segment gut microbial communities from Petit-Saut dam, French Guiana - Nt197 P3 | ecosystem: Host-associated > Arthropoda: Insects > Digestive system > Gut ... | reverse complement strand
TACCGTTCTTGGGTATAAGTATATCAAAGATAGATTAGGGGTGTTAATGTGGGTTTATTAGGGAAGCTATTTGATGAAAACGCAAAAGATATAAAACGATATAACAAGATTCTGCAAAGTGTGAATGTTTTGGAACAGCAGATAAAAGCCATGAGCGATGCCGAATTGCATGGGCAGACCGCTTTTTTTAAGCAACGTATTGAAAAAGGGGAAGAACTAACTGAGTTATTGCCGGAAGCTTTTGCCACCGTACGCGAGGCTGGTTGGCGGGTGTTGGGGATGCGTCATTTCGATGTGCAGCTAATTGGGGGTATGGTGCTTTCCGATGGGCGTATTGCAGAGATGAAAACCGGAGAAGGTAAAACATTGGTAGCCACGGCTCCGGCTTATCTCCATGCTTTGTTGGACAAGGGCGCCCATGTGATTACTGTCAATGACTATTTGGCCCGTCGCGACAGCGAATGGATGGGGCGTATCTACAAGTTTTTAGGGCTTTCGGTGGGGCTTTGCGTTCATGGCATGGAACCGCCTGAAAAGCGTGAAGCTTATATGTCCGATATAACCTATGGCACAAATAATGAATTCGGCTTTGATTATCTACGTGATAATATGTCTTTCAACAAAACCAATATGGTACAGCGGCCACTATATTATGCGATCGTAGACGAAGTGGACAGCATTTTAATTGACGAAGCCCGTACGCCACTGATCATTTCCGGTCAAGCCGATAAACCTACCTTGTTGTATGGTCAGGCGGCGCAGTTTGTGCCGCGTTTGCGTATTGAGGATGATTATACCGTGGACGAAAAAACTCGTCAGTCCGCCCTGACCGAAGCAGGGGTGGCTAAAGCGGAGCAAGCTTTTGGTGTGGAGAACCTTTATGATGATAAGAATATGGAACTTTCCCACCATATTAATCAAGCTTTGCGCGCTCATACTTTGTTTAAACGCGACCGCGATTATGTGGTGAAAGACGATCAAGTTATTATTGTGGACGAATTCACGGGCCGCCTGATGTTTGGGCGCCGCTATAGCGAGGGTTTGCATCAAGCCATAGAAGCCAAAGAACATGTTAAGGTAGAGCGGGAAAGTCAAACTTTGGCCACCATAACTTTCCAGAATTTCTTCCGTATGTACGATAGGCTGGCCGGAATGACTGGTACTGCCCGTACTGAAGAGGACGAATTCCGCAAGATCTATAATTTCGACGTGGTAGAAATCCCCACCAATTTGCCTATGGTACGCTTGGACAACCCGGATATCATTTACCGCACCGAAGGTGGCAAATTCGACGCTGTGGTGGAAGAGATCGCGCAAGAGCATGATAAAGGCCGCCCTGTACTGGTAGGAACCATTTCTATCGAAAAATCGGAACATCTTTCTCATATGCTGATCAAGCGGGGTGTTAAGCATAATGTGCTAAATGCCAAATTCCATGACAAAGAAGCTGAGATTGTGGCTCAAGCAGGCAGAAAAGGCTCTGTGACCATTGCCACCAATATGGCTGGGCGTGGTACCGATATCATGCTGGGCGGTAACCCGGAATCAATGGCAACTGCAGAAATGGCCGCCGCGAAAGATGTTGACCCGGATCGCGAGTTTAGTGACGCTGAACGTTTGGAATTAATAGATAAATATAAGCAATCTACCGCCGCCGAGCATCAAGAGGTGGTGGAATTGGGCGGGTTGCACATCATCGGCACAGAACGTCATGACAGCCGACGTATAGATAATCAGTTACGGGGGCGTTCCGGCCGTCAAGGCGACCCTGGCAGCAGCCGTTTCTTCATCTCTATGGAAGATGATTTGGTACGCCATTTTGGTGGCGACAGCATACGCAATATTATGGATCGTGTAGGTATGGACGACACTACACCGATAAATTCAGCGCTGGTTTCCCGTTCTATCGAAAGCGCGCAGAAGAGGGTGGAGGAGCGCCATTTTGAAATGCGCAAAAATGTTTTAAATTATGACGATGTTATGAATCAACAGCGCGAGGTGATCTATAAGGAACGCCGCCGCGCCCTCTATGAAGATGATGTCCATGACAGCGTGGCCATGATGATGGAAAATGTTGTAGATGTGATGGTTACCCCATATATGGGGATGAGCGATTTTCCGGAGGAATGGGATTTGCCGTCATTAGTGTCTGAGTTTGCGGCGGTGTTGCCCCAAAACACGCCCAGTGTTGCGGAGCTGGCAGCCTTAAGCAAGCAAGAGGTGCCTGAAGAACTGAAAAAGCGCTTATTTGGCTATTATGAGCAAAGAGAAGAACAGTTAAGCAAAGAACTTATAACCCAGATAGAGCATTTTGCCATCCTCAGAGCGGTAGATAGTAAATGGATGGATCATTTGGATGCCATGGATCAATTACGCCAGGGCATAGGCTTACGCGCCTATGGCCATATTGACCCCTTGGTAGAATACCGCAATGAAGCTTATAATATGTTCCAGCAGATGATAGAAGATATTCAAACAGAGGTAACTCGTTTGGTGCTACATGCGCAAATTGTAGAGCAACCCCGTGCCCGGGGGGCTGTATCCACCAACCGGGGCGAAGGCGCTGACGACAAAAAACGCCCGGTGCGTAAAGACGCCAAAAAGCAGATTGGCCGCAATGATCCTTGTCCTTGCGGCAGCGGCAAGAAGTATAAAAAGTGTTGCGGTCAGAATGAATAATATGCTATGTGTTATGGCAATATAATAAGTGTAGAATGGTTTTTGTCGATAAATTAATGGAAACAAGGGGCGCCGGTATATGAAGTTTTTGCATCTTTCCGATCTGCATATTGGAAAAATAGTCAATGGCTTTTCTATGTTAGCGGATCAAAAACATGTTTTCGCGCAAGTGACTGGGTATATATCCAGCCTAAAACCGGACGCCCTTATCATTGCGGGAGATGTGTATGACCGTGCCATACCCGGTGTGGAAGCGGTACGTGTTTTTGATGATTTTTTGACAGAATTGGCTGCTATGGATGTCGCGCTGCTGCTTATTTCCGGCAACCACGATTCGCCGGAACGATTAAACTACGCTAGCCGACTTTTAAAGGATAAGCGGCTCTACTTATATGGCGCCTTTGATGGCGCCATACACAAGGTTTCATTAGCTGATGAATACGGATTGGTGAATTTTTGGCTGCTACCCTTCATTAAACCGATAGCGGTACGCGGTATGCTGGCAGAACAGGAAAGCGAAAGCTATGATGAAATGATCAAGTTGGTACTGGCAGCGGCAAATATTGATTATAGTGAGCGTAATGTGCTAATTTCACATCAATTTTATAGCAAGGCGGGGCTGAATCTAGAGCGTTCGGACTCCGAGCTTAACCCCATAGGCGGGTTGGATGCCGTAGACGCGGGACTGATAGGTAGCTTTGACTATGCGGCTTTGGGTCATCTGCATGGCAGGCAAAGCGTTGGCGAGGAGCATATCCGTTATTGCGGTTCACCGCTAAAATACTCGTTTTCGGAATGGCGGCAGCAAAAATCTATTACCTTTGTAGAATTGGGCATTAAAGGCCAATTGACTCTCAGTTTATTACCTCTTGCTCCCCTCCATGATATGCGCGAAATCAAAGGGGGGATCGACATCTTGATGAATGAGGAAATATCAGGCGCAACGGATAATGAAGATTATTTGCGTATAATACTTACAGATGAAGAGGAAATAGTCGACCCTCTGGGCAAACTGCGCAGCGTCTATCCTAATATCATGAGCCTTGGCTTTGAGAATTCTCGTGCCGGTATTGATGCGGATACGATTAAGACTGATTGCGAAACAGTAGAAAAACTTTCCCCCTTTGAACTCTTTGCGGAATTCTTCCTAGATATGCAAGGAACGCCGATGAACGCGGAACAGATGGGTATTGTCCGTAAGGCATTTGAAAGGAAGGTAGATGAGGAATGAAGCCTTTAAAGCTTGTAATGAGTGCCTTTGGTTCTTATGCTGACGTGCAGGAGATAAATTTTAGTAAAATTGGCACAAATGGACTGTATCTGATTTGCGGTGAAACTGGTTCCGGCAAAACTACCATATTCGACGCCATATCTTTTGCATTGTACGGCAAGGCCAGCGGTACGAGCCGCGATAATTATGGCATGCTGCGCTCCGACTTTGCTGAACAAAAAGCCAAAACATATGTGGAACTGGATTTTATATCCGGAGATAAACACTATTACATTAAGCGCTCTATTAAAAAAAGCGGCCAAGAAGTTGTGCTGATGTTGCCGGATGGCATCAGCATGAGCGGCGAACGTATAACTAAGCTTAAAATCCTAGAAATAGTGGGTCTGGACAGCGAACAATTTGCGCAAATTGTGATGATAGCGCAAAACGATTTCTTACGCTTCTTGCAAAGCGGTACCGAAGAAAGGCTTAAGATATTGCGCCATATTTTTGGCACGCAAACCTTAAAACAGTTTCAAGAATACTTAAAAACCTTAGTTAAGCGGGGCAGCGACAAACGTGCTTTGATACTTCATGATTTCGCCCGTTATGATGTTGATATTTATCAGCGGGAGGAACAGTTTATTGCTTGGAATGCGCAAATTGAAGCTGACAAAACAGCTGTGACAAATATAGATCAGCAGCTTGGCGAATACGACAAACAAAAACAAAAACTTGCCGCTAACTTGGCTCTGGCTGAGGAACTGGCACTCAAGTTTACTGAATTTAACAAGTGTCAGCTTGAATTTAGCCGTCATAACTTACAATCCGCTGAAAAACAGAAACAAAATGAATGTGTTGCTATTGGTGAAATAGCATTGCATAAAGTTAAACCGCTAGCCGATGAAGCAAAAAAAGTAGCCGCCAATCACTCAACTGCTTCCATTGCTCTATTAAATGCCCAAAAGCAGGAAACCGCCACAGCTACCGAGTTGGCTATGGCCAACAAAGCCCTTGCCGACTTGCCCCCTTTAGCCGAAGCCCAAGAGATTTTTGCCGTACTTATTAAGGAATGGGAAACTGCGCAGGACAAACTGAAACGTATTAAATCTTTGCAAGCCAATCGCTTAGAGATCGTAAGCAAACAGACTGAGCATAACATGAAACAAAAGGAATTAGCCTATACTTTGGCTCAGTTAAGTGCTTTACCGCCCTTAGCCGAGCGACAAAGTAATTTAAATAAAATAACCGCAGATTTACAAGGCAGTGAAGAAAAACAGATACGCTTAATATCATTGCAGGGCGATTTTGCAGTTATTGCCGGAACAAAGGGCAAATTAACCAAAGAGCAATCAGAGTTTGAAGCGCTAAATAGTGATTATATTGTTGCCGAAGAAAAACATCGAGCTTTGGAAGAAGCTTTTTTACGTTCACAAGCAGGGATAATTGCTAATAACCTTGTGTCTGGCACACCATGCCCTGTATGCGGTTCAACACTTCATCCTGACCCTGCTAGGTTGAGTGGAGAAGATATTAGTGAAGCTAAGCTAAAAAAAGCCAATGATGTTAAAAATAAAGCCCAAGCCAAACGGGAAGAAAAATCAACGTCGTGCAGTGCCTTAAAGGTTGAGTGCTCCACATTGAGCAAGCGTTTTATGACCGACCTTAAAGTGCTGATTCCCGAAGCCACTCAGCAAACAGCTCAGGGCATGCTGGCGGATTATTGCCGCGTGAATCAAGAAACAATCAAAGAGCTTAAACAAAAGAAAAACAATGAGGAAAAATATATATTAGAAATAAAAACAAGCTTAGATAATTATACGGGTAAGCGTGATGAACTAACGCCATTAACCGCTTCTCTAAAAAGCGAAATCGATACATTAATAAAACTGTTTTTAAATGATTTTTCCCTCTTTGTTCCAGAAATTACCTGGGATTCTTCCGCAAAGGAAGTAATTGAGTTGTCTACACAAATGAAAAAAAGGTCAATTGAATTGACTGAGCAAAAAAACATTAGTCAACAGAATGTAGAAATTCTGGCCAAAAATACAGAAAACGCTACGAAACGCCAAACAAATGCCGCCGCCGCTTTTGTATCTGCTCAAACCTTAGCTGCCGAACGCGACTCACATGTACAAAAGTTATTACTACAGCGCGCTGAAACTGAAGAAGCATTTAAAAACGTTTTACAGGAAAATGGTTTTAAAAACGAAGAAGATTATCAAGCAGCTTTATTCACTGAAGGCGAACTTGCCGTATTGAGGAAGCAAATCATGGAATATGAGAAAAAAGGAGAGCAGCTTAAACGCGATCTTTCCCGCTTGAAAAGCGAAACCGTAGGCAAAAAGCCGCCGGATATGATAGCTTTACGAAGTCAAACGGAGGATATAAATGCCGCAGCGCACACTTTGGGTCTCAAGCGGGATGAAGTCAATGGACGCTTAAACAAAACAGAAAGCGCCTTACGGGAATTGCGCCAAGCAGCTGTGGATTTTGAAAAAGTCGAAAAGGCATATGCCGCTGTCAAGCAATTGGCTGATACGGCCAATGGTAAGCTGGATTTTGAAACCTATGCGCAAATGGCTTATTTCGAGCGGGTACTGCGTGCCGCCAATTTGCGGCTACATGTAATGAGCCAAAACCGTTATATGTTATTACGTAAAACAGTTAACACAGATGGGCGCAAGCGTTCCGGTTTGGAGCTGGAAGTACTGGATGCCTATACCGGCAAAACCCGTGCCGCCAACAGCTTATCAGGTGGGGAATCCTTTATGGCTTCACTTTCGCTGGCACTTGGTTTGTCCGATGTGGTACAGCAAAGCGCGGGCGGCATCCGCCTAGACGCCATGTTTATAGACGAAGGTTTTGGCACCCTCGACGCACAAGTGCTGGATTTGGCTCTTCGTACCTTGTCGGATATGGCGGGCACAAACCGTCTCATCGGTATTATATCCCATGTCAGTGAGTTAGGTGAACGTATTGACAAACAAATCCGCGTGGAAAAAACTATGCGTGGGAGCAAGGTTAATGTAGTGGGGTAGGGAAGGGGAATAAATAAGCAAAAAAAATATAATACCGTATACGGTATTATATTTTTTGCTTATTTATCAAAATATACCTTGACAGGCGAGGTATATTTTGATATTATATACTCAAAAATTATATGGAGGTGGAAAATGTCTATTACTTCTGATTTGATACGTGGGCATACGGAAATGATTATTCTAGCGCACCTGTATCATAGCGAAAGCTACGGCTATAAGATCAATAAGTCGATACAGGAGAAAAGCAATGGCCAATTCGAACTGAAAGAGGCCACTTTGTATGGTGCCTTCCGCCGCTTGGAAGAAGGGGGGAATATTACTTCCTGGTGGGGAGATGAAGCTACGGGTGCGCGTAGGCGTTATTATCGTATAACGCCTAGCGGTAAGGGTTTTTTTAAAGTGTGCTGTGAAGAATGGGAAACTGCCAAACGGTTGATTAACACATTGATAGATACGGGGGTAAAAGATGATGAATAAAAGAATTGCAGAGTATGTAGAGGGGCTTTTTGCCAATTCGCCACCGGAACCCAGAGTTTTGGAGATAAAAGAGGAATTATTGGCTGATTTGCATGACAAATATCAGGACTTGCTGGCTGATGGCAAAAGCGAAGAAACAGCTTATTCGATGGTAATCTCCGGTATAGGAGATATACATGATTTATTAAGGGATTTTACTGATGCCGGCCCTTATTCTTTTGCGGCTACAGAGAAAAAACGTAACTTAGGCAGCATACTTATTTCTGTCGGTGTGTCTTTTTATGTGCTTAGTTTAGCGGTAATTGTTCTCTTTGGCTGGCTTGGGTTTGGAGAAATTGGCATGTTTATGATGTTTGTGCTCTTGGCGGCAGGAACAGGATTGGTTGTTTATGGCTTGATTATAGGCAAAATGATTTATGAAAAGAGCAATGATACTTTTGTGGAGCAATATAAAGAAAAGACATCAGAGGATGAAAGGAGAAATAACTTGAAAAAGGCTGTAAATTCAGCCATCTGGCCATTGATAGTGGTTATATATTTAGCCACCAGCTTTATAACAAGCCGTTGGGATATTACATGGATCATATTCCTTTTAGGTGTAGCGGTGCAGCAGTTTATAAATATGTATTTATTTGCTAAACCAAAAGAAAAAGGCAAGTACTGGTATGGTATGTATTGGACCGCCATCTGCGCCGTTTATTTTATCATCAGCTTTGCTTTTTCCTCCTGGAGCTGGTCGTGGATGATATTTATCGCAGCCGTGGCTGTGCAGCAGATTATTAGGCTTATAACGATCTGGGGGGATAACCGATGAAAAAGGCATTAGTGCTGATAGGCGTAATAGCTTGGGTGGCAGTATTGTTGATCGTGATTACGGTGATGAGCGGAATGTTTCGGGGAGGATATAATATGCATAACAATATGGTTCTCTTAAAAGAAGCAGACACTTCCATAGTAGGCATTACCGGGATCATTGTTGACGCCGATTCCCAAGATATTGAGTTTTACAGTAGCGGCGAACCTAACCTAAAGATTAGGCAATACAGTAGTAAAAATACCCTTGAAGAAGAGCTATTTGTTGTTTCGCGGGAAAACAGCGTTATTAGAATAAGCGCCAGGCATATGCTGAGGGTATTTAGTATTAATTTCGGTTTTAGTGATAAGCTTTTGATAGAAATACCTCAAAATTGGCTAGGGGATATTGATGTTGGACTTTTTTCCGGCAATATTCGTCTTAGCGATGCTTTTATGTGGAATAATGTCAATTTATCCAGTTCTTCTGGCGATTTACTTTTACGCAATGAGCTAACTGCAAAAAATCTAAACCTTAATGCCTCTTCTGGCAATATACAAGCCCGTGATGGGCATATTATTGCAAACAAAATTAGCGCTACCACTTCTTCTGGGGATATACGTTTACAAGCGCCTCTCACAGCGCAGAGTATAAGTATTAAGGCTACGTCAGGCAATATCAGTTTAGATCAGGCATCAGTGGAGCAATTTGCATTTCGCAATTCATCAGGGGATATTAAAGTTAAATCTTTAAGTGGCGGTGGCAGCGCAACTGTCACATCCGGCAATATTAATATCTCCCTAAGCGATTTAGTAGGTGATGTAGACCTTCAGGCCAGTTCCGGCAATGTTCGCCTGAGTTTAAGCCCTGAGCTTTCCTGTAATTTTACTGGCCGCTGCACCTCAGGTGATATTCACGCCAATTTTCCCTTAACCAAAAATGAAAAGGGCAACCGGGCCACTGCCACAATAGGCGAAACCCCTGTTCTGACAATTAATGCGGAAACAACCTCTGGGAATATTCGTGTGGATAGATTATAATACTAATGCGGGCTAAAGTCCGCAAAAATCCAGTATCCAGTATTCAGAATATAGGTTATTTTCGCGAAGCGAACGATTAATAAAATAATACACCTCGCGCAAATTCTTGTTTTTTATTTATGAAAACTGCCCGTAAGGTACCAAAGAGTAGGTTAGCTAAAACCCTGCAGCCAGATTGCTGCAGGGTTTTTATGTTTTGATGGAGCCGATGAGCGGAGTCGAACCGCTAACCTGCGCATTACGAATGCGCTGCTCTGCCATTGAGCCACATCGGCTTAAACACAGTATTTATCACAAATATTTTATATGCTTTGGCTGCTTTAGTCAAGAAAAAAAAAGCCTTATTTTATATAGAGATAATTTTGAACTTTTTTATTTATTGCATTATTGCTTTCTATATGATATCTTTATTGTGAGGTTTTTACATATGCCTTAATTTTTTTAGTGAGGTGTTTTATTTGTTTAAAGTGGAAAAGATAGATCATATTGGAATTGCGGTATCCAGTATTGAGCAAGCAGCTAAGTTCTGGGAGGGAACCTTAGGACTTAAAATTACCGCGCAAGAGGAAGTGGCCGAGCAAAAGGTGATTACAGCATTCATACCTTGTGGCGACAGTGAAGTGGAATTGTTGCAGGCAACTGATGGAGACGGTCCGATAGCCAAGTTCATTGCGGCAAAAGGGGAAGGGGTTCAGCATATCGCCTTTAGGGTGGATGATATTGAAGCAGCCTTAGCTGAATTGAAGGAGCGGGGTGTGCGCTTAATTGATGAAAAGCCCAGACGCGGCGCTGGCGGCGCGCAGATTGCCTTTTTGCATCCCAAGGCCACCGGCGGCGTATTGCTGGAACTGTGCCAAAGATGAAGAAAGTACATAGGAGGTAGGAAGATGTCAAGAGAAACAAAATTGGAAGCTTTAGCAGCAAAACGTGAACAGGTTTTATTAGGCGGCGGAGTAAAAAGAATTGAAAAACAGCATGAAAGCGGTAAAATGACCGCCCGTGAACGCATAGCCTCCTTGTTGGATGAAGGCAGCTTTGTGGAGTTAGATCAATTCGTTACCCATCGTGGCACGGAATTTGGTATGGCTACCACCGTAGCGCCTGGCGAAGGCGTGGTAACCGGATACGGTACTATCGACGGCCGCTTGACCTATGTTTTTTCTCAGGATTTCACGGTATTGGGCGGTTCATTAGGCGAAATGCATGCGGCTAAGATTTGTAAAGTAATGGATTTGGCAGTTAAGGTTGGCGCCCCCTTGATCGGTATTAATGACAGCGGTGGCGCGCGTATTCAGGAAGGTGTTGATGCTTTAAACGGTTATGGCGAGATATTTAAACGCAATACACTGGCCTCCGGAGTAATACCGCAGCTTTCCGTGATCATGGGACCTTGCGCGGGCGGCGCGGTCTATTCCCCGGCTCTCACCGATGTGGTATTTATGGTTAACAAATCCAATATGTTTATCACCGGCCCGCAAGTGATTAAAGCGGTAACAGGGGAAGACGTAAGCGCTGAAGCGCTGGGCGGTGCTATGACTCATAACCGCTTAAGCGGCAATGCTCATTTTTATGCGGAGGATGAAGCCGAGTGCATAGGCCAGATAAAAAAGCTCATGAGTTATTTGCCGGCCAACAATCTGGAAGGCGCGCCGGTATTTGCTTGTACGGATCCGGTTGAGCGTATGGATGAAATACTTGCCGGCGTGGTGCCGGACGACCCCAATAAAGCCTATGACATGCGCAATGTTATCGAGGCTGTCGCCGACGACCATGATTTCTTTGAATTGCAATCCTATTATGCCGCCAATATTTTAACCGGGTTTATCCGTTTAAATGGCATCAGTGTGGGCGTTATCGCTAATCAGCCCAAAGTAATGGCTGGCTGCCTGGATATAGATTGCTCGGATAAGGCAGGACGTTTTATACGTTTCTGTGATGCTTTCGGTGTGCCTTTGCTGACTTTTGTAGATACCCCCGGCTATTTGCCCGGAGTAGCGCAAGAGCATGGCGGTATCATACGTCATGGCGCCAAACTGCTTTATGCTTATTCAGAGGCTACCGTACCCAAGCTCACCGTAATTACACGCAAAGCCTATGGCGGCGCCTATCTGGCTATGTGCGCCAAAGCTTTGGGCGCCGATGTTTCCATTGCTTGGCCCACGGCGCAGATCGCGGTAATGGGCGCCCAGGGCGCGGCAAATATCGTTTTCCGTAAAGAAATAGACACAGCAGAAAACCCGCAAGCCAAACGGCAAGAAAAAATTGCCGAATATGACGAAAAATTCTCCAACCCTTATTGCGCGGCGGCGCGGGGTTTTGTTGATATGGTTATGGAGCCGGAGCAAACGCGGTATTATCTCATTAAATCGCTGGATTCGCTGATTACCAAAAAAGAAGCCCGTCCCGGCAAAAAACACGGCAATGTGCCGCTGTAAAAGGGAGGAAGTGATGTTATGCATATAGAAACCATAGAATTAGGTGTTAACACAACCATCATCGGCATGGGCGTGGTGTTTTCCGTGCTGGTTATCCTGACTTTTACTACGTGGCTGCTTACTACCCTTGTTGACGGCAGAATTGAGCGCAAAAAAGCCATTGAGGTCGGCGCAATGCCCGCGACTGCCGAACCAGTTCCGGCGTCTGCCACACCGATGACCCCGACCCTTGCTCCCTCAACTGCCAGTATCAGCGCTAAAACGGTGGCGGCCATCATAGCTGCGGTTAGTCTGGCTTCCGGCAAGCCATTAAAGGAGCTGCATTTTATAGCCATCCGCCGCGACAGAACCGCCGCCACGGTCTGGTCCGCCAGTAGCACCGCCGATATTATTGCTAATCGGCAAGCATATCTGTAGATTTTATAATAATTTAGGAGGTATTACTATGAAAAAATACAATGTTACCGTAAATGGCGAAATTTTTTCCGTTGAGGTGGAAGAAATAGGCGAAGCCGCTACCCCTCAAGCCGTTGCTCCCACTCCTGTTGCTCCCACTCCTGTTGCTGCCCCGGCGCCTGCTCCTGTTGTAACATCAGCCCCTACTCCTGCCGCCGCCCCCAGCGGAAATACGGTGGCCAGTCCCTTGCCGGGTACGGTGTTGAGAGTTAATGTGGCGGTAGGCCAGGCAGTAAAAGCCGGCGATATACTTTTAGTATTAGAGGCCATGAAAATGGAAAATGACATCACCGCCCCCGGCGCGGGCGTTGTAAGCGCCATTCATGTAGCCAGCGGCTCCATCGTGCAGACCGGCGACGCTTTAGTCTCCCTATAGGGCTGAAGGAGAAAAAGTAGGGAGGTTCTTTTATGAATATAATGCAATCTTTGCTAAATTTTATTAATGGAACTGGCTTTATAGGTTTTTTTGAGGCAGACGGTTGGAAAAATGCTGTTATGATAATTGTTGCCTTGATTTTCCTATATTTAGCGATAAAGAAGGGCTTTGAGCCACTGCTTTTGGTGCCTATAGCCTTCGGTATGCTGCTGGTCAATATCCCTGGTTCTGGTATTATGGACGAACCGACACATATATTAGTTAATGGCCTGCCGGTTTTAAAAGAGGTAGGAGGCCTGCTACATTGGCTTTATATGGGTGATCACCTGGGAATTTTCCCGCCCCTTATATTCATGGGTATCGGAGCTATGACAGATTTCGGGCCGCTTATCGCCAACCCCAAGACCCTGCTGTTGGGTGCGGCTGCCCAGCTAGGCGTTTTTTTGGCTTTCTGGGGCGCATTGTTGATTACCGATCTGGTGCCTGGCATTGTCTTTACAGCTAAGGAGGCAGCCGCCATAGGCATTATCGGCGGGGCGGACGGGCCAACGGCTATTTATTTGGCTACTAAACTGGCTCCTCATATGCTGGGCCCCATTGCCTTGGCCGCTTATACATATATGTCCCTGGTGCCGATCATCATACCGCCGGCGGCTTTACTATGCACCTCTAAAAAGGAACGTCAGCGTAAGATGCTTCAATTAAAGCCGGTAAGTAAAACCACCAAGATACTGTTTCCCATAGTAAACACCATTATTGTC